>VAPM010921149.1_pt1 | contig 10706 bp, 7 predicted proteins | sample 3395091 | NCBI WGS metagenome assembly VAPM01 (sample SAMN08290445, study PRJNA428436) | hydrothermal vent metagenome | isolation source: Deep-sea hydrothermal vent chimney 3 | place: Pacific Ocean: Juan De Fuca Ridge | reverse complement strand
TTATTGGGCGACCGGTTTGTGGTGATTTGAGTCATCCGGGAAAAATAATTAAGTCGTAGGTTGGCGCTGAGCAATACGAAGCCCAAGAATGTGCAAGGTTGAGCCTTTCTGGCTCATTGCTTCAATAGTTTTATGGTTAGCTCAGCAAGATTACTGACCTCACCTTCTGAGCTCAACTTTGCTCTTACTTTTTGCAATTCATCTCTTGTGGACTGGTTGTAATCAGGCTGGTTCAGCATCCTGATAATTTCATCGGCGATTTTTTCCGGCCTGGCGTCATATTGAATCAGCTCCGGGACAATGCGTCTGCCGGCGACGATATTACACAGGCCGATGTGATCGACCTTGACCATCCGTTTTGCAATAAAATAGGAAAGGGCGGAGATGCGATTGATGATCACCATTGGCGTGCCGATTAAGGCAATTTCAAGCGTCACCGTGCCGGAGACTGTGACAATGGCGTCACAGGCGGCCATGATATCGTAACTGCGATTTTCAAGCAGGGTAATGGCCGGCGTTTCTGCATCAACATAAGGACTGAAGATTTCACGTTTGAGTGTTGAGGCGATGGGCAGCAGGAACTGAATTTGTGGGTTTTGCTGTTTCAGTTGTTTCGCGGTTTCAACAATGATTGGCATCAGACGTTTGACTTCACTTTGCCGACTGCCAGGAAACAGGCCAACCACCGGTTGCTGTGCATCCAGTCCAAATTCAGCGCAGAGATGTTCCCGTTCGGCGCTGGCATGGACTTCCTCGGCCAGCGGATGGCCGACAAAACGCACCGGTACATTGTGCCGGTGATAGAAGTCCAGTTCGAAGGGGAAGATGACCGCCATCATGTCGACCAGTTTGCGGATCTTTTTGACCCGCCACTGACGCCAGGCCCAGATTTGCGGGCTGATATAAAACAGGACTTTTATGCCAAGTTGTTTGGCTGTCTTTGCCAGGCGTAGATTGAATTCAGGATAGTCGGTAAGAAACAGAAGATCGGGTGGATCCGTTTTCAGTATTTCGCGCATCTTGTTCAGTGCGCCGAAGATTACCTTGCGATGCGCCCAGATCTCAACCAGGCCAACGACGGCCATCTCGGCCGAGTCCACAAGAATTTCCACACCGGCTTTGCGCATGCATTCGCCGCCGATACCAAAGAATTCAACTGTGGGATCAATCTCATGCACGGCCTCAACCAGGCGGGCGGAGTGCTGATCACCGGAGGCTTCTCCGGCGATGATCATGATGCGCATGGTTTATGCCTGAACAGCCGACTCAATAACGTTGACAATCGTTTCCACCTGTTCATTGCTCAGTTCAGGAAAGACAGGCAGTGACAGGCAATGTTTTACAACATCCTCGGTCACTGGCAGACTGAGATTGGCACAGAGGTCGGCAAACACTTTCTGTTTGTGCAGGGGAATGGGGTAATAAATTGCGCAGCCGATTTGCGCATCGAGCAGTTTCTGCATGATCGCGTCACGCCTGTCACTGAGCAGGGTGTACTGATGATAGACGTGTTCACCCTTGCCGTCTTCATGCGGCGGGGTAACGAGATTTTTTAGCAAGCTGCTGTACTGATGAGCGGCGCGGCGGCGGCCTTCGTTATAGCTTTGCATGCGTTTGAGTTTAATGCGCAGGATGGCGGCCTGTATTTCATCAAGGCGGCTGTTATAGCCGATGATGTCATGATGATAACGCTCGCTGCTGCCGTGGTTGCGTAACTTCTTCAATTGCGCGGCGACATCATCATCATTGCTCGTGACCATACCGCCATCGCCGTAGCAACCGAGGTTTTTGCTGGGGAAAAAACTATGGCAACCGGCGATGCCGATGCTGCCGGTCATCTGGCCATTGATAGCGGCGCCAAAAGACTGGGCACAGTCTTCAATTACCTTGAGTCCGTGTTTTTCTGCAATCGCCATGATCGCATCCATATCGGCCGGCTGGCCGAACAGATGTACCGGGATAATGGCTGTGGTTTTATCGGTGATCGCGGCTTCGATTTTTGTCGGATCGATATTAAAGCTATCGGCTTCAATATCGACAAACACCGGCGTGGCGCCGACGTAATCGATAGCTTCGGCCGTGGCGATAAAAGTGAACGCGGTGGTGATTACTTCGTCGCCCCTGGTAATGCCGGCGGCAAGCAGGGCCAGGTGCAGGGCATCGGTGCCGGAGGCGCAGCTAACAGCATGTTTGACGCCAAGGTAGTCGGCAGCCTCTTTTTCAAATGCCTGCACGTTGGGGCCAAGGATGAAGTGGGTATTGTCAAAAGTTTCGGCCATGGCGGCCTGGATTTCATCTTTCAGTGTCTGATACTGACCTTTAAGATCGACCATTGGGATCATAGTCTGAATGCCTCGTTATTGCGTTGGTTTACTTAACTCGGTGCCCAGTTTATTTAACCAGTTTTCTGGTCGTTGAGCAGTTGAGTAATTTTGATAGCGGTTTCCAGGGCGCGCATACCTGCCTTGCCACTGACAACCGGTGTTTTGTTGTTCCTGATGCAGTCGAGGAAAGAGCTGATTTCACTTAACAGTGCATCACCCTGTTCGAAAGTGCATTCCTCACTGTTAACATCCGAGATACCGGGAAACATCTCGCCGCTGCCCTTGCGGTAGACCGCCAGTTTTTTGTCCTGAAAGTCTATGGAGATATAAGCATCCTGCTGGAACAGGCGCATCTTGCGTTCGCTTTTTACGCTGACACGGCTCGAGGTGACATTGGCGACACAGCCATTTTCAAATTCAATCCGGGCATTGGCGATGTCGATATCCTGTGACAGCACCTGTACGCCGTTGGCGCTGATGTGTTTGACCGGTGAGGCGACAAAATCAAGAATAATATCGATATCATGAATCATCAGATCCAGGACTACGTTGACATCGGCGCCGCGAGGGTTGAATGGCGCAATGCGATGTGATTCGATGAACAAAGGCTGCTTGAGGATATCTTCCAGCGCCATGATCGCCGGATTGAAACGTTCCAGGTGGCCGATCTGAAAAATTAAATTATTGGCATCGGCCAGGGCAACCAGTTTGCCGGCTTCTTCCACGGTGGAGGTGATGGGCTTTTCCAGCAGAACGTGGATATTGTTTTGCAGAAAAAAGCTGGCGACCTCATAATGCTTTTGAGTAGGCACAACGATACTGACAGCATCCACCTTGCCGGGCAACTCTTGATAATCGTGGTAAACCTCAATTCCATGTTCATCGGCAATGCCTTTGGCGACATCCTGGTTGGTGTCGCAGACAGCGACGAGTTGTGAGTCATCCAGTGAGGCATATTTCTGGGCGTGAAACTTGCCGAGATAGCCGACGCCGATTACTGCGGTTCTGAGTTTTGTCATGATAGGGGTTTTGTTATGCTCGCGTGGGGCGTTCCGGATGGTTTTTTCCGGGCAATGAAAAGAACGGGGATTTTCTCACTCTGTCATTGATAAATCAATGACATATATGCTTACGAGCGGTTTGGGGGGATGGCGATTCTGGGCGAAGCTTTATGGGTCAGGAAAATAATAAGGAAACCGGAGTGGATATTTTAACAATATGGGAGCGGGTTGCCGGGGTGGATGAAGTCGGGCGTGGTCCACTGGCAGGGCCGGTGGTGGCGGCGGCGGTGATCCTGGATCCGGACAGGCCGATAGAGGGGCTGGTGGATTCGAAAAAAATCAGCGAGAAAAAGCGTGAGCGCCTGGCGCTTGAAATCCGCGAAAAGGCGCTGGCCTGGGCGCTGGGACGCGCTGAAGTGGAGGAAATTGACCAGATTAATATTCTTCAGGCCAGCTTGCTGGCAATGAAACGGGCGGTGGCGCAACTGCAGCCGGCGCCTGATCGCGCACTCATCGATGGTAACCGTTGTCCTGAACTGGACTGTCCGGCTGAGGCTATTATCAGAGGGGATGCGACAGTGGCCGCGATTAGTGCGGCTTCGATTATCGCCAAAGTGGCGCGTGATCGGGAAATGGTGGAGCTGGATGCACACTATCCCGGCTATGGTCTGGCTCGGCACAAGGGGTATCCCACCAAAATGCATATAGAAGCCCTGCAGGTGCATGGGGTGAGCTGTATCCATCGGCGTAGTTTCGGGCCGGTCAAAAAACTGATTGTTTAAACCAGTCTGTCACCGGTCTTTCACAGGCATTTGTTTTAATAAGGAAATCAGGTTATAAGATAGGGAATGATATGTGGATGGCGGAAAGCTTCTTTCCACGTATCGTTGAAGTACAAGTTGTACCACAGATTATGAGGACAGCATGAACTTGCCATTGATATTGAGGCTGGATGTAACTGGCCAGCCGGTAAACTGGATCCCCTGGCAGGAGGCGGTTTGCCTGTACGCCCGCGATCGGGTGGCCTGGACGGCAGGCGAAAACAAGTTTTCTCTGCATGGTGGCGCCAGTCGCCTGACGGGTGAAGTCAGCATCATCGAGATCAATTCTATTATTGCCGTCAAAGGCGAAAACCGGCGTCGTTTGCGTCAGCTCGCTCCCCCGCTTAACAACCTTGAACTGTTTCGTCGTGATCGCCATCTTTGCCTTTATTGTGGCAAGAGTCCAAAGGTCTCTCAGCTGACTCGCGATCATGTCAAACCGATTTCCCGTGGGGGTAAAAATCACTGGCTCAATGTGGTCACGGCCTGCAGGCGTTGCAATACGCACAAGGGTAACAAGACGCCGGAAGAAGCGAGCATGCCGCTGCTGGCTATCCCCTATGTGCCAAACGTGGCGGAGTATCTGGTGCTGCGCAACCGCCGTATCCTTGGTGATCAGATGGAGTTTCTTAAAATGCAGTTCAGTGAAGTCGACCGGGAATGGAAAATGTAAGCTCGCGCCTTTGCGTTAATGGTTTTTTGTGTTTCACAATAACCCACAAATTTTCCTGAAGCGCCTATAATTATGAGGGATGCATAAAGGGCCAGATGCCAATGAAGGAGCTACTGGAAAACAGTTATTTGTTTAGCGCCAATGCTCCCTTCGTGGAGACGCAATATGCCGAGTATCTCCGCGATCCCGATGCCGTCGCTGAGGACTGGCGAGCATTTTTCCGTCAGCTACAGGAGTCGGTGCCTGGCTCAGAACCCGATCACGCTGCCATTCGCGCGCAGTTTTCCCATCTTGCAGAACAGCCACGTAGCAGTCGGCTTAGCACACCATCGACATCATCCGCCCTGATCGAGGCTCATCAGGTAGCGGTGTTACAACTGATCAACGCCTATCGCTTTCGCGGCCACCAGAATGCAGATATTGATCCCCTCCATCTGAGGGAACAGATCCCGGTGCCAGAGCTGGATCCCGCTTTTCATAAACTCGGCGACGAGGATATGGATACGGAATTTAACACCGGCTCGCTGGTGGGGCCGGCAACGGCCAGCCTGCGGGAGATTCTCACTATTCTACGCCGAACCTATTGTGGCCATATCGGCGTTGAATACATGCATATTACCAATACCCTGCAAAAACGCTGGTTACAGCAACGGCTGGAGGGAAAGGATACCAGCGTACCGTTTTCGCAGTCTCAACGACTCAGCCTGTTAAAGCATTTGCTGGCTGCCAGCGAGTTCGAAAAATACCTGCACACGCGTTATGTTGGACAAAAACGATTTTCCCTCGAAGGTGCAGAATGTCTGATTCCCATGTTGCAGCAACTGCTGCATCAGGCAGGCGGGCATGGCGTTACCGAGGTGGTGCTGGGAATGGCCCATCGCGGACGGCTGAATGTGCTGACCAATATCCTCGGTAAATCACCCGCGTCTCTATTTGAGGAGTTTGAGGGGACGAATGGGGATGATGATGATCCTGGCGCCGGTGATGTGAAATACCATCAGGGTTTTTCCTCGGATATCAGGACGGCGAACGGTATCGTGCATCTGGCCCTGCTGTTTAACCCCTCACATCTGGAGATTATTGATCCGGTTGTGGGTGGTTCCGTGCGTGCGCGACAGCATCTGCGTAAAGACAGTGGCGGTGGCATGGTCCTGCCCGTATTGATTCATGGCGATGCCGCTTTTTCCGGGCAGGGCGTGGTGATGGAAAATTTTAACATGTCACAGGCGCGGGGTTTCAGTATCGGGGGCACGCTGCACATCATCATCAATAACCAGATCGGTTTTACCACCAGCAACCCACTTGATTCTCGTTCCACCACTTATTGCACCGAGGTGGCGCGCATGATCCAGGCGCCGATCCTGCACGTCAATGGCGATGATCCCGAGGCGGTGGCGCGGGTAATGCGTATCGCGCTGGATTTCCGCATGGTTTATCGCAAGGATGTGGTGGTGGACCTGGTCTGTTATCGTCGTCATGGACACAGTGAGGCAGATGAACCGGCGGCGACCCAGCCCATTATGTACCAGAAGATCCGTCGGCATACCCCGGTCAGTCGTTTGTATGTCGAGCGCCTGATCGAGCAGGCGGTGGTGAGCAGCGGTGAAGTGGATGAATGGGTTAGTCGCTATCGAAGCAGGCTTGATGCGGGCGAAACCGTGGCTCCCGATATTATGACTGACAGCTTCGACAAGCCCTACTGGGTAGACTGGACGCCTTACCAACATGCCAGGCCAGATGAAGTTGTGAAAACCGCCATTGATACGGCAAAAATCAGCTCCCTGGTAGAGAAGATGTTGCGGTTGCCGGAATCGTTGACTATACACCGGCAGGTGCAGCGCATTTTTGATGAGCGTCGTAAGATGGCGGCGGGAGAGTTAGCGATGGACTGGGGCTTTGCCGAGACCCTGGCTTATGCCTCGCTGGTGGATCAGGACTATCCTGTCCGGCTTTCCGGTCAGGACAGCGGTCGCGGCACCTTCTTTCATCGCCATGCCATTCTTCACGATCAGAAGGATGGTTCCAGCTATACGCCATTGCAGCACCTGTCCGAAGAACAGGCAGACTTTATCGTTATCGATTCGCTGTTGTCCGAAGAGGCGGTGCTGGCTTTCGAGTATGGTTACAGCACCGCGGCGCCCTATTCGCTGGTGATCTGGGAGGCGCAGTTCGGTGATTTTGCCAATGGCGCACAGGTGGTCATCGACCAGTTCATCACTTCAGGTATGGCAAAGTGGGGCCGCCTGAGCGGTCTGGTGATGTTCCTGCCGCATGGTTTTGACGGCCAGGGGCCTGAGCACTCATCTGCCCGTCTTGAGCGCTATTTGCAGTTGTGTGCGGAAGGCAATATCCAGGTATGCGTGCCCAGTGAGCCAGCGCAGATGTTTCACCTGTTGCGGCGGCAGATGTTGCGCAAACTGCGTATCCCACTGGTTATCATGACGCCCAAGAGCCTGTTGCGACATAAGTTGTCCACTTCGCACCTGAAAGATATCAGCAGTGGCGCTTTCCAGTTTGTTATCGACGATCCTGATGCACCCGCGGTGAAGTCAGTTTCCCGTGTGCTGTTGTGCAGTGGCAAGGTGTTCTTCGATCTTCATGAGGCGCGCCGCAAGCGGGAGATAGATAATATTGCGATCCTGCGCATCGAGCAGCTTTACCCCTTTCCTGTGGCGGAGTTGCGTAAGGTGATGGCGCGTTATGCGCAGGCCGATGAAATAGTATGGTGTCAGGAAGAACCACAGAACCAGGGCGCCTGGTTTTATATTGAGCCGCTGCTCAGGGAAATCCTGCGAGATGGGCAGAGCCTGTCCTCTGCCAGCCGCCCGGCTTCGGCGTCACCGGCGGTGGGTTACCATAAGAAGCACATCGAACAACTGCAGGCGTTGGTGGATGCCGCGTTAACTGGTTAATGTCTGACTAAAACTTTAATTGCTGAGGGATTAATTCCCGGCCATTTGCAGCGAATCGTCATTCCGGCGAATGCCGGAATCCAGTCGCCATCTAATTGCCACTGGACTCCGGCATTCGCCGGAGTGACGAAAAAGAGTTTGGCTGGTATTTTTAGTACCCCGCCCGATTGCGGTGGGGTGATTTATGATTCAATGGAGAAATCAAGCATGCAGATTGAGGTAAAGGTACCTAAGCTGCCGGAATCGATAGCCGATGCCACTCTGTTAAGCTGGCATAAAAAGGCCGGTGATCCTGTCGTGCGGGATGAAAATCTGGTGGACCTGGAAACCGACAAGGTAGTGCTGGAGATCCCCGCGCCTGACTCGGGCGTACTGGTTGATATCAGGCGCAATGATGGCGACACCGTGGTTGGTGATGAGGTGATTGCGATTATTGATACCGAGGCGAAGCCGGAGTCTGTGCCCGTTTCCGCGGCAGAGGAGGCGACTGCGGACAAACCGGCTAAACCAGCAGGAATAAAACCAGCGGTGACATCTACCCCAATACTTAGCCCGGCTGCGCGCAAGCTGGCGCTGGAGAACAACCTGGATCCTGCCCATATCCAGGGCAGCGGGCGCGATGGCCGCATCACCAAGGCTGATATTATCGACTATATGGAGAACCGCAGCAGGGACAGGCGTGAACAACCCGAAGCTCAGCCTGAAGCTGTGCTGACAACGACTGCAGCGCGTCTCGAACGACGGGCGCCAATGAGTCGGCTGCGGGCACGGGTGGCCGAGCGTCTGAAACAGGCGCAGAACACCGCCGCTATCCTCACCACCTTCAATGAAGTCAACCTGAAAGTGGTGATGGACCTGCGGGCAAAATACAGGGATCAGTTTGAACAAAAGCATGAAACGCGTCTGGGTTTCATGTCCTTCTTCACTACTGCGGTAGTCGAGGCCCTGAAGCAGTTCCCGGTCATCAATGCCTCGGTAGATGGAGAGGACATCGTTTATCACGGTTATTTTGATATCGGCATTGCAGTCGGTTCGCCACGGGGACTGGTCGTGCCCATCCTGCGTGATGCCGACAGGATGAGCTTTGCCGAAATTGAAATTGCGATACGGGATTTCGGCCAGCGTGCGAAAGAGGGGAAACTGACACTGCAGGAACTGACCGGCGGCACCTTCAGTATTACCAACGGCGGGGTCTTCGGCTCCCTGTTGTCCACCCCCATCCTCAATCCGCCACAAAGCGCCATCCTGGGAATGCACAAGATCCAGGACAGGCCGGTGGTGGAAAATGGCGAAATCGTGATTCGGCCGATGATGTACCTGGCCCTGTCCTATGATCACCGCATCGTCGATGGCCAGGACGCGGTGTTGTTCCTGGTCGCTATTAAGGATGTACTGGAAGATCCCGCGCGGATGCTGCTGGAAGTTTGATGAACTAGATTTTCAATTTTTAACGCAAAGACGCAGAGGCGCGAAGGTCGCAAAGAATTTTAATGTGTTTTACTAATTTACTTTGCGTCCCTGGCGTCTTAGCGTCTTTGCGTTAAAGGTTGTTTCCTGACCCTGGAGCGAGTCATGTCAGATTACGATGTCATCATTATCGGCGGCGGCCCGGGTGGTTATGTGGCGGCTATTCGCTGTGCGCAACTGGGCATGAAGACGGCCTGTGTCGATGACTATGTCAATGAACAGGGTACGCCATCCCTGGGCGGCGCCTGTCTCAACGTAGGTTGCATCCCTTCCAAGGCGCTGCTGGACAGTACTCATCATTATTACCGTGCTCGGCATGAATTTGCCAGCCATGGTATCCATACTGGAGATGTTTCCATCGATGTGGCTACCATGATGCAGCGCAAACAGCAGGTGGTGCAGACACTGACGGGCGGTATTGCCATGCTGTTCAGCAAGCATAAAATCGACTGGTTGCAGGGGCATGGGCAGCTGCTGGCCGGGCATCGTGTTCGTGTCGAGAGTCGCGAAAACGCGGGTAATCAGGAAATCAGCGCCGACAATATCATCATTGCAACTGGTTCCTCGGTGATCGAGCTGGAGATGGCGCCTTTTGATCATGATCGAATTGTGGATTCCACCGGCGCTTTGGCCTTTGAGCAAGCGCCGCGTCGACTGGGTGTGATTGGTGCCGGCGTGATTGGGCTGGAACTGGGCAGTGTCTGGGCCCGTCTCGGTTCTAAAACAACCCTGCTGGCGCGTGGCGAGACTTTCCTGCGTCATGTGGATCGGCAGATTGCCGAGGCTGTGCAGCAGGACCTGCCGGATTCCGGTCTGGATCTCTGCCTCGGCGCTCGCCTCAGGTCGGTAAAAAAGACCAGTAAGCAGATTACCGTGACCTGGGAGAATGCAGAGGGCGAACATAAATTGCAGGTGGATCGGCTGCTGGTGGCGGCTGGCCGACGACCCAACAGTGCTGGTATTAGCTCAGAGACGGCAGGCCTGAAACTTGACGGACATGGTTTTATCGAAGTGGATGCAGAATGCCGCACTAATCTGCCGGGCGTGTATGCCATTGGTGATGTGGTGCGGGGTCCAATGCTGGCGCACAAGGCCTCGGCGGAGGGCGTAGCGGTGGCCGAGCGTATCGCCGGTCAACAGCCACAGGTAAATTACGCTACCATTCCCTCGGCCATCTACACCTGGCCGGAAGTGGCCTGGGTGGGGCAGAATGCCGAACAACTGCAGGCCGAAGGCATTGCGTTCAATTCCGGCGTGTTTCCCTTTGCCGCCAACGGCCGTGCACATGCGGCAGGGGATACGGCAGGCATGGTAAAAATTCTCAGTGATGCGCGCACCGACACTATTCTTGGGGTGCACATCTATGGTGCCCATGCCTCAGAGCTGATTGCCGAGGCGGTGCTGGCGATGGAATTCTCCGCCTCGGCCGAGGATCTGGCCCGCACCATCCACGCTCATCCCACGCTCTCTGAAGCGTTGCACGAAGCGGCGCTGGCGGTGGACGGGGG
>VAPM010146159.1_pt1 | contig 10712 bp, 9 predicted proteins | sample 3395091 | NCBI WGS metagenome assembly VAPM01 (sample SAMN08290445, study PRJNA428436) | hydrothermal vent metagenome | isolation source: Deep-sea hydrothermal vent chimney 3 | place: Pacific Ocean: Juan De Fuca Ridge | reverse complement strand
TTGAATCCTATAATCAGGAAGCTGTTTATTCCGAATTGGAAAAGGCTCTGTCAACAGGCAAGAGAGATGTCCTGCATAAAGTCGAACGGAAAAATGGTCAACTTGTATTGGTATCAGTGGGTGCTCTGGTGGTTGAAAAAAAGGTTGAAGGACTGATATGGATTGTTCAACCGCTAAGTGTGCCTATTGATAAATCTTTTACCGCACTGGCAGGGAGGGGCTTTACCGGTGTTATCAAAAACAATGACGGTGAGATTGTCGCATACAGTAAAGGTGAGGATGAAAGCATTGTAAATGGAATTGGCCATCAGGAGCTGGCAGGCTGGACGCTGGTACAGCAGGGTTTTCCCGAGCTTGATTGGGAAATCATACTTGGTATAGAGGAAGATAAAGCGTTTGCAGTTATTGATGAACTCAATCTTACCGGACTCATAATTATGCTGGTAGCACTTGTCGTTGTACTTGCGATTCTACGCTTTGTGGTGAACATCGTTCTGACCCGTCCGATTAGCATGATTGCGAACAGGATGTGTGATATTGCTGAAGGCGAAGGTGATCTTACGGTGACCCTTGAAACCAGAGGTGAGGATGAAATGGCGGAACTGGCCCATGCTTTTAATATGTTCCTGGGCAAGATCCATCACACCGTTGAACAAGTGGTCAATTCAGTTGCGCAGGTGGTGGAATCAGTCCATAAGCTTGAAGATCTAAGCCGACAGACAACCGAGGAAATGACCAATCAACAGCAGGACACCGAACAGGCAGCTACTGCAGCAACGCAGATGAGTGCAACCATCCAGGATGTAGTTAAAAATGCAACTTCGACTGCGGAATCAGCCGACGATGCGCGTCATGCGGCGACAGAGGGTAAACAGGTAGTCAATGAGTCCATCAACTCGATTAACAAGCTTGCGGAAGAAATAACACATGCAGCCGAAGTGATTCAGGCACTTGAATCTGAAAGTGAAAATATTGGAACCATTCTTGATGTGATACAGGGCATTGCTGACCAGACCAACCTGCTGGCTTTAAATGCAGCGATTGAAGCCGCCCGCGCGGGTGAACAGGGACGAGGTTTTGCCGTCGTAGCCGATGAAGTTCGCACGCTTGCTCAAAGAACGCGCAGTTCAACAACAGAAATCCAGAAAATTATTGAAAAATTGCAATCTGGAGCGGAAAATGCAGTTCAGGTAATGGGAAAGGGCAAACAACAGGTTGATATAAGTGTTGAGCATGTACAGCAAACGAATAAATCGTTTGAATCAATTGCCGATGCAATTACATTTATCAGCGATATGAATACACAAATTGCCAGCGCGACAGAAGAACAAAGTTCAGTTGCAGAAGAAATTTCACGGAATGTTGCCAATATTAGTTATACGGGCGAACAAACAGTGACTCATGCACAGGAATCATCGGCTGCGACTGAAAAACTTTCCCATTTAACTGATCAACTGCATAATGCAGTTAGTCATTTCAAAATTTGACAAGGGCGGCATCTCTGCCGTAATCATTTCAGTTGTAGTTGTACAAAAATAATCCTATCAACCCCTATGGAGGTTACTACAGTGAAACTTGCTATGAAGTTTTTTATTACATCATCAGTGTTGTTGTTCGCATTATTTACAACAGCGGTTATGGCCGCTGAAATAAGCTGGACAGGTTGCGGTATTACAAAAAAAGCATTCATGTCCGAGTTGGCGGCAGCCTATGAGAAAAAACTGGGTACAACAGTAAAATTGTCTGGTGGTGGTGCAACGAAGGGAATTCGTGCAGCAGCGGCGGGTACGGCTGATATGGGTGGGTCATGTCGACTCTGGCTGGTGAAGGCAGGGGCTATACACTCAGAAGAAAAGAATGCTGATCTGATTCAGGTAGCCTGGGATGCGATAGTGGTTATTGCCAATCCGGGTAATGGTGTTGAAGATATTTCCCTGGATAATCTTAAAGCTGTACTTGATGGAAAAATTACCAATTGGAGTCAACTGGGTGGAGATGATAAACGCATTGCGTTGATTACCCGACAAGGGAAGACTTCAGGCGTAGGGCTGATGTCGCGCTTGCTGATTTATAATGATGCGGATTATGAGTATAAGGCACGTAGTATTAAAGTTAAGTCTACCGGACCACTTGAGAAAAAAGTGGAAAAAATGGGAACCGCTATTGCGGTGGATGGTATCAGTTCAGCCAAACGCCGGGATGTAAAGGTTCTTTCTATCAATGGCGTTAAGCCGACAAAGGAAAATATTGGTTCAGGCAAGTATGTACTGTACAGACCACTGTACCTTGTGTTGAATAAATCCAGGCCGAATCCGGAAGCACGCAAATTTATCGATTTTGCCTTAAGTGCAGAGGGACAGAAAATTATTTCTGAACAGGGAACCGTTAACCTTGAGGAAGGCAAGGCGCTCAATGAATCCTGGCAAAAACAGAAGAAACAATACGGTATCAATTGAGAGGAGAATTTTCTTTGGTGAATACTCCAGCGGCTAAAAGCCGCTGGAGTATTCATATTACGATAATCAAGCTGCGCTATTTCGGACTCATCTGTTCTGGACGCAGTTTGGGGGTAAAATATTCATCTGCATCATCTTCATCAATTACCTGTTCATTTTCATCCACCAGAGGTAACTCATAATCCACCCAGCCTCGTAGACCTGTTTTTAGTGAGACTACATTTTTGAAACCCATGTTTTTCATTACTTCAGCCGCAAATATGCTGCGATTTCCTGAGCGGCAAATTACCACTATTTCCTTCTCCCGCGCTTCAACAAGCTCGGGAACCGTTTCTTCAAAATCATATTCACAGGCATTTTCTAAAATGCCTCGCGGGACATTAAGTGAATCTTTTACATGCATAGCATCATATTCATAGGGTTCACGAATATCTAGTAGCATAGGGGGTTTATCTGTTTTGTCTTCTAAATCCCAGGGGAATATTTCATCAATATTTTTGGCGCTCTCAGCAACCAGTTGTGTGAACGTTTTCATAATTTAAACCTTCAAAAATAAATTAATGTGATGCTGAATTTTTTGACATACCATATTCGACGGCCATCACCGCAGCTTCAACCCGTGAGTGAACGTCCAGTTTTCGTAATATTGCTTTTACATGTAATTTGACCGTGCCATCTGAAATGCCTAGATTACGGGCGATAGCTTTATTGCTTTGGCCTTCGGCAAGCAGTCCGAGTATTTCAGTTTCTCTCGGCGTTAAATCAGAGAAGGGTGTGCTGACCGGCTCTTTCTTTTTACTCACATTGCCTTGCACGGCGCGGGCTAAAATAGGAGCAAGATCCGGGGCGACAACGGTTTCACCATTAACGATATCGCGCAGTGCTAACACTAATTCATCCGGTTCCATGTCTTTTAATAAATAACCCTGTGCACCTTCACGTAGCGATTCAAGTAGATCGTTTTCTTCGGTACTAGTGGTTAACATAACAATAGGCAGGGCCAATTTGTTTTGCCGCAGTAGTTTGAGTACCCCTAGCCCATCGATGCCGGGCATGCGCATATCCAGTAGCACAATGTCCGGATTGAGTTCTTCAACCAGTCGTAGACATTCCTGACCGGAACCCACTGAAGCTACAATTTCGATACCTCGACTTTCAAGTAAAGCCTCAAGGCCGACACGGAACAGGGTATGATCGTCAATCAAAAGAACACGTAAACTTATCATCGTTATTTCACCGGTGCCTGTACGTTGATTTCTGTAGTATCCTGCGCAGAGATTTCAGGATAATGAAAATGCAAAAATATGCGCGTACCCTCGCCCGGTTCACTTTCAATTTGAACCGTACCGCCAAAACGTTTGGCACGCTCTTCCATAATGCTGAGTCCGAGGTGATCACCCGAAGTGCGATCTGATTTAGGTGCGATATTCATGCCTACACCATCATCTTCAATCAGAATGCTGCAATCACCCTGAGTGTCACTACGCATGAAAACACGCACGGCATGCGCCTGACTGTGTTTGCGAATATTGTTCAATGATTCTTGAATGATTCGAAGTGCCTGCATTTCAATGCTTGCAGGTAACTGCAATACATTCCAGTCTTTTTGCAGGAAGATAGATATTTCACATTGATTGCGGAAACGATCGACTAAATGTTCCACTGCAGGTATGAGCCCGCGTTTATCAATGGGGGCGCGGAAATGGGTAATTAATTCACGCAACTCGGCATAGGCTTCATCGAGATTATTTTCGATTTTTTCCATCTCCGACCAAATTTCTGGTTCCTGTCCCTGACGCAAGGTTTCATCCAGTACCCGCACCTGAAAACGTAAACTGGCAAGCGTCTGTGCCAGTGAGTCATGCAACTCATGCGCAAGGCGGGTGCGCTCTTCCATAATTGATAGGCGTTTTGATTCGTTATCTGAGCGTGCTTTGTCAATCGCCATCCCCAGATGCCGCCCGATATTTGTCAGAAGTATGGTCATGTCTTCGGGGTTGGGCAGGTCGCTATTTTCAACAAACAGGTTATAAACCCCCAGCGTTTTGTCTCGATATTGAAGCGGCACGGCAATCATGCCAATGTCATCGCTATCAAAGAAGGCGCGACCGATAATTTTGTCGCATTTACCAATCTTCTGATAAAACACCTCATCTTCACGATAGGCACTACCACAAAGGCATTGCTCTGAAGGAAGCAGCTGTTCTTTTTTCATTAATTCTTCATCCAGTCCCAGACTGGAGATCAAACGCATTTGCCCATCATCGGTGATTAAGCGAACCACTGCTGCGCGCGCGTTCACGACATTGGTCAGCGTACTCAGGAAGCGAGTGAGGAGTTCATCAAGATCGCGGGAACTATTGATACTGGCCGCAACATCATAAACAATTTCCAGGGTGTGATCTTTTTGTTCAATATCTTCTAAATGCTGTTCAACCAACTCATTCATATTGTGAGTCAGGTTTTCCAGCTTACCACCGATGTTATTAATATTTTTCCGCAGCCTGCGTTCAAACGGATTGTTTTCATTCAGGGGCAGGGCAGGGATGCGTGCCTGCAGTCTTCCCTCGAGTATATCTGCCGCCCACTTATTAACAGATAGCAGTGACTGATTCATAGGTTTATTCAGTTGTAAATAAAGGTGGATCAGTATGGCACTGGCAAGCCCGCCGATAGATACAAATAAAGCGGTGAACCACATAGAGTCAATCTGATGGGTAAGCAAGCCGGTTAATAACAATGCCATAATGAGAAACAGCAGGATGCCGGTCTCAAGTTTAAGATGTGACAAACTGGACATTGTCGGCTCTACGGCGAGCCGCTCCCCTGCTGCCTGATTTAGAGTGGAGGACATTTTTTCTGAAACGCTGGATGACAAAACTTTACTCACTAAAACAATATGAATGGTTCATTATATGGCATCTGCCAGCAGGCGACGAGAAATGTCTTACCCTGAGAATTCTGACACGCATGCTGATGATCACAGCATGAACGATAGAATCGCATGGTTTCTTTACAAATTACTACTAAACTATTGTATTCAATGCATTAATTAGATTTTTCGTGATGTGGGTCATTGGGGTTGGTAAAAATAAAGTTTTTCTCACCTGGCTCTATTTCCACAAAATCCATCACGGTACCTTTTAATAATAGCGCACTGGTTGGGGCAAGCACGACATCGACACCTTCACTATTGAAGCTGAGATCATCAACACCGGTCTGATCGGCAAAGCCCATGGCATACTCAATGCTGCCATCATCACCTTTTTTAGCGGCAATTCGCAGCGGTAAGTTGTCAATTTCCTGTTCGTTTGCCGAAGCCAGAATTTGTTCAGCCGCAGCCGGGGTTATGGTTATCATGCTATCTCTCCTTGCCTGGCGGCAATTTTATTTTTTACTGGATTTTAAATTTTTATGAATAAATGTGACAAATCGTTGCGCCCAGTGATTAGCAGAAGTATCACGTAAATGGGCATAATTAGCCTGTAAATTTTTATAAACAATACCATCATTTTCACCATCAATACCTGCACCACGAACTACCCGATAGGCAAACTTCAAACTATCGGCATTTTCAAGTGTAGAATAATGAAATTCATGACCGGGGATTATAACCGGCTCACTGGATTCTACCGAGGCAGGCCAGAGGCTATGTCCGGTTTCAGTCAGTTGAATATAGCCACGTCCCTGTGGGGTTTTATACATTCGCGTATCGGCAGGAATAATACCAACCATATCATGGCATTGCTCATTCCAGTGAATACAGCGGCTCAGATACATCAGGCCGCCACATTCAGCATAGGCGGGCATACCATTCTCAATCGCATTATAAATCTTCTCACGCAGAGACTGGTTATCTGCAAGCGCCTGCATGTTGGCTTCGGGAAAGCCGCCGCCAATAAACAGGGCATCACAGTCAGGCAAATCAGCATCCTGTAGGGTGTCAAAAAACACCAGGCTAGCGCCGGCGGCTTCCAGTGCTTCGAAATCTTCCGGGTAGTAAAAACCAAAGGCAGCATCGCGAGCAACGGCAATACGTACGCTTGTGATGGGTTTAGGAAGTGGCTCACGTTTAAATTGATAGTCTGGTAGAGTTGATGCACTTGTCGCAATTTGCATGATTTTATCTAGCTCTACCTGCTCAGCAATCAACTGACCAATCTGGGCTACCTTGTCATCCGCTTCCTGAGTCTCGTTACTGGGTATCAGTCCGAGATGACGCTCGGTAATTTGCAAATCCGGATTGTGGTACACCGCACCGACTACTGGAACATCAGTGTAATAGTCGATCACGGCACGGAGTTTACTTTCATGGCGACTGCCCCGGATCTGATTTAAGATCACACCCGCAATATTGATATCGGGCTCAAAATTCTGATAGCCCAGTATCAAGGGCGCAATCCCACGCGTCACACCCTGAACGTTAATCACCAGTAGCACCGGTGATTGAGTTAATTGCGCCAGCGCGGCATTGCTATTACTACCTTCAATGTCCAGGCCGTCATAGAGTCCCTTGTTGCCCTCGATAATGGAAATATCACTGGCAGCTGAATACTTGTCCAGGGTTGCAAGGATTTCATCGTGCTGCATGGTATAAAAATCAAGGTTGTGGCAGTCACGCCCACAGGCACGACTCAGCCACATGGGATCAATATAGTCCGGGCCTTTTTTGAACGACTGAACTATTTTTCCCTGTGTGCGAAAAGCCGCACAGAGGCCAACACTCAGCGTTGTTTTGCCTGAGGACTTATGTGCCGCAGAGATAAGCAATCGATTAATTGTCACAGGATAGCCTAACTAAAAAGGGGGACGAATAAAAAAGGGGACACAGCAATGCTGGCCCCCTGAGAGTAAATCACATTGCCGCGTAGAAAGCAGCGATGTGATTTTTATTTATGGTGCGGATCAATAACCTCATCAGCCAGACTTTCTGGCAGGAAGCGTAAGACTTTAATTGCCAATGCAACAGTAATCATTGCTGTTGCCATGCCACCCAGACCTAACATGATTTCCGGTAAAGTTGGTGCGTAGTGGTTTACCATGCCATCGAAGAAGCTGCTTTCAACTTCCATACCGGGGAACAGCACTAATGGGAATGCCTGTCCACCAACAATGATGACATACATTTGCGCCATACCACCCAGTACGATTAATACCGATGCCAGGCCAATCATATTTCTTGATTTGCCCCATGTGGGATGATAAATCAATGCCAGAGGTATCAGACTACCCATCAAAACCTGGCCAATCCAGAACAGCTTGGTATAAATACCCCCCTCCATCAGAATGAAGGTTTCAATAGCATAATGTTCAGCCGCATAGATGTTAGTCAGATGTTTGATAATAACCAGGAACAGGACACCGGCAACAAATACACCCAATAGATTTTTCAGTCGATTGAAAATCAAATCGCCTAGTGGCCGATCGGTCCAGTTACAGGATGCCAGCAAAACTAACAGGAAGATTGCCAGACCGAAGGAGAAGGACATGACAATAAACATCGGTGCCATAATAGCGGCATCATATGCCTGACGTGCGACCAGGAATCCAAAGATAGAGCCAGTACCGGTTGTCAGCATAAGTCGCCAGGTAAAGGCAGCAAAGCCTGCGTATTTACTATATTGATTCAGATTACGCTGCATCATTGTCCAGATGTAAACACCGACGATGACGAAGAAACCATTATACAGAAGCATGTTCCAGGCAAAGATTGACTTGAAGTTGTACATGGTCATGGCAACAATCAGTCGATCAGGTCGGCCTAAATCAAGCACAAGAACCATCAAGCCGCCAATCAATAATGAAAGAGCCAGTAATCCTGACATACGAGCCAGAGGCTTGTAGGCCGCTTTGCGGAACACGGAAGAAATAGATGCGATGTTTAGCGCACCGGATGCGGCGACAATCAGGAATACGGCAAATACATGCGGCATGCCCCAGACTATCTGATTTGTCATGCCTGTTACATGGTGGCCGTGATGCTCCATATATAAGGTTGAACCCAGCGCAGCGAGTATGAAAATACCCAGGAAGCCGAGCAGAGCAAGATAACCTGCGCTGTTGCCTTCAATTTCCACAAAATTTGCTTTTTTCATTATGCCGTTAACCCACTGTAAAAATGTTATTAGATGCCCTGATAACGAACGCCGGGATTCAAACCAAGATCCGCACGAACCTGTTTGCCACCATACTTGGCGAGTTGCTTAGATATTTCACTTTCGGGATTATTCAGATCACCAAACAGCATTGCACCATGTTCGGCCTTGCTACAGGCCTCTACGCAGGCGGGCGTGCCATCGCGATCTACCCGGTGAACACACATCGTGCAGGCTTCAACGGTGCCCTTGCCTCGTGGTGCGTGTACTTTTTGATCTTTGACTTCTTCATGTTCGAATGAGCGAGCCTTATAGGGGCAGGCCATCATGCAGTAACGACAACCGATACAGATATGCCGGTCAACCAGCACAATGCCATCGACACGTTTAAAGGAAGCACCGGTTGGACAAACATCCACACAGGGCGGATGTTCACAGTGCTGACACATCATCGGCAATGACATAACATGGCCGGTTTGTGTGTCGGTTACTTTAAGTTTGCGAATCCACTGTACATCAGTTTCAGGGCGATCATGACCCTGCAATCCATTTTCGGTATTACAGGCAGTCACACAATCGTTGCAGCCGGTTGAACATTTATTGCTATCAATCAGCATGCCCCAACGAACTTTGCTGGTAACGGCTTCATCTGCTGGTTTGGCCTGTGCAACTTCATAAAGCAGTACACCGGGAACAATGGTTAGTCCAGCCGCTGCCGTTGTAGTACTCAGAAACTTGCGCCGAGATAAATCTGTATTTTGGCTTGATTCATTATGAGACATTATTTTGCATCTCCAGATGGCAAGGCAAGATTCGAAGCAACATTTTCATGACCTTCCGGTAATGTTGGGCTGCTTGAATTTTGCGACAAACCTGCACTTTCCGGCTTATCATTGTGGCACTGGAAACAGTCAATCGTGACCGCAGCATAATTATGGCAGCTGCTACAGAAGTGTTCGCTTTCGCCGAACTCTGCATAATTGCCTTCATCATCTGCTGAGATATGACATTCAACACATTTCGCCAGACTGTATTTCGTTGTGCGAATGCCTCGATGCATGGTGTCGTCGCGCTGATGGAGAAGATAATCCATATGATTTCTACGCATATCATCGATCGGGTTGACGCACCCATACTCAGCTGTTGCCTTAGTCTTTGCTTTAGGCACCACTGGTAGGTCACCTGCTGCAAAAAGACTAAGGGGCAGGGTTAGACACAACCCTGCCAGTAACAGTTTTAGCTTTTTCATCTGTAGTCCAACTGACACTGTTCAGCCCTCAGTTTGATTATTCACCCATGGCCATGTCGATGTAACCGGTAGGGCATACATCAGCACAGATGTGACAACCAATACATTTTGAATAATCGGTTGCAACATAACGACCCATTGTCTTTTCATCTTTCTTAACGCGGAAGACGGCATCTTGTGGGCAATAGATGACACAGTTATCACACTCGAAACACATGCCACAGCTCATGCAGCGATCGGCTTCAGCGACTGCATCGTCATCATCCAGGCCTTTCATGCGTTCCTGGAAGTGACCCAGCACTTCATTGGTATCAGGAACATCTTCAGAACGTATGTGACGTGCTGAGAATTCAAAATGACCGAGGAATAACCTGTCAGCTGGGATGATTTCATGTGCAGAGCGATCATCGAAATTATGTACCGCAAAGTTTTCTTCAGCGGTTCCCCATTCACTGTCATGGCTATAGTTTTCAGGTTCTAAGCCGGCTTCAACCATTTTTTGTAACAGACTAAAGTGATGCTTATCCACTTTAGGACGTTTGCCAAGATTCGCGTGTTTGAGGTAGTGATCAATGCTTTCAACAGCAATCGAAGCTTGACCAATCGCGGTTGTCAGCAGATGAGGGCGAATAATATCACCAGCCACAAAATGACCTTCTTTACCGGGAACCTGATAATTAGCATCGGCATCAATCAGACCGCGGTCATTGCCCATGTCTTCGAAGCCATCAAGTTTACCACCCTGACCAATAGCAGAAACGATGAGATCACAGGGGATATCATATTCGCTGCCTTCAACCGGAGTCTTACCATCGTCTTCCAGCTTAACAACACGCAGTGCAGTAGCACGGCCATCGTTACCCAGAATAACTTCAATCGGACTGACGCAGCCTACGATTTCCACACCTTCAC
>VAPM010285580.1_pt1 | contig 10722 bp, 9 predicted proteins | sample 3395091 | NCBI WGS metagenome assembly VAPM01 (sample SAMN08290445, study PRJNA428436) | hydrothermal vent metagenome | isolation source: Deep-sea hydrothermal vent chimney 3 | place: Pacific Ocean: Juan De Fuca Ridge | reverse complement strand
TCTCAGCCCGACACGCCTTATGAGATTCTGGTGAGAGTCATGGATACGGTGCGCGTTTATCCTGCACTGGTGGATGGCAAGACCGTCAGCGCTGAACTGTTCCCCGATATTTCTATCGGCGATGCCGCGAAGAAAAAATAACGAGTGACTGCATGAAAGACTCCCGCCGTATCAAGCGTATCATCCGCCACCACCAACGTGGGCAAAACAGCACAGCCTCGTTGAATATGGTCTCGCTGATGGATATTTTCACCATTCTGGTGTTTTTCCTGCTGGTCTCATCCACAGATTCGGAAATCCTGCCGACCCCCAAAGCCGTTAACCTGCCCGAATCCAGCGCGGAAAAATTGCCCATGAAAACTCTTGTGATCATGGTCAACGACACTGACATCCGGATCAACGATAAAACCATTGCCCCGGTCAGTCAGGTGATGACCAACCCAAAAGCCACCATCCCCGCCCTGCGGCAGGCGCTCAATGACTACCTCGGGAGCACTGGGTCGCGCAATATGAAAGTTAATCGTAGCGCGGTAACCATTATGGGAGACAGGCACATCCCCTATAAACTCCTGAAAAAAATCATGCTCACCTGCGCCGGTAGCAAGTTCACCCATATTTCACTGGCGGTATTAAAAAAATCCGCTGAAGGCGTTTAAGCATGCTGATGAACGTCACCCCTCACACGCCGCTATTACCCTGGACTGAGACGGAATATGATCGGCGTTTCCGCATCATCCTGCTACTCTGCCTGCTGCTGTCCGCCATTATCGGCGCCATTGTGGCCTATTTGCCGCGCCCGCAAGTCGAACAACAGGAGCTGCAACAAATATCACCACGACTGGCAAAACTGATTCTACAAAAAAAACAGGAACCCAAACCCAGGCCGGTGGCGACCGAAAAAATAAAACCGAAAAAAGCAGAAAAGAAAAAATCACAGAAAAAGAAGTTAAAAAAGAAAAAAAACGTCGATAAAACAGCCCGCGCCCGCAAACAGGCGCAGAGCAGCGGCCTGCTGGCGATGCAGGACGAGTTGGCCGATTTGCGCGACAGTTTTGATGTCACCACGATGAAAACTTACAAGCCACAGCAGAACAAGGGCAAGATCCGCAGCCAGCCAGAACCTGCCGCAGTCCTTTCAGCCGCCGCCGGCAAAGGCAGCAGCGGTATCAACACGCGCAATTTCAAACGCAACATCGGCGGCAGTCAGACACTGGCCGCACGGCGCAGCAGCAAGGTGGAAAGTACGCTGGAAAATATCGAAGGCGCACCGACAGCGCGGGCCGGGCACAAAATCGCCCGCAGCCAGGAAGAGATCGAACTGGTATTTCAGAAAAACAAAGGCGCTATCTACAGTATCTATAACCGCGCCCTGCGCCGGGATCCCACCCTGCAGGGCAAACTGCTGCTGGAGCTGACTATCGCCCCCAGTGGACAGATTACCCGCATACGTATCCTCAGCAGTGAGCTGGATGCTCCCAGACTGGAAAAACGCCTGCTCAGCCGAATCAAACTGTTTCGTTTCGCCGCACGGGATGTGGACACGGTTACCGTTACCTATCCGATTGATTTCCTGCCCTCCTGATGCGCAGGCGATGCACCTCCAGAAGCACATTCAAATATAATGTTTTTCTGTTTCAATTCTTTGTGGCTCGTCACAAATCCAAGTGTTTTCAGATATATAGCCACTGTAAAAGTCGGCGATGTGAGTCAATTCACAACCCGTGCATGGCACCTCAGCTAGTATTAATATAACCGTATAAGAGCTGGACACACCCGCAAATTTAAAGTTCCGGCAGCGGTATCCGCTTAACAGAGTATCAAACTCCGGTTTGACAATTGAACTATCAACACGAGAGCAGAACGCATTCACATGGCCGCAAGCAAAATCATTCTCGATAAAAAACTGCTGAAAACGCTGGAACCCCTGCGTGACCTGAGTTTTGACAAACTTGATGAACTGGTCAATAAATCCAGCATCGAAGATATGGCTGCGGGCCGCATGCTGTTCAAACAGGGAGAAAGAGACAAACGCACCCTGTTTCTGCTCGCCGGTCAGGTAGAACTGAGCAGTATCAATAATTCCCGCAGCATAATTATCCGCGCCAAATCCCGCGAAGCCTTGAAACCTCTGGCCGAGGAATTGCCTCGCAACTATACCTGCCGCACCAAAACCGATGCCACTCTGCTCATCATTGACTCGGATCTTCTCGAAATTCTGCTGGATGACAATCCCTCCGGCACTTATGAAGTGGATGAATTGGGCAATGATGACAGCAGCTACTGGATGATGCGTTTTCTACAGTCCCGCGCCTTTCTTAATCTGCCCACGGAAAATATTCAGGCGCTGCTCATGGCGCTGGAAGAAATGCCCGCCCCAAAAGGCCAGACTATCATCCATCAGGGCGAGAGCGACGACTACTATTACATCGTACAAAAAGGCAAATGCGCCGTCAGCCGGCGGCCGGCGCCTCGAGCCAATGATATGCAGCTAGCAATACTCTCCGAGGGCGATGGTTTTGGTGAAGAAGCCCTGATTACCAACGGCAAACGCAACGCCAGTGTCACCATGCTTGAAGACGGCATACTCATGCGTCTGAAAAAAAATGACTTTCTGAAATATCTGGCCGAACCGCTGATTGAATATACGGATGAAAAAGACGTGCTGCTTGAAATCAGCAAGGGCAGTCTGCTCATCGATGTGCGCAACAGTGATGAATACGAGGCGGCCCGGGTCGAGGGTTCGGTCAATATTCCGCTGTCCATGCTGCGCCTGAAGCTGGAAGGCATGAACAGTAACCGCAACTATATTCTCTGCTGTTCAGACGGCACGCGCAGCGCAGCCGCCGCCTTCCTCCTGACCCAGCATGGTCTTACCTGCCATGTGTTGCGCGGTGGTCTCGATAAGGCCAATATCAAACTTCCTGAAGCCAACCTCTCCGTCTCTGTCGCACCTGTGGTCGAGACCCGCCGGACCCAGGTCGCAGATCGGAACTTCAAAGCAGCGGAAGAAAAAGCGGAAAAACTCAAACAACAGGCCGAAAAAGCCCGCAGTGAAGCCCGAGACATCGCCCAACGCATGGAGCGGGTCGAAGTCGCCCGGCGCACAGCAGCAGAAGAGGTAGAACGGCAACAGAAAGAAGAACTCAACCAGCGTGATGCGGCCATACGTTCAGCCAAAATGCGTATCGAGGAAGAAGCCCAACGCGCCCGCAAAGCCGAGGAAAAAGCCGCCAGACTCAAACTGGAAGCCCGCGCCGTCAGTCAGAAGGCTGAAGAAGAACTACAGCGGATCCAGAAAGAAGCCGAGGCAGTCAAAAAACGGCAACAGGCGCTGGATGATGCCCTCAAACGAGCTGAACAGATCACCGTTGAAGCAGACCGGGCAGCACACGAAGCACGCCGGCAGGCAGAAAAAGAAGCGGCTAAAATTCGCCAGGAAGCCGAGCAGGAAGCCCGCCGACTGCGCGAGGAAATGGAAGCCACGACCAAGAAAATCCTTGCGGAAACCGAAGCTGCACGTAAAAAAGAAGAGGCCCAACGCCAGGCCGCGATGGCCACCGTGCGCCTGAAAGAAAAGGAAGCCGAAGAAATCCGTCGCCAGGCCAAACTCGAAGCGCAGAAGATGCGCGAAAAAATGCAATCTGAACATTCAAAGCTGCTCGAACAGGCCGAAAAAGAGCGACTGGAAAAAGAAGCCGAGCGCAAGATCGCAATGGAACTGGCGCACCGTAAAGCCAGCGAGGCCGAGGAAATCCGCCGGCAGGCTGAACTTGATGCGCAAAAAATACGCGAGCACCTTGATGAACAGCAACATGAGCTGGAAAGCACGCTGAATGCCGCCAGAGAAAGCAGTGCTCGCGAGCGCCAGCGCATGCTCGACGATGCCCAGCAGCAAGCACAGAAAGTTATCGAAGAAACCAGCCGCAAAGCGGACACGGAAGCCGAGCTTATCCGCCGTCGAGCAGAGGAAGAAGCCGCCCAGCTACAACGCGATCTGGAACAGACACGCCAGCAGCTGGAAGCATCCCGACACAGTATTGCGGAAACAGAACGCCTGCAACGAGAAACACTACTGGAAGAGTCACGCCGGCAATCTGAAGATATTATTAAACAGGGCGCCCTTAACGCTGAAGCTGAAGCCGAAGCCATACGCCGGCAGGCACGCGAGGAAGCCGAGCAACTACGCGCCGAGCTTGCCCGGGCCAGGACGCAAATAGAAGAAACGGTATCCCAGGCCAGAAGCGCCGGCAGCCAGCAACGTGAAACTATTATTAATGATGCCCAGCAGCATGCCCAGCAGGTAATTCTCGAAGCCAGTCGCAAGGCGAAAGAAGAAGCCGAACGCATCCGCATCAGCGCAGAACTGGAAGCACAACGCATACGCGCAGAGCTGGAACAGTCACGCCTGCAACTTGCTCAACAGGCCAGTAACATCAAAAAGGTCCAGGCTATCAATGCCCGTATCGAAAAAGAGAAACAACAGAAAAAACTGCATAGCAAAGAACAGCAAACTGCAAACCTCAGCCAGCAGAAACAAATCCAGGCCCGCCGCATGGCCGAGCAAATTAAAGCTCGTCTGGAGAAAGCCGAGCAACAGCGTCAGAACGATGAAGCACAAAACAGTATTGAAGGAATGTCTCTGGCCGAAGTCACCGTCAAACATATCAACGGCAGAATCATTCTTGAAGGTGCCAATGATATTTTCATTTTTAAAGAACCGACGCCCGCAACTGAAGAAGATCACATCCCCGAGCTGCACTCAGCCGTAAACCATGACGACAATGAACTGCCCTCCTTTACGGTGGATAACCAGAATGATCCGGTCGCAACGCCTTTTAACAATCAGGACTTTGAAAAAGCAATGCGCGAGCGTGATGAAATGCTCAATCAGGCGCAAAGAAACAAACGCAAAGGGCTGTTCACCGTTGCCGCCAGCCTTATTTTAACGATTGCCGCTGCCGGTGCATTTCTATTCTACAAACCCGGCATACAACAGCAGGAGTTACAACTCAGCAAAACCTCGACTGCGCCGCAACTCAAAGCAAAAGCTTCGATCAACCCGGTTGAAAATCTAAAACAGGTGGCAGACCTTCCGTCGAAACTGGCGATTGCCGGGGAAGAATCACGCCTGCGTCAGCAGGCCGAAACCACCTTTAACCAACTGCTTGGAAAATGGAATGCGTTGATGGCAAGCGCCGCCCCGGTTGCTCCTCAGGAAACCGACATTCCGGCAATGGAACCACCGATTGCTGAACAAGGCCCCATGCCCGCAACACCACAGGTACAGGACAGCACTGAGATCAATGCTATCGATGCCGGTAAAACGGAAAACAGTCTCACAGATGAAACGCCGCCATAAACAGAATTCCTGAATAGTGAGATTTCGATTATTCTTTTGACAAAGGCAGGATCGCAGTCTTTTCACCTGACTCACTGTCAACATAGCGAAAAACAGAAACGGCAAGCGGCCAGCCACGATCGTCTTTGATAATCACCGTCCATTCACCTGTCATAGACGGATCCAGTTCCTTTTGTGAAAAAACCCGCCAGCGCGGACCCTTGATATTGAACTGTTTCTTTGCGATGACCTGGTCGTTATATTCCCATATATGGGTAACCGTTCGGCCTTCCATATGCCGCACATCGGTAAAAAAATACAATGTAGTGATGTTGTTATTCAACACCAGAACCCGATCGACAGGCTCCCGATCTTCAATTCGAGTGGTAAATTGTGAGCGCGCAATACTGCCGGTATCTGCCGCATAAACGGGCATAAGTGAAAACAGTGCAAACAGCAACAGCCATTTGTTAATGCTTAAATCGTAAAACAGAGAATCATGCATTATTTTTATATACGAATTTTCGTATCCAGAAACGAGTAGACAATATTATCACCTCATAACTATGCACTCTGTACGCCTTCAGCCTGAGCGGTTTGGTTACCACAAAATCCTGACTGTATTTTGACAGAGTTGAGATCTTTAAATTTCACCTTTTGCCCTTTGCCGGGCAAGAATAAAATCAGAATGACGAATATAAAGCAGCTCGGCTATCTGTCTCACCAAGCTTTCTTCATATTTATCCATTTCATCATCGGAGAACACCACTTGCCATATTTGCTCCAGCAACTTCAGCTTTGCTTCCGGCTCCAGAGCCTTGTTAAGTATAGATGTATATTGTTGCAATGGAATCATATCTTTTGCGCGGTTCTTCGCAATTTCAAACACTTCCCAGACTTTTTCGTCGGTCAACTCAAAAAAATTCTTTAATCCCTGCTGCACCGCATTTTTTTCCCGCTCGTCTATTTTATCATCGGCATTCATCACTTCAACCAGTAACAATGCAGCCGCAAACTGAACATCATTGCTTAGATCGGTAAGCGTTTCAGATTCATTCAGCATTCTGTCAATAAAGGATTTGACCTTATCCAGCATAATCAGACCTCATCTAATATTTTATTTTTAATTTCGTTCCAGGCAGCCAGATATTCTGCATTTATCTTTTTATCAGCTGCACCAGCAAAACGCTGTTTCGCTTCAGTTACGGAAATAACGTTATCAGGCTTGCCTTTTGGAAAATCCACATCTGACGAAAAAATCAGAACACCGGCAACCCTGATTTTTGGCGCATGCGTCCGCACTGCGGCAATATCCTGTTCGAGCTTAAGCAAGGGATTATTGAACTTGTAACTGCGCTTACCTACCACCTGGGTCCAGACATCGATATTTTCCGATGCAAACACGGCGCCCTGATAGCGTCCCACGGCAACCAGCAGAATGCTATCCGGCATTAACACGAGATTATCAATGCAGACCGACCCATCCATGCCGTCAGGAAGAATGACGTTTTGCATCCTCTCACGGCCAAGTTTTTTAACTGTATGGAATAAATACCAGTCAGCATAACGGTGTTTTATTTTGTTGAAAAAAAGTACGCTGACAATTGCAGCCAGTAACAACAGACCTAATAGTCCGTAGGCGATCGTTTCACTAAATACCATATTATTTTTTGTTGTCTACACTAATAAACGACTCCGCCACAAGCGGACGGGGTATTAATTGTAATCTGCCGATAGGTTTCCCCTCTGGACTTCGCACTTCGCTCTACCCATCCTACTGTTTTTCGCTGCAAGCAGCGGGAAATTAAACCCAACGAAGATTGAATAATAGATGACCTACGCAGAAAATAACGGTGCGTTGCCTGTCAGGATCGATGCACAGTCATTGCTTAAGAATTTTCAATCTCGTATTTCATGAGATTTTTAGACCGGAAACGCCGGCTATGGGTGAAACCTGTTCCTGTCTGTGTATACTTTTCAAAATTTTCTCAACTTCATCGAACTCAATACAAACAATACGCACCGCATCACGCTTACCTTTTACTTTAACATGCTGTTTTCTATCGCGCATAAACTCATAGGGTAAATGCCGATATGCCATTTCACTCATAACCACATCGGTACCCAGGGCCTTGGTCGCACTCTCCAGCCGAAATGCCACATTCACGGCATCTCCCAAGGCCGTATTGTCCTGACCAATGCCCAGAGAGGCCGCACCGGTATTAATCCCGACACCAATGCGTACTTCTTCTGATATTTCTGCATAGGTTTGGTTCAATTCCTGGGTAATACGGTTGATATGATAGGCGGCCGTGAGCGCCTGAATCACTGTTTTTTTCTGATCTATCTCAGACTCCCAGCAGGCAAACACACAGTCACCAATGAACTTGTCTACCACACCGCCATTGTTGAAAATGGCATTACTGACCTGATGAAACCAGCTATTCATCAACTTGGTCAGGGTGCGGATATTGACCTGTTCCGAGAGCGAAGTAAAACCACGAATGTCCGCCACCAGAATAGTGATTTGTTTGATCACCGGCGTATCCGAGATCAGGGTGTCCTGCAGGGAAAGCGTGTCAACATGTTTTGCTACTTTTACATCCTGGGTAAACAGGATCTGCGCGCGACCAATGCTAATGCAATCGCCATTACGCAACAACCTGGGTGCGGCAATACGTTTTTTATTAACATAACTGCCGTTGGAACTACCGCTGTCGATAAAATAATAATCACCCTGGCCCACACAGCGAATAATGGCATGGTTGCGGGATACATGCGGATCGTTAAGCACCACATCATTATTTTTATCCCGACCAAATGTCAGCGCCATTTCACAAGGCACTTTCTTGATAGTTCCGCTGTACTTTAATGTGATTACTGCAGCCATAGCACTGAAGATACTGTCCTTGTTAAAACCAGGGATATTCAACCCCCTCATTTAACCTTAATAATACTCGATTTAGGCGTCCGTTTTAATCATTGGTTTTTATGCAGGCAGGCGGAAGGTTCCAGCATCCATAGAAAAAGCCGAAAAACACCGTGCGCAGGGAGGACAAACTCTATAAGGATATTATTAAATTGCAGCCTTAATCGGTAAAACAGGACAGGCCCGCCCCGACATGGAACGGTAAAGGGCCACCTCCCCCGCTGCTTTCATTCCGCAGAGTATATCCTCATAATCCGCGGTTTCTGTCTCAATCGGAGCCTGAGAAAATTCAGCCATATCCCCGTACCGCTCTTTTACATAGTGATTGAGCAATGCGCGGGTAGCCGGGTTAACCACAAATGCTGCTACCTTGGCCGCCACCCGGAACAGCCAGGCCTGAGCGAAAACATCTCCACGACGAGAATTCTCGGCCTCATCATCCTTGCCATTGCCCTGCATGAAAGCCGCGCGCGCCTGTTCCAGCTTGCGGTAAAGCACTGTAAACGTATAGCTGGCAATAGAAGGGGAACAATCCACCCCGATAAAGCGGTACTCCGGCTGCTGGCCGAATCGGCGGGCGATGAGCACCCGGCAGTCAAACGCACGGGAAACAATGTCGGATAGCGCCAGGGCCCAGAAAGGCGGATTGAACTGACAGCCGTAGCGCGTCGAATCTTCCTCCACCAGCAGCGCCTGGATCTGATCATCGCTGACATGGTATTTTTTCATCAGGCCGCGCGCCTGGCGTAGCGCCGACGCCGCTTCATTGGGATTGCAGGACGCCGACAGGCGCAGACACTTGCTGATTTTGTTGAGAACTTTCTGCCGATCCATGCCGCCTCACAGGAATTAAGAGTGACTGGGTTAATAATACTACAAAAACATAAAGTTACAATATATTCGTAACAATCAACATTAAATAAGGAACGTGTCAGGCCTAAATACTGTCTATCTAGAAAGAGCAGCTAGTCAAAAAATAAAGCTTGTTTTAGACTATTTTAATTCATATATATAAACAGAACTCGTTTGACTGGTATCACCCCGCTTACGGCAGTAGCCTGAAAAACAAAGATCTGCTGCGGAAAGCTGGATTTTTCCATTATTTTCGTTAAATTGTATCTATATTCGCCCCAAATAATGAAAAAATCTGCTTTAAACCCGCTTTCTCTCGCGACGGCTCTTGTTCTCAGATAGACTCCTGATAATTTATGAATACAGCCCATCCTTCTATCATTATTGATGACAGCGAAATTCGCCAGCAAGCCCTGGCCGTGCCTCGCCCGCACGCTCTTGGCGAAGAAGAGCGGCAGATACTGATAGCGCGCATCAAGCAGCTGCTGCAGGAAAAAAACGCCGTTCTGGTTGCTCACTACTACACCGAAGATGACTTGCAGATGCTTGCCGATGAAACCGGTGGCTGTGTTTCCGACTCACTGGAAATGGCGCGTTTTGGACATGCACATTCCGCCTCGACCATTGTCGTCGCCGGGGTACGTTTTATGGGTGAAACGGCCAAGATCCTCAACCCGGAAAAACAGGTTCTGATGCCCACCCTGGAGGCGGAATGCTCACTGGATCTCAGCTGCCCGGCCAACAGTTTCAATGCCTTCTGTGATGAGCACCCCGACCGCACGGTGGTGGTCTACGCCAATACCAGCGCCGAGGTCAAAGCCCGCGCTGACTGGGTCGTCACGTCCAGCATCGCCACCAAAATCATCCGCCATCTGCATGAAAAAGGTGAGAAAATTCTCTGGGCGCCCGATCGTTACCTCGGCGGCTACATTCAGAAAGTCACCGGCGCCGATATGTTACTGTGGCAGGGTTCCTGTATTGTGCATGATGAATTCAAATCCAGGGAATTGATCAAGCTGCACAGCAAATATCCCGATGCTGCCGTGCTGGTACATCCCGAATCACCGCTGGAAGTCATCAACCAGGCGGATCGGGTGGGTTCTACCACCGAGATCATCCGCGCGGCAACCGAAATGAAAAACGACACCTTCATCGTCGCCACGGATCGCGGCATTTTCTATAAGATGAAACAAGCCGCCCCCGACAAACATTTCATCATTGCCCCCACTGGCGGCACCAGTGCCAGTTGCGGCAGTTGTGCGCACTGTCCCTGGATGGGCATGAACAGTCTGGAAAATCTGCTTCTAACTCTGGAAAGCGGCAGTAATGAAATCCAGGTGGAGCCGGAAATCGGCAAACAGGCAATGATATCGGTCAAACGCATGCTCGACTTCGCCGCGAGCCTCAAAACCGCAGCAACCGGCGAAGCCAACATCGCCTCACCGGCATAGCTGTCGAAATGAATTCTCCACCGGCTAAAAGCCGGTGGCTTCGAGTTACGGTTGAAAGCCGGATGGCGCCCTCTCCCAGGATCTGGGAGAGGGCTGCTGAGGATTCAAGAATCCACCTCGAACCTATCCCCCCCCTCATCCCAGCCTTCTCC
>VAPM010007977.1_pt1 | contig 10732 bp, 6 predicted proteins | sample 3395091 | NCBI WGS metagenome assembly VAPM01 (sample SAMN08290445, study PRJNA428436) | hydrothermal vent metagenome | isolation source: Deep-sea hydrothermal vent chimney 3 | place: Pacific Ocean: Juan De Fuca Ridge | reverse complement strand
ATCTGTGGGCGTGATGGGTGACGAACGCACATATGAAAACGTTGTGGCCATACGCGGAGTTACAAGCCGGGACGCGATGACTGCGGACTGGGCGCAGATACCGTATGAGCTTTTGGGTGAGATATCGAACCGTATTATCGGCGAGGTTCGTGGTGTTAACAGGGTTGTTTACGATATTACTTCAAAACCTCCAGGCACTATAGAATGGGAATAATGTAGTTTTTGCAACGGGCTGACAGTGTTGCGAAAACCATGTAAAAAAAACTATTGCCTTTTTTCTTTAGTTTCGTTATCAATATCGAAACGATTTGGAAATCGCCCAATATAATACGTGGCTAACAATTAAACCGGAGATTTCATGTCCCATCCAAAGTTTGGTGAAAAATTTACTTGCGCCCAATGCGGAACTAAATTTTACGATCTGAAAAAGCCGAAACCGCTGTGTCCGAAATGTGGCTCAAAGCCAAAGAAAGCGCGGAAAAGCGCTGCCCCAAAACCGACAAAACGACCTGTAATTTCCACTGAAGAGTATGATAACTCTGAAGAAGATTCCATAGTTGAAGACGGAATAGAAGAGCTTTCCCTGGGCGCTGACGCTAGTGACCATGCGGATACAGATGATAACGAGCTGATGGCAAATGATTTCCCAGATCAAGAATATTAGCATTTTTATAATTTGGATACAGACAGTCAAGTGCGCTCGAAAGCTTCAAAACACCCTCTCTGGTTCGTTACGGCTTCGTTTTGAAACATAGCGATTTCGTTCATCTCCACCTGCACAGCCAGTATAGCCTGCTGGACGGCGCCATTCAGTTTGACCCTTTGCTAAAAAAGGCCAATGAGCTTAAAATGCAGACTATCGCCGTCACCGACCATGGGACTATGTTCGGGGCTGTGGAATTTTTTCATAAGGCGATTAAAGCAGGTGTAAAGCCGATTCTTGGGTGTGAAGCCTATATTGCCAAAGGAAGCAGGTTTGACAGAGGGGCGTCTTCAGACTCGTCTTCACGATCCCATCATCTCGTATTGCTGGCTCAGAACAAAAAAGGGTATCAGAACCTCTGCAAACTCGTCACGGCGGGATACACCGAGGGGTACTACTACAAACCGCGGATTGACAAAGATCTTCTGGCGGAATGTTCAGACGGTTTGATTGCGCTTTCGGCCTGCCTTAAGGGTGAAGTTTCAAGCCTGCTAGCAAATGACAAGTTAGACGAGGCTAAAAAAGCGGCGGGATTTTATAGAGACATCTTCCCTGACAGGTTCTATCTGGAAATTCAGGATCACGGTATTGAGCTACAGAAAAAAGTGAACAACCTGATGATCCCTCTCGCAAAGGAGATGGACCTGCCGCTTGTCGCAACCAACGACGCTCACTATCTGAACAGGGAGGACGCGTCCGCTCATGACGCTCTCTTATGTATCGGAACAGGGAAATTGATTAAAGATGAAAACAGGATGCGCTATCACGGAGACCAGTTCTACGTTAAATCCGCAGAGGAAATGACGGCGCTTTTCAAAGACGTTCCGGAAGCTTTGAAGAACACTCTTAAAGTTGCCGAGGAGTGCTCTTTCTCTTTCGATGAAGGTAAATATTATCTGCCCAAATTTCCTATCCCTAACGACACGACCACCGAAGCGTATCTGGAGCAGACCGCGATACATGAGCTTGAGCTACGGTTTATCCAGTCGGAAAAAGCCGGAAAACCGTTTTCCGAAGATAAAAAGAAAGAATATCTGAAACGTTTACTGTGGGAGATGGAGACGATAAACAAGATGGGGTTCCCGGGTTATTTCCTTATCACGTGGGACTTTATCAAGCGCGCCAGGGCAAAGGGAATACCGGTGGGGCCGGGTCGCGGCTCCGCGGCAGGCTCCATGGTCGCTTACGCCTTGCGAATCACCGATCTTGACCCGATTGAGTACGGTCTTATTTTTGAGAGGTTCCTTAACCCCGAGCGTATATCGATGCCGGATATCGACATCGACTTTTGCATGGATCGCCGGGGTGAGGTCATAGACTACGTTCGGAAACAATATGGAGGACAAAGCCATGTAGCGCAGATCATCACCTTCGGAACGATGAAAGCCAAGGCCGTAGTGCGCGATGTGGCGAGGGTGATGAATATTCCTTACGCCCAGGCGGACAAAATAGCCAAGCTTATACCGAACGAGCTGAAGATGACCATCTCCAAGGCGCTTAAGGTCGAGCCACGGTTGAAAAAACTGGAGGATGAGAGCGATGAGATAAAAAAACTTCTTACAATATCAAAATCGCTGGAAGGTATAACGCGGCACGCATCCACTCATGCAGCAGGTGTGGTGATAAGCCCGGAGGCCTTGACCAACTTTATGCCCCTTTTCAAGTCAAACGCCACAGATGGCGACGTTACCACCCAATATCAAATGAAGGATGTTGAGAAACTCGGTCTTTTGAAGATGGATTTTCTCGGGTTGAGAACGCTTACCGTCATAGATAACACCGTAAAACAGGTGAAGGCCTTTATCGACTCTGATTTTGGTATTGAGTCTATACCACTTGACGACAAGAAAACTTTCGATCTGTTGGCGAAGGCGACGACATTTGGCGTGTTTCAGCTGGAGTCATCTGGAATGCGTGATCTGATCCGAAAAATGAAACCAACAAATTTTTTCGACATCATTGCGCTGGTGGCGTTATACAGGCCGGGCCCCATCAATTCAGGCATGGCGGATCAATATGTTCGCCGCAAGCATGGACATGAAAAAGAAACGATAAATTTCCCGGAGGTTGAGCCTATCCTGAGCGAAACTTACGGCGTTATCGTATATCAGGAGCAGGTGATGAAAATCGCCAACGTCCTTGCCGGTTTCACATTGGGACAGGCCGACAGCCTGCGCAAGGCCATGGGTAAAAAAGATATGAATATCATGGCCGAAATAAAAGACAAGTTCATAGAAGGGGCCGTTAAAAACAAGCACAACAGGACAAAGGTGGAAAAGCTATGGGAGCTGCTTGAAAAATTCGGAGAATATGGTTTCAACAAGTCACATTCCGCCTGCTATGCTCTCGTGGCATATCAGACCGCCTACCTTAAAGCCCATTATCCCGCGGAGTATTTGGCGGCGCTTATTACGTCCGACATGGACAACTCGGATAAAGTTATCCGTTACATACAGGAGCTTCGTGACCTTGGGATTGAGGTGGCGCCGCCGGATGTCAACGAGTCGATGCGGGATTTTGCCGTTATTTCAGGAAGGGTCCGGTTTGGCCTTGCCGGGGTGAAGGGGCTGGGCGTAACCTCGGTGGACGCGATCATTTCCGCAAGGGAAGAGAACGGCAAGTTTACCTCCCTTCTTAATTTTGCCGAGAGCGTACCCGTTTCCGCTATAAACAAAAGGACGATGGAAGCTCTGGTAAAGTGCGGCGCTTTTGAGTCTTTTGGACATACGCGGGCCGCGCTCTTTGAATCGATTGAGGAGACCATCGCCGCCGCGCAAAAAACACATAGAGACCGCGAAATGGGGCAGGTGGATATATTCGGGGCTCTTGGCGGAGACGCCGCCTACTCTGTTAGCGTAAAGGTAAAAGACACCCCCGAATGGCCTGAAAAAGAGAGGCTGGCTTATGAAAAAGAGGCTCTTGGTTTTTACATCTCCGGCCATCCGTTAAAAGAGTACATTCGTGATTTGAAGCTTTTTTCAACTCATACCGCCTCCACCTTAAAAAACGCCGCCCATAAACAAGAGGTTCGTTTTGGTGGAATAGTGGTCGCCAAAAAAACCATGACGACAAAAAAAGGTGAGACGATGGCGTATCTCACGATTGAAGATCTGAACGGTTCCGCTGAAGCTATCGTTTGGCCAGACATATTATCCGAAAACGCTGAGCTTTTGGAAAGTGACGAGCCGATTTTTGTGAAAGGAACTATCGACGCCAACGATGACAGGGGGACAAAAATCATCACGCAGGAAATTATGACATTTACGGATGCGCGCGCAAAATTTACAAACTCTGTCCATGTGCATATGTCCACTATCGGTCTGGAGGAAGAGGCTCTCAACGAGCTTATGGGCGTATTTGCAAAACATAAGGGCACATGCCCTGTTTCACTTCATTTACGAGTGCCCGGCAAAGGAGAGCTGGTGATGCGGGCCGCGAATACGAAAGTTCATGCCGGAGACGCGCTTATCGCTGATATAGAAAACCTCGCCAGCATGGAAAGCGTTTCACTGGCGTAACCGTTGGTTTTACTCCCACCTGATTTGCTTCATCATCACTCCCAGGTTTCTGTCGTCACTACTTATGTTTTTCTTTTTAGGGTTGAAAACATAGTCAGCCTCCATCCAGAGAGCTTTGTATGAACCCTTTGTCGCGTCAGCGGGGACAATAATGTCCTGCCAGCTTGTATCCCGAAAAACGGCTTCGGTTTTATGGGAGCCAAACCAGATGGTGATTTTTTGCGGGTTTTTGTCTAAAGATGGAAGAGGGGCGGAGAGCGAAACCACCATTTGTTCGCTTTCTATCTTCACGTTCATCACCGCTCTTTTACCCGCCCATCTGGCCGGGCTTCCATCTGGCAGACCTTCCCAGTTGTAGAAGCCGGTGGAAAACTGTTCGCTAACAGGACGGTCTGAAATAAGCTTTATCTGATAGATAAACGCAATTGAAATAACGATCAAAGTTCCGGCAAAAATCCTTTTCCTTAATTCAACATGCTTTAGTTGGCTGGACGATAACCCCGCCAATATCCCCGCCTGTATCCAGAAAAATATTTCTATCACCCTGCATAAAGCAATATGGTGGGTTACTCCAAGGAGGAGCCAGCTTACTATGGAAAAAAGAATCGCAATAATTAAAGCCTTCTTTTCCTTGGCGGTCTCGCTACGGATGGCCTTAACGCCAGCTATCAGGATTGACGCCAGTAGCAATCCCCAAACAAGGAGGCCAATTATCCCCTGATTGGCAAGTATCTCGAAATAGATAGAATGGGATGACGCGCCTGACGCGAAACCTATATACTCCCAATTATACCAATCCGACGCATAGTACTCTTTGAACAGGGCGGTATACCTGCCCAAACCGATTCCAAGGAACGGTGAGGCTATAAACATCATAACCGCTGTATGCCACAGGAAAAATCTCGGCTCCGAAATTCCTTTTTCCAGAAAATATAGCGGATTATCGATAAATTCCGGAATACCCTTCAATGTTTCATAATTGAATTTCTTTAATATTTCGTCATATAGCCTGGCAAAGGCTTCGCCTCTGGTCAGGAATGCGGCTCCGATAGCCGCCACGGCAACCAACCCGACAATAATCAAATATTTGTTTCCGTGTAATTTACCCTTCGTGGTCGAATAGAAATATAACCCTGCGGCCAATAACACTGTTAAGTAGAAAAGCATGGCCGCGGACCTTAAGCCACCCTGGAGCAAACAAAAAGTAACCACGCCTAATATCGCGATATAAAACAGCAGCGCTTTTGGCTCGTTCCGTTTAAAAAAAATAAAATACAAAACAAGTGGCAAAACAAGCAGCAGGTATTGGTTCCAAAAATGAAGGGCATATGAGAATGCCGTTATCGCAGAGCCGAACTTACCGACAACAGACAAGGTTAAATAATGCCAGGTATCGGGGTTTTTGGGTATCATGCCGTAAAACATCAATATCCCTATGACACAAACCGCTCCTGCGACAACAACGGTGGCTTTCAATGACGGAAGTATCGCCGCCGCGTCACGTTTGCTTGCAAAATTAAAAGCGACCAGAAAAAGCCCGATGCCGCTTAGCATGTTGACGAGAACGCGAAGATAATTTATTTTAGGAGCCGGATGCCCGGATAGCCACCATGCGAACATATCGTTCCATGTGGCGGTCCAGAATTCATAGTAAAACTCTTTGCCGTCTATCGGCAAGCTTGCGGCTGCGGCCACTATGAGAAGGATGACCTGGTATTTTAACGGAAAGACAAACTTTTCCTTTCGTATCCATGCATGCGTTATGGCGGACAAGAGTGTCCCAAAAACTAGCGCTTCCAGAGTCCAGTAATATGGCCATCCGGTTTCCCCCAGAAAAAATGGAGTGGAAATCAAGATAAACGCTATCCCGTTGAACGGGTTCATGCTTACTATTACCGCAAAAAATAGCAAAGCGAACGCCGCCGCCCAGGTTTCCGGCATATCGAAGATATATGCGCATACGCCAGTAATAGCGAAAAAACCCGCAGTCCAAAACGGATTTAATAAAGTCGTCGGCACAAAACAATCCTTGTCATTAGAGTTTATAGTTCTATATTCGGTCAGGCCATGGTTCGGCGCGCATAGATTTATATAAGTCCAAAGTCTCTTTTACCACTTGCCGCTCGGAAAAATGCTCGAGCGCTATTTTTCGTCCTGCCATACCCATACTGTTTCTTAAAGCTGGATCCAGCAGAAGCTTGCGTATAGCGTCATACATGGCGTCAACGGCTCCTGGTGGGATAAGATAGCCATTTTCTCCATGCCGCACAATCTCTCTACAACCGGGAATATCAAAAGCCACAAGCGGTTTCCCCGCCGCCGCGCCTTCTATAAGAACCTTCGGCACTCCTTCGCCGTAATGTGAAGGCAATACCACTATGGAAACGCTTTTCATCACGGCGGGCATATTATCTTTTTTACCCCAATACTCGATAACCCCTTCACTGTCCCATTTATTCAATTCAGATTCTGGCACAGCGGCTGGGTTATGATAATCTGGAGAGCCAGCCAGCGCGACCCTTGCGTCTATATTATTTTTTTTAAGTTCACGAGCCATTTGAACAAATTCGCCAACGCCTTTAGTCCACAACATTCTCGACGCGAAAAGCGCGACAGGTTTGCCATCAGGAAGGTCATCGGAAGGCGCAAACAGATCAGTATCAACACCGGCGCCTTTTATCAGAGCCGCCTGCTCTTCCGCTACCAGCCCTGAGGAGACAAAAAGATCGCGGTCGTCCGGGTTTTGGAAAATCACGCGGCTCTTTTTTTGTCGAAGCGCCGGGCGTAACATATTGCTGATAACAAAACGAACCAGTGAAGCGCGTAATCCTTTGGCGGAGAAAACATGACCAAGCCCAGCCAAAGCGTTGACAACATTTGATATGCCTGCAAACCTCGCCGCTATTGCTCCGTATATGACAGGCTTTAGAGCCACATGGTGAGCTATATCCGGCCTCTCGCGCCTGTATAGGCGAATTATTTCAATGATAGAAACGATCTCCTGAAAAGGATTTTTACCGCTTCTATTCAGCCTCAAGGGGAGCAGTTTGAAACCCTCATCTTTTATCCTGTCGCCATGATCAGTCACACATGTTGCGATTAATACTTCAAACCCTTCATCTTTCATGGCTCTGGCCAGCGGGAGCCTGTGGGACCAGAAATACCAGTCCTCTGTTATAAAAAACAGGATTTTAGGTTTTTTACGCAAGTCCAAATCTTTGCCGCAGTAATGAAGGTAAAATGATAATGGCGCGTCAATAACCTTGCTGGTTGAGCGTACGCCAAGCCCGGAATTTAGCCCACACAGTCACCGCTCCCAGAATACCAAGAGAGGTCAGTATCATGATATAACAATAGCGCATGCGATATAGCGTTCCTATATTGACGAAAACGAGGCCGTAGACGAGCAGTACATTAAACGCAAAAGTTAACGCCACCCACATTGCCCCTATCGAGCGCCATTTCCATATTGAGAACGGTAGAAACAACAGAGCAACGTATATAATGATCATTTCCACTCCTGAAATCCATCGCATAAAAGAGCCAGCTTTTGTGTGGCCGACGCTGAACCATGTGTTTGGGAACGGGGCCAGCAAAGCCACTTCAAGCGCCCGTGGCATATACATCAAAATATCTTTGGCGCCGTTAAAGGTGACATTTGTATCAATGTTGCTTTTTGCGTCAGGGTAAATGGTTATGAAGTGCGTTCGAATTTGAGCCAGGGAAAAAAGTCCGTTTTCCAGAAAGCCAGGGAGCCAGCCAGATCGTCGCCAAGCTTGTGCGCTTTTTTCATACGAGGTTTCAGAAGCGCCAACAGATGACATGGGGCTTGTGTCCAGATTTGGTTGGGGAGCTTCACGGGAATAAATATTGTTCATGGTGAACAACGATACGATTGCAAGTATCACAAGCATTAGCCCGATCACCTTAAGCGTTTTTCTTAATGGCCAGATATATTTCATCCACTGAACGATAGCCATTATCGTCACTCCAAGAAATACCAGCGCCGAAACAGCGAGCATGATCTTGACATGGTACGGCCTCATCATCCAGATAAGCGTCGTCCCTGAAATAATGTTTACCGAGGCTATAAACGGCCTGAACCATTCTTTCCAGTTTTTAGGGTCGGCCAGCAATATCCAGCCGTATATGAACAGCATCGACCCCAGTATGGTAAATCCGTCTTTATGAATCTGCGCATACCATGTCATCGCCGACGGGAAAATGATCAACGGTAGTGTCGCAACAAATGCGTGGCGCCAGACAGGAGTAAGTTTGCAGATTATCATGAACAGGAGAAGGCCTGCGCTAGCATGTAAAAAAGCGTTGAGAGGAATGATGACCCACGGCTCATGATACGTGAGAACATAAATTGCGGCGACCACTCCGGATATCCCCTGCTCGCTTGGACGTAACGTCCAGGCTGACCATCCGGTGGTTTCAATTTTTTTTGCCAGTCTATCCGCCAGCTTGTGGAAGTTGGGCGCATCAAGTCCTTTCAACAGACCATGTCCGTGATGCAGGTCAGGAAAAAGATATGGCAGAGCCACTATTTGAACAAAAGCGGCCACTATGGCTGTATATACAAAAAATATCAGCCAGACCCTGAAATATGGCGCCTCGCTACTATTTATCATAAATCCATTTTTACCCGGCTTTGGTTGGAAAACATTTTTTGACAGCGCTTTTGAGGCTCCGAACAATCGGATTTTTATTCATCGCCCGCCTGCTTTTTTCGTGTCTGGCGATCGTTTCCGGGCCATAATAATTTTTAGCGATCTTTAATAGCTCATCTTCAATTTCCCGCAATTCATCCCAGTCAGTCCGAAGTATAAAAGGTTTGAGGCTTGGATGCGTTCCATCATCGTTACGTTTAAGCTTGTGAAACGAATCGCTTGCGTAGTCGATATTCTCCAGCGGGTCAGAGCTTAAATCATAAAACTGATGACGGTCATCACTGAAATAATATGAAAGTTTATATTTCCCTTTACGAACAGCCAGAGCAAGATCATGCTGTTCCACATACCTGGTTTCACAAAAAACCATTTCATCTTTTATTTCCAGGCTTATACCACTGTCACGAATGATATCCCGTATACGTATCTGTGAAACAAGGTTCTGGTTTACGCCTGTCTGCTCACCGTTGTACACAAGTAACGGCACGTCAAGGACCGGTTGCACGAGAGAGTGTCCATTTTTTCCATATGACCACCTGCCTTGTTCAAAAAGCGCATACCCATGATCGGCAAAAATATAAATTTCACTCGTACCCTTAAAATGGTCGAAGAATATTCCTATCGCCTCATCCATCTCCGCTACCCTGGCGTCATATTCAAAAGGGGTGAGCTTATTGAAACGTGGATCGGGCGAAGAGAATCCGACCAAATGGAGCCAGCTCATTAAAGGTTTTTCTTCTTTACTTGCGCGATCAATAAAATATTCCACCTGCTCTTTAGGACGAAAACTCGCGCTGTCTTTAGTCTTCCCATCGCTCTCCGCGATTGATTTGCCCGTCCACCAGAACTCGGCATTGGAAAAGGTGTTAATCATTTTTATCCACGATTCGATCCGCTTGTTAACACATACAACAGTTTTATATCCGATTTCCTCATGGTCGCTAAAAACATTATGGGAAAAAGGCATTTGTGAATCGCCATAAAGTTTTCGGCCGAATTCCACGGAGTTTTTCCCTGTAAAAATAGTGGAGAAACATTGAGCCGTTGATGTGGAGGCGGACATTACGTCATCAAACAACACGCATTCCGGATAAATCCTGGCGATGTTTGGCGTAAGCCATGCCATTTTGCTGTTGTAACACGCCAGACGATCTTTACGAACTCCGTCTATGCTTATTATTAATTTATTTTTCATTTTAAATTTATCCGCATTTTAGCGGCAAACCTTAATATTTTTCCTCGCTCCACTTTACGTCTGAACTTTCCCGAGAGGCATTTTTATTGAACTCGTAATTGAACTTGGCGGCAAGTTCCGCAACCTGTTTGCCATCCCATAGATCAGGGACATTTATCAGCCCCTGTTTGTATGACATATGAAACAGTTTAACGCCAGGGTCGATAAAGCCTTGCCGCAAACATTCGGTGAGAAGCTCTGAGCCTATGATGGGTGATACGGCGAAAAAGGACGCGCTGTCAAAGCCCGCTTCCTCGGCAAAGCGATAAGTCTCTTTCATCTCTTCAATTGTTTCTCCAGGTTTTCCAAACATCGGCGGCATACCGATGATGAAAAATCCATGAATATGGATTCCCAGCTTCTTTGCATAGGCTAAAAGCCGTTTTGTTTTGCTGAGGTTGAGCGGTTTTTTTATAAGATCGAAAAGAACGCGTTGCGATCCGCTTTCAACGGCGAAAGTTAGTTGATACGCCCCTGACGCCGCCATCAATTCCAACAGCTCCTCATCCAGGCTCCATAACGCGATCCCTTGCGGAGTGGCCCATGGAAGGGAAATTTCTTCCAAAACCTTGAAGAGGTGTTTGGCGTGCTCCATGTTATT
>VAPM010324712.1_pt1 | contig 10734 bp, 11 predicted proteins | sample 3395091 | NCBI WGS metagenome assembly VAPM01 (sample SAMN08290445, study PRJNA428436) | hydrothermal vent metagenome | isolation source: Deep-sea hydrothermal vent chimney 3 | place: Pacific Ocean: Juan De Fuca Ridge | reverse complement strand
TTAACTCTATTTACTGTACCGTCAGGCTTCATTGCATCTGGCCCTACATGTCGGGTATCAGGAACTTGCTTTGCCAGTACTATAATTTTAAGTGGTCTCATTGTTTAATATTATGTTAACTCGCTGTGCATTATGATAAAATTTCGTCAATTCAAGTGAATTTTAGCCTTTTTAGACTTAAAATTAGTATCGAGAATAGGTTTTTTATTTAAAAACAACCGTTCTCGATATAATTTTTTATCAAAAATTACTCGAACTGACGTAATAGTATGTTTAAAGAGTCAAAATGCACAACGAGTTATGTTATAAATTTTAATTCTTCAAAAATAGTAGATTTTATGCAAGTAAACGATGACATTGCTCATACTTCGATATTTAAGATATTTGATTCTTTTTATGGAAAATATTATAGATAAATAGCACAAAAAAAAGCGATGATTTATTAAATTACCGCTTATATATTTTTTAAAAATTGTTTTTTATTTTTTCCCTTTCTTCTTAGGTTCTTCAACAATTTCATCTGTAGATTCGTTTTTCATAATTTCATCCATTATGGCATTACTTACACCCATATTTGAGAAACCACCATCATGAAATAAATTTTGTAATGTTACCTTTTTGGTTAAATCTGAAAACATAGTAATGGTATAATCGGCACATTCTAATGCGGTTGCATTTCCTAAAGGAGACATTTTTTCAGCATAAGAAATAAATCCATCAAAACCTTTAACTCCACTACCAGCAGTAGTTGGTGTAGGTGATTGAGAAATTGTATTTACTCTAACTTTATGATCACGTCCAAAAAAATAACCAAAACTACGAGCAACAGACTCTAAGTATGCTTTATTATCTGCCATATCATTATAATCAGGAAAAACTCGTTGTGCAGCCATATAGGTTAGAGCAACAATACTTCCCCATTCATTCATAGCATTTCTTTGATATAAAACACTCATTACTCTATGAAAAGATAATGCAGAAACATCCCAACCAGTTTTGGTAAAGTTATAATCTTGATGTGTATATAAATTTCCTCGTCTAACATTTACTGACATTCCAATAGAATGTAAAACAAAATCTATTTTTCCTCCTAATATTTCTACAGCTTTATCTACTAAATTTTCGAGATCTAACATTGATGTAGCATCTGCAGGAATTATTTCTGAGCCTGTTTTTTCAGCTAATTCAGCAATTGTTCCAAGTCTCATTGCAACCGGTGCATTGGTTAAAACAAATTTTGCTCCTTCTTCATGTGCTCTTTCAGCAACTTTCCATGCAATCGATTTAGAATCTAACGCTCCAAAAATAATTCCTTTTTTTCCTTTAAGTAAATTATACATAATTGTATTGATTTTTAATTTTAATAGTTTGCAAATATAACAATTCTAGTTTAACAATTGTTTTGCATGTTCAATAGCAGTAGTTGAAGTGTTTTTCCCACTTAGCATTTCAGCAATTTCAATAATACGTTCTTCCTCAGTTAATCTTTTTAATTGTGTAATAATTTGATTGTCAATATCTTGTTTAAACACCTTATAATGTTGATTGCCTTTAGCTGCAATTTGTGGTAAATGCGTAATAGCTATAACTTGCATATTTTTACTCATTTCTAACATTATAGTAGCCACTTTTTGTGAAATTGTACCTGAAACGCCCGCATCAATTTCGTCAAAAATTATAGTTGGTAATTTTAAATATTCTGATAAAATGGATTTCACTGAAAGCATAATTCTAGATAACTCACCTCCTGATGCTATTTTTTGTAAAAGTCCAAAATTAGCACCTTTATTAGCTGATATTAGTAGCTGAAGTTCATCTTTACCATTACTGTTAAATTGATTAGTTTCAGTAAGTTCAAATTTAAATCTAGAATTTTCCATACCTAAATTAGCTAATAATCTCTCAATTTTTGTGATAAATACAGGTATTGCTTTTTTTCTACTAGCACTTATTTTAGTTGCCAAATTAGTTAGCTTTTCTGCTACTTCAGTAATTTCTTTAGCTTTGTTAGCAATAACAGATGATGAATTTTCAACATCAGAGATTTCAATTTTTAATTTATGTTGTTTATCTAAGAGCTCATCAACTGTTTTAACCGAATGCTTTTGTTGTAAATTATAAATCAATTGTAATCTGTTATTTAATTTCTCTAATTCCGAAGGCTCAAAATTTACACTTTCATTTAAATAAACCAGCTCGTTTGATATATCATCAAATTCAATTTTTACACTTAAAATTCTATCGTATAATTTTTTATATTCCTCTGAATACAAACTTATTTTTTCCAAATTAGAAGTTATGGAATTCAACCTAGAAATTAATCCAATTTCGTCTATAAATGTAGTATTTTGTGCTTCAGATAAATTAAGTTTAATAGCTTCAATATTATTTAGTTTATCCAATTCCTGCTCAATTTCTTCTTGCTCTCCAAGTTCTAATTTCGCCTGCACCAACTCTTGATACAAATGTGAATTATATTCGAAATTTAATTCTGATTTTTCTTGATTCAGCCTCAAAAGTTCTAATTCTTTTTTTAATTGATGATATAATTTTAATCCTTTTGAATAAGAAGTTAATTTAGCGGTATTTTTTGCTAAAGCATCTAGTATATGAAATTGAAAATTAACATCTGCTAATTGTAAAGTTTGATGTTGCGAATGTATATCTATTAATTGTTCACTTAGACTTTGTAAAACATTTAAAGTAGTTGGTGTATCATTTATAAATGCTCTTGATTTTCCAGAAGGTAAAATTTCACGTCTTAGTATTGTTTCTTTTTCAAAATCTAAATCATTTTCTTCAAAAAAACGTTCTAAGCGATAATTATTTACAGAAAATTGTGCTTCAATAATACATTTTTTATTAGCATCTTTTAAAGAAGTAGAGTCTGCTCGCTTTCCTAATACTAATCCTAAAGCACCTAGCAAAACAGATTTTCCTGCTCCAGTTTCTCCTGTAATAATAGATAACTTATCTTTAAAATTAACAGATAAATTTTCAATTAAAGCATAATTTTTAATAGAAAGTGCTACAAGCATATAGGTAATTTAAAGTTATAAAATTACTTTATTTCATTCCACTTTGCTGCATTTAATGGAGAAATTTTTAGTAAATCTTCTTTTAGAGTTGAAGTATCAAAATATGGACCGTCAGAAAATATATTAACAATTTCATCGGCTTTAGCATCCATAAATATGCGAAGTAAAAATGCATTAGGTCTAGAGTTGTATATGTTCTTCAATTTCTGAATAGCATCGGCAATATTTTTTTTACCAGTTTTTTTATTGGTTGACAAAATATCTAAACCTTTTAAATGATATTGATATAAAGCATTACGAAATAATTTATACGTTGGTGATAAAATATTATCGATTAATGTAAATCGTGTTCTTGTACCATCATTTTGATTCCATCCTTTATAACCGCTTTGTTGTGCTTGAACCAAAATGTTTTGAGCTTTATTAAAATAAGGTGTTCCACCATATAAACTAAACGTATCTGCATCTAATCCTATTACGGTATAAACATAAAATGTAACTACTGAAATTAGATTGGATTCGTAAGTATCTTTATTAAATAATAAGGGTTGATATTCAGTGTATTGAAAATTAAAATCTTTGTCTTTAAAATTAAAAACAGGTGTTAAATAAGTAGCATCATAAACTGGACGAGAAGATTGAATTTGAATAGACGCATCAAAATTATCTCCAGATTCTTTTGTAATTATTATACTTAAATTACAATGTATTTTTTCCTGATCTTTATAGTTAAAATTGGTCCAGTGTTTTTGATTTATAAACGCTGTTAAATCATTTTGCAACGTGGTAAACTTTTGTTTATTAGATGCTGGAATTTTGTCGGCATTAACAGTAACTGTGCAATTTAACTCTTGTGCATTTATTTGAATAGAAAAAAGAATTACTATTAAAATCTGAAGTGTTTTTTTAAGCATACAATTTATTCAAAATTTCATTAAAAATATCAGAAGCAACTTCTGCTTTAGATTTCAGACCAAATTCCGAAATATTTTTGAATTTATCAATAATTGTAATCTTATTTGTTTCTTTTTTAAATCCAGCACCTTTATCATTCAATGAATTTAACACAATTAAATCTAAATTTTTCTTATACAATTTAGCTATTGCATTTTCAATTTCATTGTTTGTTTCAAGGGCAAAACCAACTAAAAACTGATTTTTTTTAACGACTCCTAAAGAAGCTAATATATCTTTAGTTTTTATCAATTCTAAAGATAAGGTAAGTGTGTTTTTCTTTATTTTATTTTTTGCAACTTCTTTTGGTTTATAATCAGAAACTGCCGCAGATAAGATAGCAATATCTACTAAAGAAAAATGTTTATGAACCTCATTATACATCTGTTCTGCAGTAACCACATCCATTCGTTTAATTAATGAATTTGAAATTGTTTCAGATGATGGTCCAGAAATTAAAATAACTTCAGCACCTAAATCTGCTGCTTTTTTAGCCAGTTCAAAACCCATTTTACCAGAAGAATGATTTCCAATAAAACGCACAGGATCAATTGCTTCATAGGTAGGACCAGCCGTAATTAATACTTTTTTACCGTATAAAGGCAAACCTTTAATAATGTCTTTTTCCATAAAAGCTACTATATTTTCAGGTTCTTCCATTCTGCCTTCACCCATTAAACCACTTGCTAATTCACCCGAAGCTGGTGGTATAAAAATATTTCCGAAACTTTTAAGTTTTGCAATACTTTTTGAAGTTGCTGGATGTTGATACATATCTAAATCCATTGCAGGTGCAAAAAATACTGGACATTTGGCAGATAGATAACTTGCTAATAATAAGTTATCGCATATACCATTAGACATTTTTGATAAAGTATTTGCAGTTGCTGGTGCAATAAGCATATAATCTGCCCAAAGCCCTAACTCTACATGGCTATTCCATTCTTCATTTTCTTCTTCATTTTTATCAAAAAAAGTAGAATATACTGGATTTTTGGAGAGTGTAGCTAATGTTAACGGTGTAACAAAATCTTTAGAAGCTGGTGTCATCACAACTTTAACTTGAGCACCAGATTTAATAAATAAACGAACTAAATGAGCCGTTTTGTAAGCAGCAATACCGGCAGTTACGCCTAATAGTATATTTTTACCGCTTAAAACAGACATTTACTCTTGAATTTTTTCTGGATTTCTATAATAAATTTTACCTTCTAACCATTCTTCAACAGCTATTGCAGTTGCTTTTGGTAATTTCTCATAAAATTTAGAAACTTCAATTTGCTCTTTATTTTCAAATACTTCGTCTAAACTATCTGTATAAGTAGCAAATTCTTCTAATTTTTCAATGAGTTCACTTTTTAAATCACCATTAATTTGTTTTGCTCTTTTTGCAATAATTGTAATAGCCTCATAAATATTATTTGTTGGTGCTTCAATTTCGTTTTTATCGTAAGTAATGGTTGTACTTGCTGCTTTTGAGTTTTTATAATCCATTAGTTTGCCTTTTTAATGTTTTAACTGATTTTAATTGATTTTTTAAATCTTTTTTTAACTTTTTAATTTCAACTAAATATAAAGATTTTGGGAAATTTCTTTCTAATCGTTCTTCTGTTTTTATAGCATTTTTTAATCGCTCCTCTTTCTTGGTAATATAACTATTTATTCCTAATTTGTAAGCGGCTTTAAATTTATAATACATAGCCTCTTCTTTTAAGGAACTTCCTAAATAATCACCTAAAAAATTATCAAAAGCTGTAACAGCAGAAATATAATCTTGAATGGTATAATATTGCTTTGCAATTTCAAATGCTTTTTTTTCTAGTTTAAAGTTAAGTTCTTTTATGGTTTTATTAGCTTCCACAACTTTATCTGAAGTTGGATATTTAAAAATAAAATTTTGCATCGCATTTAAGGCTTCATTAGTATCTTTTTGATCTAAACTATACCTAGGTGAAGCTTTATAATAACTATATGCAGACAAAAAAGCTGCTTCTTCTACTTTTGAACTTTTTGGATAATTTTTTACAAATTTATCAAAATAATAGGCTGCCAAACTATATTGTTTTGTGTTGTAATGAGATTGTGCAACCATATATTGAATACGTTCCATTTGTGGTTTACCTCTATAACTAGGTGTAATTTTCTCAAATAAGGTGATGGCTTTTGAGTACTTCTGAGCCTCGTACATCTTAGTTGCCATTTTATATTGATCTTGAATACTACCTTTATTCAATACTTTTTGATATTCACCACACGAAAAAAGCGTAGTAGTAAACACTAATATGAAAATGAGATTTTTAATTTTTTGCATTTGGCAAAATTAGTTATTTATTATGGATTATTAAAATAACTCGTTGTGCATTTTGACTTTTTAAACTTACTGTTACGTCAGTTCGAGTAATTTTTGATAAAAAATTGTATCGAGAACGGCTGTTTTTAAATGAAAAACCTATTCTCGATACTAATTTTAAGCCTAAAAAGGCTAAAATTCACTCGAATTGACGAAATTTTATCAAAATGCACAACGAGTTAAAATACTTTTTTTTTACTTACTTAAACCACAAAAATAACTTGGATAAACAATTATTATTGTTTAATAATCTTAATTGTTTGTTAATTATTTGAAGTTGGTGAAACTGAAGTTTCAACATTAAGCCTTTTAATATCTTTATCAAACATATATAATCCGCTTTTAGCTTCGCCTATCAATTTAATTTTATCTAAAATGGTTCGTGCTTGTGCTTCTTCTTCAATTTGCTCTGCAACATACCATTGTAAAAAGTTATGTGTTGCGTAATCTTTTTCTTCTAGTGCAGTATGAACCAATTCATTAATAGTATTGGAAACATAAACTTCGTGTTTAAAAAGTGTCTCAAACATTTCTTTAATAGAACCAAATTCAGAATCTGGTTTTGATAAATCCGAAACTAGAGAATGCCCTCCACGCTCATTTACATATTTAAAAAACTTAAGCATATGTTGTCTTTCTTCATCTGACTGAGCATACATAAATTCAGAAATTCCTTCTAAACCTTGTGCTTCTGCCCAAGAAGCCATAGCTAAATATATTTGTGAAGATTCTGCTTCAATTCTAATTTGCTTATTTAAAGCCTTTTCCATATTCGCTGATAACATAATTTTCCTTTTAAATTTTCATCAAAATTACTAATAATTTTCTACAAAATTAGCAATTTTACTTTGTAATTCTTTACTAACTTCAACCAAAGGCAATCTCACATATTTACTTGTGATATTCAATTTTTTTAAAAGTGCTTTTATACCAGCAGGATTTCCTTCTTCAAAAATATAATTAATTACATCCATTAATTTATAATGTAAACTATACGCTTTATTTACTTCACCCTTTAAACCTAATTTAATAAGTTGAGAAAAATCTTTTGGAAAACCTTGTCCTATAACAGAAATAACACCTGAACCACCAGCTAAAACCATAGGTAAAGCAATCATATCATCACCAGAAATTACTAAAAAATTAGCTGGTTTATTTTGGATTAAAGTCATTGCTTGCACCATATCTCCCGCGGCTTCTTTAACGCCAATAATATTATCACAATTATTAGCTAATCTTAAAATAGTTTTTGGAAGAATATTACTTCCTGTTCTACTTGGTACGTTATAAACTATAATTGGTTTTGGAGAATTCTCGGAAATCATTTTAAAATGCTGATAAATTCCTTCTTGTGTGGGTTTATTATAATATGGAGAAACAGATAACACAGCCGAAAAGGAAGTTAAATCTGTAGTGCTAATTTCATCAATTACCGCTTGTGTATTATTGCCTCCTATCCCTAAAACTAAAGGAAGTCTTCCATTATTTGTTTTAATAATAGTACTTTTTACTTGCTCTTTTTCATCTTTTGTTAATGTTGCAGGTTCACCTGTAGTACCTTGCACTACTAAATAATTTATACCATTTTCAATTTGATAATTCACTAAGCTTTCTAAAGCTTTATAGTCAACGGATTTATCTTTATTAAAAGGTGTAACTAGTGCAACACCTGTTCCTAAAAATTCTTTCATTATAATTTATTTAAAATGGTTAAATATTTTTTTATTTCGTTAGTAAAAATTGAAATGTTATGATATTTACAATTTACAAGCAAATCATAAAAACGATTATCAAAATAGGGAAATCCAATTTTAAAACTAATATTCATTTGCAATAATAATAGATTTAAATATAGGTGATCAACTTTACTGTAATTTATTAACAAATCGTATTTTTTTGTTAAGCTAAATGGGAATTTTTTTTGATTAAACCTTCCATACCAACCAAAGTTTTTAGGAGAAATAATATGGTATTTTACTTCATTTTTAGCTTTTTTTTGCTGATAAACCACTATTTTTAGTTGGTTTTCCTCAATTTTTAATTGATGAAAAATTTCTTTTTTAAAGTTTGAAACAGCAGTAATATCATCAACAAATATAATTATATTTTTAATTTTATGTTGTGTGTTTTCTGGTTGTCTTTTTAAAAAATCTTGAATATGATTCTTTATAAAAATTTGATTGGTTTTTCGTTTAAATCCTGTAAAAATCATTTATATTTGTACTTTCATCCGCAAAATTAATTAAAACATTAGTATTTATTTAATGAAAAAAATTATTATTTCATTTTTTACTATTTTTTTACTATTTAGTTGTACTAAAAACAAGCTTCAATTAGTAAAAATAAAAGGGAAACTACTTCCTATTACTGAAAAATTAGCTTCTGACTCTTCAATTGTTAAAACTTATCTTCCTTACAAATATAAGATGGAAAAGGAAATGAATTTGGTTTTATGTTATACTTCAAAAAATTTAGTAGCAACTGATGGAGTGCTAGAAAGTTCATTAGGTAATTTATTGGCAGATTTATGCTACAAAAAAGGAAATTTTGTATTTAAAAAAAGAACTGGAAAAAACATAGATTTTGCCATGTTTAATTTTCGAGGAATTAGAGCAGGTATTCCTAAAGGAAATGTAACTACGCAAAATGCTTTTAACTTAATGCCTTTTGAAAATAATTTAGTAGTAGTTGAATTATCACCAAAAAAATTAAGAGAACTAATTCAGTATTTGATTACCCAAAAAAAAGCTCACCCTTTATCTAAACAAGTTAGACTTCGCATTACTAAAAATGGATACAATTTTTCAATAAATGGGAAGCCAATTAACGATAATAAAACTTATTTTGTATTAACTTCAGATTATTTGCAACACGGAGGAGATCACATGGATTTCTTCAAAAACCCAGTTCATTTATATAAATTAGACTATAAAATGCGAAATGCAATTATTGATTACTTTAAAGAAACCGATACTTTAAAATCAAACCTTGATGGACGATTTGTAATGAAAAACTAAAACGGTAATGAAAAGAAGAAAATTTATACAACAATCTACAGCCGCAACTGCTTATTTAACATTAGGTGGACTATCATTACAATCCTTTTCAACAAATACTTTAAAACACATTACCATATTACATACCAATGATGTACACAGCCATATAGAACCTTTTCCTGCTGATGATATTGATTATCCTAATTTAGGTGGCGTTGCCAGACGCTCAACTTTAATTGAAAAAATTAGACAAGAAAATCCGAATACCTTATTGTTAGATGCAGGCGATATTTTTCAAGGAACGCCATACTTTAATATTTATGGTGGAGAAATAGAGTTCAAATTAATGAGCCAGTTAAAATACGATGCCGCTACCATAGGTAATCATGATTTTGATAATAGTATAAATGGTTTATATGCCCAATTACCTAATGCTACTTTCTCATTTGTATCTGCTAATTACGATTTTAGTAAAACCGTTTTAAACAATCATGTAAAACCCTATAAAATATTTGTTAAAGATGGCATTAAAATTGGGGTTTTTGGCTTAGGAATTGAACTTGAAGGATTAGTTGATCCAAAAAACTACAAAGAAACTAAGTATTTAAATCCTGTTGAAATTGCTAAAAATGTAAGTAAAACTTTAAAAGAAGAAGAACATTGCGATTTGGTAATTTGCTTATCACATTTGGGTTATCACTATAAATCTGATAAAATTGACGATTTAAAATTAGCTTCACAAACCAAAGATATCGATTTAATTATTGGAGGTCATACGCATACTTTTTTACCTAAACCAACCGTTACAAAAAATGTAGTTGGAGAAAATATGTTGGTGAACCAAGTTGGCTGTTACGGAATAAATGTTGGTAGAATAGATTTTTATTTTGATGATAACAAAAAGAAAACAAGTAAAGGAACAACTATAATAGTATAAATAACATAGTAAAATGCGTATAGAAAACGACTTAAAATTAGGATTTAAAGATGTAATGATTCGTCCAAAACGATCCACATTAAGTTCAAGATCTCAAGTAACTTTAGATAGAGAATTTTCATTTTTACATAGTAACCAAAAATGGAATGGCGTGCCAATAATGGCAGCGAATATGGATACAGTTGGTACTTTTGAAATGGCTACAGCATTAGCTAAACATAAAATGTTTACCGCAATTCATAAACATTATACTATTAATGAATGGACTAATTTTTTAAAAAATGCAGATAAAAGTATATTAGAATATATTGCTGTTAGTACAGGTACAGGTCTAAAAGATGCTAAAAAATTAAAAGAAATCTTCACTTTACATCCTGAAATCAAATTTATTTGCATTGATGTTGCTAATGGATATTCAGAACATTTTGTACGTTTTGTAAAAAAAACTAGAGAATTATA
>VAPM010066231.1_pt1 | contig 10734 bp, 5 predicted proteins | sample 3395091 | NCBI WGS metagenome assembly VAPM01 (sample SAMN08290445, study PRJNA428436) | hydrothermal vent metagenome | isolation source: Deep-sea hydrothermal vent chimney 3 | place: Pacific Ocean: Juan De Fuca Ridge | reverse complement strand
TTTATCCGCGTTTCACTACACCCGACCATGACGGACGAAGAGCTGGAAGTGATTATCGATGCCATAAAGCAAATTGCCAAAAACCACGAAGAATGGGCGAAAGATTATCACTACAACACAATCAGCAACGAATTTTATCATCGCAAGGAAAAAAACCGCGATGGGCAGGTTAAGGAGTGGTTTAGCTTTGAATAAATTCACCTCACTTCAGGTACAAGGCCACCTGGAAAGTTAACGTCCGAAGAGAAAATCCACGCGGCATGGGCCTTCCTCGGAATGCATACAGGCACCAAGAGCATTGATAGGATTACATGCGTTTGCAAAATGCGGACACTCCTGCGGTATTTTTGTACCCCACATAATTTCACCGCAAAGGCAGCATTCCGGCAAGACCGGCTCAAGCGTTTTTACATCAAAGAAGATTTCTTCCGCATCGTGTATACGGTAGGCTCTTTTGATTTTAAACCCACTGTCTTTTATTTTTCCAAAACCCATCCATTCCGCATCATCCGTTTCAAAAACCTCTTCGAGCAGCTGATGCGACTGGAGATTGCCTTCTGCGGTAACAGCAGAAGGAAACAAGTTTTCCGGTATGGCTGTTTTGGCGTTGGTTTGTTTTACAAGATGAAGAACAGCATCCAGAATATCTTCCGGCTCATAACCACTGATGGCCTGCTGTTTATGATGCTTCTCGGAAATTACCTCGAAATAATCCGTACCCATACTGGCCGCCACTCTTCCCGAGCTGATAAATCCGTCAACAGGTATTTCGTTCCGCTGCAAAACCGCTTCCATGCCCGGTAGCATACATTTATGGTCACACAAAACATGAAAATTAAAAATTCCTGCCACTTTGGCTTGCAAAATAGCTGCTGCCGTTGATGACGCTGCCGACTCAAAGCCCAAAGCAGGAAATATTACCCTTTTCCTGCGATTCTTTTTGGCCAGCATCAGCGCATCCATAATGCTGTGTATCACACGAATATCCGCGCCGGTAGTACGGGCTTTTTCCAGCGTAGAGCTACTCCCGGGAATACCCAGCAAATCGCCGTAAGTGGCAATGATTACATTACTGCGGTTACTGTATTCCAGCAACTTATCAATAAATACAGGAGAGGAGAGGCAGGCCGGACAACCCGGACCATAATGGATATGGATTTGCTTTGGCAACAGCCGGTCAAGGTGATATTTCTTAATGGTTACCCTGTAGCCGCTGCAAAAAGCCATAATATGCACGGGCGTGGTCACTACTTTCTCTATTTCGGCAAGTAGTTGCTGCCGCTTTTCGTCCGGATCAAAATTTATATCTCCGCTCATAACGTACTCTTCATCTTTTCCGTTTCCACAAGGGCATCATACAGTATCTCAACCGGATGCAGCGCAGTCCGATCGGTACCATCTTTAATTTGATGGCGGCAGGAGGTACCAGGCGCCGCTATAAGAGTCTCTTTGTTGCTGTTTCGTACGGCCGGAAAAAGTACCAGCTCGCCCACTTTCATGGAAAGGTCATAATGCTCTTTTTCATAGCCAAAAGCTCCTGCCATGCCGCAGCATCCGGAAGGAATTTCTTCCACTGTGTAATTCTCCGGAAAGCCCAGCACAAAAAGTGTGGGCTTGGTGGAAGCCAACGATTTCTGGTGACAATGTCCATGTAGTTTGATGTGCTTTTTTGCCGTGGTGAATTGCTCTATCTGGATTTTTCCGGCATTTATTTCCCGTTCAAGAAACTCATCTATCATCAGTGAATTTTCTGCCAGCCGGCGAGCCGCTTTCCGCAGACTTTCATCAGCCAATTCCAGATATTCATCACGAAAAGTAAGGATCGCCGAAGGTTCGATACCCACCAACGGTATTTCCGTTGAAATTTTATCTTTCAACAATCGGATGTTGGTGTTGGCAATGGCTTTGGCCTTTTTTACCAGCCCTTTGGAAAGATATGTCCGGGCACTTTCCAGATGTTTCGGAAGCACTACCTCGTAACCCAGCTTCGTGAGTAGCATGATGGTTTTGATGCCCACATCCGTATCGTTGAACCGTGTAAATTCATCATTAAAAAGATAAATTTTACCGTTAGAACGAGTCCGGTTACCAAGGCGTTTGCTGTTTTTAACAAACCATTTGTCTAACGGCATCTTTGAAAGTAACGGGAATTTCCGCTGTGGCGCGAATCCAAAAATTTTAGCGTTAAGCCCAGAAAGAAATTTATTCCTCTGAACAAAATTATAAACCGATGGCATCAGGCTGCCAAGGCGGTTCACCCTGGAAATATTGGCGATAAGCCACGAACGCAGGGGGACGCCGTGAGCCTCGTAGTAATGCTGCAGGAATTCGGCTTTCAGTTTGGTCATATCCACACTGGAAGGGCATTCCGACTTACAACCTTTGCACATAAGACAGAGATCAAGCGCATGATAGATTTCCTCGTGATCAAACGGATTTTTCTGTCCCGGCTTGCTGATAAACTCCCGCAGGATGTTGGCACGTGCACGGGTGGTTTTGTCCTCGTCGTGGGTAGCCATATAGCTGGGACACATGGTGCCACCCATAACAACTGATTTACGACAAAGGCCGGTACCGTTACACTTCTCTGCTGCACGCACTACGCCCAAATCTCTGGAAAAGTCAAAATAAGTTTTGATTTCCTGTGTTTTCCGGCCAGGCGTATAACGCAGGCTGGTGTTCATACGGGGCGTGTCGGTAATTTTCCCCGGGTTGAAAATGTTTTGTGGATCCCAGCTCTTTTTTACATCTTTAAAAAGGCCATATACCTTCTCACCCACCATTAACGGGATAAATTCGCCACGCAGCCTGCCATCGCCATGCTCACCGCTGAGCGAACCGCGGTATCTCTTCACTAACACCGCTGAAGCACGCCCTATTTCATAAAATAGATCCACATCTTTCGGATCTTTCAGGTTCAACACCGGACGTATGTGCAACTCGCCGGTAGAAATATGGGCATAATAGACACCTTCTTTCCCGTATTTATGGAGAATATCCTCAAAATCAGCAATATACTGCGGCAGCAATTCGGGAAGTACTGCCGTATCTTCAGTAACGGGAACGGGCTTTGCATCGCCGGGCATATTGTTGAGAATACCAAGGCCTGCTTTACGCAAATCCCAGACCTGATCCATTTGCAAACCGGTAACAACCGGAAAATGATATCCCAGCTTTTCCTTTCTTAAAATAGCCTCCAATGCCTTTGCCTTTTTGTCAATTTCCATCATATCCTTTTCGGCAAACTCCACAATCAGAATGGCGCCGGGACTTCCTTTGACAAAAAAGCGATTTTTGCGTTGTTCAATATTTTCGCGGGTAAGCTCCAGAATGGTACGGTCCATCAGCTCGATGGAATAAGGCTTGAATTTCAGCGCTACCAGATTGGCTTTCAACGACTCTGCCACGGTATCCAAATGCACACACACCAAAGCTCTGTTAGGAGAAGGTAGCGGCACCAGGTTCAGCTTGATCTCTGTGGTAAGTGCCAGCGTGCCTTCCGAGCCGGCCAGCAACCGGGAGAAATTGAAGGGAACATCGTTATGGATAAACGGTTCTGTTTGCATCAGCAGATCCAACGCATAACCCGTATTGCGTCTTTTCAATTCAGGATTGGGAAACTGCCGGGTAATCTCTTCGCGGATTTTTTCGTCCTGCAACATCGACCTGATTTCCCGGTAAAGGGATCCCTCAAAAGTTTTCAGCTCACATTTCCGGTCAAACTGTTCCATGGTAAGTGGCCCGAAAACTGCTTCGCTGCCATCGCTCAACAATGTTTTCACCTCTAACGTATGGTCGCGGGTGCTGCCATAAACCAAGGCATGAGCGCCGCAGGAGTTATTCCCCAACATACCACTCATCATACAACGACTTGAAGTGGAAGTCTCAGGACCAAAGAACAAACCTTTGGGTGCCAGTATTTTGTTCAGTTCATCGAGTACCACACCAGGCTGTACCCGAACCCAATGCTCTTTTTCGTCGATTTCCAGTATTCTGCCAAAATACTTGGAAATATCCACAACAATTCCCGAACCGACAACCTGTCCGGCAAGTGAAGTGCCAGCCGTTCGCGGGATAAGGGAAGTTTGGTTTTCGCGGGCAAACAGGATGAGCTTTTTCAGGTCACTGTTATTCCTGGGATATGCTACCGCCAGCGGAATTTCGCGATAAGCAGAGGCATCCGTGGCATACATGAGCCGAATGGCATCATCAACCAGAATTTCTCCCTGAAAATCCCGCTTAAGGGTGGTTAGTTTCTGCAATAGTGCTGTTTCTTCCTGCTTCATTTAGAACAAGGTGTTAATGATAACTTCCGAAAAATGATTGTCGGCCAGGACTTTTTGCAGTTGGATTTTGTCGTGCTTCTGTCCCAGCAACTTTTGTTCTGTCTTTTCTAGTTGTTTTCCTTCAAAAACAAGTTGAATATCAGTAATTCTTCCCTCTTTCACATCCAGGGAAACAAGAATTTTTCCGTAATCCGTATCCTGCTCTTTCCGGACAGAATATTTTGGCGAATAGGCCACATTCCATTCCCAGCGGCTGTATTTTTCCTCCACAAGTTTTTCAATAGCCTGCTGCTCTTCCGGAGATAAATCCACCGTTGTACTTATGTGATAATAATCTTTTAAAAACAGTTCTAAACGCTGCATAAAAGTTTCCGTAGTCACAGGAATCTTAAGATAATCGGAGATGTTTTTAACCGTAACCCGGATAGATTTTATGGACTTGTCAGTGATGTGGCTGTTGCCGGAACGGATAACTTTTTCCAGTCTGTCCAAATCAGTATGATAGAGAAATGTGCCATGATGCATGACTCTGTTTTTAAAAACGTGCGCAGAGTTGCCGGAGAACTTTTTGCCATTCACCATCAGGTTGTTTTTTCCTTCAAAGGAAGCCTCTAACCCGAATTGTTTCAAGAAAGCAATAACAGGTTGCGTGAATTTCCGGAAATCAATGAGCTGATCCGTTTTTCGGGAAGCAGAAATCTGGGTCAGGTTGATATTTCCCAAATCATGATAAACTGTGCCGCCGCCGGAGATACGCCGGATGACAGGGATATTGTTTTCGCGAACAAAATCCATATTCACCTCTGACATAACATTCTGATGTTTGCCCACCACCACAGATGGCTCACTTTGCCATAGCATGAGCACGTCCTCACGGCTGTTTTTCAGAAAATACTCCTCAGCAGCAAGGTTAAAATATGAGTTTGTCTGTGGTCTCCGAATAAAAATCATGGACAATTAATTTGCAGACAAAGGTAGGAAAATAGAAAATTAACGAGGGGCCGGGTTTGGGGAATTATTTGTGACACGATTTTTCCGTTTTCGTCAAATCTGAAAAAGGCCATCGTAGCATATTCATCCCCTTCCTGGTCATTCCCGATGGGTGTGAAGCGCCACCAAATTACCCTCCGCAACAGCTCTGATAAATTCAATGGCGTTCTTTTTATTTTTCTCTAAATTCTGTTTCATAAATCATGATATTGACCTACTGGCAGCAATTTCAATAGGGGACGTTTGACACCTCAACGTTCATTATTTTCAATTTGCCGTATGTTTCACCTATTGCTATTATCTTTATTATTAGCACGATACAACTGGCACCCCATATTTTTTTGGTAGATAGCTATTATTAACCTGAGTTCAATATCTGGTGTACTTTACGTCTGAATGTATTTTATTCTTATAATTCTCATATTCCGCATCAATTATTAATATATGGTTAACCCACCATTTTTTTAAGAATTTAATTACATCTGTTAGTTCAGGGGGATTAGCGCGTAATAAATCAACATTATACATTGCAACCTTGTATATATAATTCCTATGGTGTTGCTTATGTTCTGTTAATTTAGGATAAGAAAATTTCTGCATATATCTTTCTTCGCTTTTAAAATGAATTAAACCATAGTCTGTCATTTCTGTAAGAATTCTTGCGAATTCTTCACGATTGTGGTTTAATTCATATAAATCAATCAAATCGTTACAAATTTCTATTAACTTTTTATGTTCTCTATCAATGTCTTCATTGTTTAGTGATAGTTCATTCGTCCAGACTAATTTTTCTAAATCGTTCATAATTATATTGGTTAAGTCTTTAAATACCCTGTTTTATTTTAAATATTTGCCAGCTCATAATGCTCAACTGGTGCAAATATTGTGTGCAGACCTTGCGTATGGCTTACTTGTGCAATTGCTATCAATTGCTTTTCTTAATTTCTGTAAAGTTAAGGAAAATTTATGAATGAGAAGGCTGTAATAAAAGAAACACTTTTGGCAAAAAATTGACAATATCAGCATTGTGGATATTTATACTTCCATACCGGAAAAACATGTTTTATCCCCAATTATTTCCATCCCAAAATAACATTTTCGGCTTTCAAACGTTTCACTAACACTTGTTAATAAGTAATACAAGCTTGGGGAGCAAAGATGAGACTTCTCCCTATTTTTATAAAAATATTATTGATACAACCGCATGAAAATAAACTGCTGTAAATCAGGAATTCTCATTCTTCTCCTTTTGGGGATTTTCCAGGGAGCGTGGGCGCAAAAAACAGATTTCTATCAATCGCCAGGCAAACTTTACCGAAAGGCGATGGAGCTTTATCAGGAAGGAAACTACGGCGCCGCGGGGCAAATGTTTGACCTGTATGTGAGCCGGTTACCGGAGAAACAAAACCTGAAAGCCGAAAATGCCGTTTATTATGCTGCCGAGTGTGCCGTGAAATTGCATGAAAATGATGCATTGGTGCGATTGAGTCGTTTTCTGAGTCATTATCCCGAAAGTGTATGGCTACCGGCGGTGAAATTTTCCATGGGAGTTACCTATTTTAACAACCGGCGTTACAGCCAGGCTTTAAAAGTGTTTAACGACATTCCGGAAAGAAAGCTGAATACACAGCAGCGGTCAGAATATGCCTACAAAAAAGGTTACTGCCTGCTGAAACGCAACAAAACAGATGAAGCCATGGCGCTTTTTCAGGAGGTCATGGATACGAAAAGTCCTTATGCCGTCCCGGCAGCTTATTATTACGGGTACACACAGTATGAATTGAAAAATTATGAGGGTGCGCTGAAAGCTTTTTTGCTCATAAAAGATGACCCGCGTTTTCGGCACACCATTCCCATTTACCTGATGCACATCTTTTATAGGCAAACCGCTTATAACGAGGTTATTGCACTGGGGGAGAAATACCTGCCATCTGTAAAATACAGGCTGAAAGCCGAAATGAACCGCCTCATGGCCAACAGCTTCTACGAGCTGGGCGATTATGCCGGCGCTCTACCTTATTTTGAGGCTTATGAAAAAGCTGACCGCAGCAACATCAGTCCAGACGAAGCCTACAGGTTGGGATACACCTATTTTAAAAATCATAAATACGGAGAAGCCATTTATAATTTTCAGGGGGCTGCCGAAGCCGGCGATGTTGTAGCACAAAATGCATTGTACTATCTCGGTCAGTGCTATCTGAAAACAGCACAGCCTATCGCCGCCCAGAACGCCTTTGTTTCAGCTTACAAAATGAACAAAACCAATGAAACCGGCACGCAATCACTGCTGGCTTATGCCCGTGTGAGTATCCGGCAAAAAGGCGACCGCAACCGCGATGCCATTGCGCTGGTGCAGGACTTCGTAAATAACCCCTCTGCAAACCAGTCATTACGTTTTGGAGCAGCAGCATTGCTGGCACAACTATACGTGAATACGCACAACAACATGGCCGCCCTTTCATCCATCGAAAAATCGGGGGTAAAACAGAAAAGTTTACGGGTAGCTTATCAAAAACTGGCTTTTACACAGGCTACCGATTTTTACAACCAGCGAAACTATGCCAGAGCACTTATCTATTTTAAAAAAGCGGCAAAATACAGAAGTGACCCGAAAATATATCTGAAAAGTCTGTATTGGAAAGGCAACTGTTACTACCAGCTGCGGCAGTACCCGAGCGCCACACAGGCCTATAAAGTTTTTCTAACAAGCCGTGGAGCTACAGCCATTGGCCTTTACACACCAGCATACTACGATTTGGCTTACAGCTATTTTAAACAGAAAAACTATCCTCGGGCCACCCTTTGGTTCAAACGGTTTTTGAACCGACATTACAACAATCCTTCCATGACTTCGGATGCCCAACTGCGTATTGCTGATAGTTACACGTTGATGGAAAATTATGCACAAGCCCATCCGTGGTATCAGAAAGTCATCGTATCGGGTGGCCGGAATACCGATTACGCCTTGTATGAAGAAGCCTTTTGTTATGGTGCCCAAACACAGTTTAGAAAAAAAATCAAGGTTTTGCAGCAGCTCATCCGACAATATCCCCGGTCATTTTATTACACCAAAGCGTTGTATGACATGGCCACGACCTATACCAGCACACTCAACCAGCCCCGCGAGGGAATCGCTTATTTCCGGCGTATTGTACAGGAGAAACCCACGAGCAGCTACGCCCGCATGGCCAGGGTAAAAATGGGACTGCTTTATTATAAAAACAATCAATACAACAAAGCTATCAGCGAGTTGAAATCTGTCATTGCGAGCTATCCGGCTTCCGGCGAAGCACGTGTGGCGTTGAGTACACTCGAAAGCATTTACAAAGATAAAGGTGACCCTTCGGCCTATATTGCTTACGCCCGGACATTGAGTTTTGTTCAGATTTCCAAAAGCCAGGAGGATTCACTTACTTTTTCGGTGGGCGAAGATGCTTACCTTGCAGGAGATTGCTCCAAAACCGAAACAGCACTGAAGAATTACCTGCGCCAATTTCCCAATGGTGGTTTTCTGATAAAATCGTGGCACTATCTTGCCGAATGTTATTCCCGGCAAAAGGACACCACCATGGCTTTGAGCTATTACGAAAAAATCGTTGGCTGGCCGCAAAATGATTACAGCCTGCCTTCGCTGGTGAAAGCGGCACGCATGCGATATGCCCGTAAAAATTATGCGAAAGCAGCAACTTATTATCAAAAGGTACAGGCGCTTACCGAAGATCCTTCGCTGAAACTGGAATCTCTTGATGGACAGATGCGGGCTGCTTTCCTAACAGGAGACATGAGCCTTGCGGCAAAAGCAGCAGGTGAGTTAATCCGCATGCAGGAGGTGAGCGAAGACCAGACGGTTTACGCACATTATGTACTGGCAAAAGCAGCCTTTAAAACTGGAAATATGGCTGTGGCAAAAAGGGAATTTACCATTACCGACAAGCTGAGCAAAGGATATCGTGGTGCCGAATCGAAGTATTACCTTGCTTTGCTGAGTTTCAATAACAAAAAATATGACCAAACGGAGAAACTGGTTTATGCTTTGTCTGACCAATATTCTACCAAACCTTTCTGGGTTGCCAAAGGTTTTATCCTGCTGGCAGACGTTTACGTGGAACGGGGAAACATTTTCCAGGCACGCGAAACGTTGAAAAGTATCGTGGCAAACTATCCGGGCAATGATTTGAAACAGCTGGCGCAGAAAAAGCTGGCAGCACTTCCCGCTGAAAAACCTGCCGTTTCCAAAAAGCAAAACAAACAGAAGAAATAATGAGCATGAAGATAATCAGAATAAATAGAATATTGTTTTTTGTCTCCTGCATTCTGCTGACATCTGCTGCTTTCGGACAGAGCAGGGCCGACACCTTGAAGCAGAAGCACAATGAGAGTGTTACGATATACGGTAGTAGCCGTCCGGTTACGGGAGAAGCACTTAAAATAGGCCGCAAGCCACAGGTGCCGACGCTGGAAATGTCAGCACCTCCTGTATCCACAGGCTTCCCCGACATCAAAACCCCCACCACTATTCAGCTGAAAGAGATAAGACCCTCATCGCACATCCCTACTTCACAACAGGTATTACCCTGGAAAAATCTGTTGACATTGGGGCTGGGAAGCCGCATAAGCCCGTTGCTTGAATATTTTTATTCCGGCGGGAAGCCGAAACACTATCTGCTGACAGTTCATTTGCTGCATCACTCCTCTTTTTTAAACATCAAGAATTATCTACCTTCACCATATACCTACTCAAAAGCCGGTGTCAGTTTCGATAAATATTTCCGGTATCATGTACTGGCCATCCGTGGTAATTACCGCATTAGCTCCAACCGCTACTACGGTTACAATACCAAAGGCGATACTTCGAATTACGACAAAGACAACGCCAGCCTGAAACAGTATTACCAGGTAGCCTCCATAGGAGTGAAATTTGCCAGCAATTACCGTTCATCTTACAGACTAAACCATCTGTTCAGGGCAAATGCTTATTACCTCACGGACAAACACGGAATGTCCGAAACTAACATGCATTTTGATTTCGATCTACACAAAGGATTCAGAGTCAGTAAGATTTTTAACCACCAACAGATCGGACTGGAAGGCGACTTTGATTATTTCAAAAACAAAGCCACCGGTTTGCCCAAGGGCTACCAAACTAATCAGGATTACTATGCCCGTGTACTCCCCTATTTTGACGCCCGTTATGGCATCTTTTCGTTCAAGGCAGGATTAAATTTTGAATGGTTAAAACAGGATAAGGGGAAATTACATTTTTACCCTTATCTACATGTTAACGTGAATGTTGCTCCGGGAGTTTTCTCCTTTTTCGGTGGCGTTGACGGTGGGCTAAAGAAAAGCTCCTATCTGGACTTGAGTCGTGAGAATCCATATCTCGGTTCCTCACAAAACAATTTCCGTTGGGAAAACACCCAATTTGAAGCCTTTGGTGGGTTCCGGGGAAATATTGCCC
>VAPM010280610.1_pt1 | contig 10735 bp, 8 predicted proteins | sample 3395091 | NCBI WGS metagenome assembly VAPM01 (sample SAMN08290445, study PRJNA428436) | hydrothermal vent metagenome | isolation source: Deep-sea hydrothermal vent chimney 3 | place: Pacific Ocean: Juan De Fuca Ridge | reverse complement strand
CTTTTCTACAATTATCCAGTTCAATACGCAAGTAGTTACCAGTAAATGTTTTTTCGGATTCATTCTTACATTTTCCAATTCGTGCAGATTCCTTAAAAACCGGAAATTGCCAGTGTTGATGACTTAATTCAAAATCAGACTGCTCAATATGCGCAAGCATTAATTTGTTAAATGCCTTGGGCTGATCTGTCATTGATGAATGTGCCGAGCGCGATAAAACTTTTAAATAGGCTCTGGGCATTCGTACCTGCAATATTTTTCCTGTTCTTATTGGTGTAACAAGATCGTATGCACCCCATATAATCAGTGTTGGTGTTTTGTTATTACGAATTGCCCTGCTAAAATCTTCAGTTGAAACAGCAACACTGGCTATCGGAATTGAATTACCATTTAAAATAATACGGCGTAATTCCGGAACCTGTAACGCATCACGCACATCAATCGGCAACCAGTCAAGGTTCTGAAAAAGGGTATTTGCCAGCTCATGCATAATTGGCATATCTTCGAGACCAGGCACCACCCAGTTAGCAGCACGTTGCAATGCATTTATCCATTTAAAGGCAATACTCTTCGCATAAGAATATTGATGCAATACCCCACCTACATCCGCAAGGACTAAACGTTTTACGTCGGTGGGATACATTGCACTATAACGTAAGGCAATAGCCCCACCCATCGAATGTCCAATTAAATAAAAAGATTTGCCAATATATTTTTGAGTAACGTAACGAACAAATCGCGCATAGTTTGTTGGCGAGTATAATTCATTACCACGAGATGATTGGCCAAAGCCAGGCAAGTCAAAACTAACCACATGGTACTTGTCTTTTAATGCTGCAATTTGCTCGTGCCATCTACCGGCTTCTGCGTTTAAACCATGCACCAGAACAACGGTTTCTTCAGCTTCTTTATTTATTTCATAGATACATGCCTGGCCATTAAAAACAGGCTCGGCTTCGCATTTTTTAGACAAGCCATAATCCTGTAATTTTTTAACCGGATTCTGAACACCTGTAGTAAATTCTGCCTGTACATTACTTACAAATAATGTCGGCATCACAAAAAAGAACAGAATAAACTTTTTATACATATATCTATTATAAAATTAAAATGACAGCAACACTTCACTAAACAACCTGAAACACGTTAATATATTCGCACCATGACAATCGACAGTCTAGAAATATTTCTCAATTGGATGACCCAGAACACAGTCTGGGTCAGTATTTTTATATTTATTATTGCAATGGGTGAATCCATGCTCGTTATCGGGCTGATTGTACCGGGGTTTTTCCTGATGGTTGGCTTTGGTGCGCTAATTGCTACAGGACATCTCGACTTTTGGCCAACCATGCTGATTGCAATAGCAGGCGCCATTGCCGGTGATGGCCTGAGTTACTGGCTGGGGAGACATTACCAGCAGCAGTTACAACGAATGTGGCCATTGTCACGCTATCCAACACTGATCACACAGGGGCAAAAATTCTTTAAAAAGCACGGCAAAAAAAGTGTTGCCTTTGGCCGTTTTTTTGGCCCTCTGCGCGCCATCGTTCCTACGATTGCCGGTATGTCGAATATGCCAGCCAAACAATTTTATATATCCAATGTCCTTTCAGCAATGGCCTGGGCGCCGCTTTACCTGTTGCCCGGTATTATATTTGGTATGTCACTGCAACTTGCAAAAGAATTTGCCGGCCAGTTGGCAATTTTAATTGTACTGGCCATTGTACTGATACTTATTACTACTCATCTTGTTCGCAGTATCTATGGCTGGCTCGCCCCACAGGCCGATGTTTTATCCTATCGGCTGCTTATCTGGGCTCGTAATCATCCCGTTATCGGCTCGATGCCAAACAGTCTTGTTAACCCTCAAAGTTCAGAAGTTCGAGCCATTACCGGTTTCGGGTTTTTATTATTAACCAGCAGCCTTGTTCTGATTGCTCTTAACCATTATTTATTTAATACCCTGTTTATTAATAATATCGATGCCTTTATTCATAAACAACTAACATTGCTACAGCACCCTGTCACAAACGATATTGCCAGTTTTTTTAGTTATTTGGGTAACTATAATATAGTGTTCGGCAGTGTTGCCCTGTTCTCTATCTGGAATCTTTACAGGCAAAACTATAAAGCCATCTTTTTTATTATTGTGGGTTTATTATTGCCCTGGGTAACACTGTTTTTGATTAATACTTTTAGCCTGTCATTTAATTCTTTTGCCCAGCACACGCACTCTTTATTTATGGTCGCAGTGAGTGTCTATGGTTTTATGGCTATCTATTTTGTAAAAGGGTTGAGCAGCAAAACAAGCCTTATTATTTATACCCTGGTCATTTTATTTTTATTTGCCATTGCCTTTGCTCAGCTTTACTCAGGGGTGCAGACGTTCTCAATATTACTGGGTCATTTGTTTTTTGGACTGCTCTGGGTTTCTGTTTTAGGCATTGCCTACCGGCGTCATCCTGTCCGCAATACAGCTGTCGAAACCAGAAGGTCATTATCCATTACGCTTCTAAGCATCGTTAGCCTTGCACTGGTTATTTTTATATTTAACAATAATATTAAAATACCCGCTGAAAAACCCTATCCGCAAAAAACCTGGTTTATTATCGGCTATGATGCATGGCTGGAATCGGGCTGGAAAATTTTACCGCTCTTTAGAAATGATATTAGGGGCAAGCGGAAACAGCCGCTAAATATACAATGGGCAGCAGAGCAAGCCACAATTATTACAACACTCAATGCCAGTGGCTGGCAGCAGGTAAACAATGTAACCACAAAGTATTTTAACTGGTTACAGGATATTGATAATCCATTAGAGCTTCCTGTTGTAAAACACATCCATAATGGTCAGTACAACACCCTCACCTTTAGCAAAAAAATAGCGGACAACCGACTGGCCATTATCAGACTATGGCCATCTGAATATTACCTGCAAGGTGAAAACACAAAAGAGCCGTTATGGATAGGTGAAGTCGCTTTCTCGGAAATAACTCGTGCCCCATTCCTGAATTACTTAACAACAGTTACTACGTTTAACAATGCCGTTAATATTCTAAAAAACAATCTTGATGCAGCTTACGAGGTGCGTCATTTTTCACTTAAATCAGAAACAGAAAAGAATCAGGATGGCGAGGTGCTCCTCATCAAGTGATGGAGGAATTTTAATGTTTGACATCTTTTAATATAGATTCAATCCTGGCAAGGCGTTCTGCTATATTGTCACTTTCAAGTAACACCTGTTTTTCTTCCAGACTGGTTGGCAACAACTCAATTAAACGTGCCGATGTCCATTCAATATTATCTGTATATCGTTCCATCGTCTTAAAAGGTGGACCAAGTTGATCCAGTATTTGTTCCAGTATTGGAATAAAATACCGGTTGTCATCATTCACATCCAGAGGCTCAATGTTTTCAATGACATCAATATCCGCTGTCATTAACTGTGAATCATTCACCTGTATGTCGTTTATTCTAAAACGTCGGGTTGCCGTTAAGGTTATACCTAGCAGACCATCGGCACGTTTATGCCAGTATGTTACATTCGTTATGGTGCCAACATTATAGATCTCCGGTGCAGGTCCCACTTCGTCACCATTTTTGATCAATACCACTCCAATAGGCGTTTCTGTTTTCATTGAACGACTGACCATATCGAGATAACGTGGTTCAAACACACGTAAAGGCAAAGGGCCACCCGGAAACAACACCGTGTTAAGTGGAAACAATGGTATATTCATTAATAAACAGTTGCTCTTTTATACAGTATTTACAATATATTTAAGGTTGATCTATTTATTCTGTCAAGCTGCCTGTACATTGGGCAAAATAAATTAAGGTTCAAGCCCCCAACGCGGCAATAGTGAATGCTCTACCCCAATATGGTCTAAAACCCGGGCAACCACAAAATCAACCAAATCAGTGATGCCTTGTGGGTTCTGATAAAACCCCGGATTTGCAGGCATAATCGTTACACCCAGTTGCGCAAGTTTTAGCATGTTCTCCAGGTGAATCGCTGAAAATGGCATTTCACGAACCACTAACATTAATTGCCGCTGTTCTTTAATCATAACATCGGCAGCACGTTGCATAAGGTTGTTGCTGGCACCCTGTGCAATAGCCGAAAGTGTACCCGTGGTACAGGGGCAAACAATCATATGTTCTGCTTTATGTGAGCCACTGGCAACAGGCGAACTCCATTGTTCCCGACCATAAATAATAATTTGATCAGGCTTTGCTTTGTAGTACTCGGTTAAATAAGCCTGTGCTTCCTGTGGCCGTGATGGGATGTCTAGCTCGGTTTCCATTGCAAAGACAGCCTGTGCTGCTTTGGAAATTAAAAAGTAAACCCGCCGACCATCTTTTATTAGCATTTCCAGTAAACGTAAACCATAACAGGCACCGGACGCACCGGTCATGGCCAAAATTATTGGGGCTGGATAGCTCACTCAACGAAACTCATCTAGATTAGAAACTTCAGTTTAGCATATTTAACAGTTTCTGGTGGATTCCGGAAAAGCTGCCATTGCTCATAATCAATACATGATCACCCGGCTTAAGCATTGCAACCAGTTTATCCAGTAGAGTATCCACACTGTCTTCAACATTACTGCATTTTAAGGACTTGAATGATTCGGCTAAATCCCATTGCAGGTTATTCGGCTGTAAGGCAAAAATATAGTCGGCTAATTGTAATGAGTCTGCCAGCGTTTTTGCATGAACACCTTGCTTCATGGTGTTTGAGCGTGGTTCCAGTACCGCAATAATACGAGCCAAACCAACCTGACGGCGCAAACCATCCAGCGTTGTTTTAATTGCCGTGGGGTGGTGCGCAAAATCATCGTACACCGTAATCCCGTTCACCACACCGCGCACTTCCATACGACGTTTAATTCCTTCAAACTGTGCCAGCGTTTCAATAGCATGTTGTGGTGTAATACCAATATGTCTGGCAGCAATGATGGCCGCCAGACCATTAAACATATTATGGCGACCAATAAGATCCCATTTCACCGTTCCCATATTTTTATTCTGGTAACGCACTTTAAATGCCGAGAAATCATCTTTAACTGCCTGGCATTGCCAATCAGTGTCTGTTTTTTCATTATCAGAGAAAAGCACAACCGGTGTCCAGCAGCCTTGCTGTAATACTTCGCGCAAGTATTTTTCATCCTGTGGGTAAATCACTAAACCATTTTCCGGTACGGTTCGAATTAAATGATGAAACTGGGTTTGAATGGCTTCGATATTTTCAAAAATATCGGCATGATCAAATTCCAGATTATTCAGTATCACGGTACGTGGATGGTAATGGACAAACTTGGAGCGCTTATCAAAAAAGGCTGTATCATATTCATCGGCCTCAATCACAAAGAAGTCCGAATCACCCAGGCTGGCCGAGACACCAAAGTTTTTAGCTACTCCACCAATTAAAAAACCCGGCTTCATTCCATTGGCTTGCAAAATCCAGGCAAGCATGCTGCTGGTTGTTGTTTTACCATGCGTACCGGCAACAGCCAGCACCCAGCGCTGTTGTAAAACATGCTCGGCCAGCCACTGTGGCCCGGAAGTATACTGAATATTATTGTTTAACACATACTCCACTACCGGATTACCGCGTGACAATGCATTGCCAATTACTACCATATCCGGTTGTGGTTTTAATTGTGCAATATCGAAGCCCTGAATAATTTCAATACCCTGCTCTTCCAGCATCGTACTCATTGGCGGGTAGACATTAAGATCGCTACCGGTGACTTTATGCCCCAACCCTCGCGCAAGGGCCGCAAGCCCCCCCATAAAGGTGCCGCAAATGCCGAGTATATGAATATGCATAAGAGTCTCTGTATATATTAAGGTATAAATTGTGTGATAATCTGCTTATCTTAACGACAAACAAAGCCTATTAAAAGAACCATTATGCCGACAACATACCAAACTGCATCAAATTATTCGTTTTCCTATATCGATAACGACGATGATTTAAAAGCTTACTGCGACAGCATTAAAGAATCCGCCACTTTATTTATTGATACCGAGTTTATCCGCGAAAGAACCTATGCCCCCGTATTGTGTCTTATTCAGATTGCCAGCGAAGAAACACTTGCCTGTATTGACCCCATTGCGATTAACAATCTCGAACCTTTTCTGGATTTAATGTATAACTCCGCCATTACCAAAGTATTTCATGCAGCAAGGCAAGATTTGGAAATTTTTTATAACCTGCGGCAAACTGCACCCAAACCCGTGTTTGATACACAAATAGCCGCCAGCCTGCTCGGCCATGCTGACCAAATTGGCTATGGCAATCTGGTTAATGCTATCGTTAAAGTCAGCCTCGATAAAAAATACGCACGTACCGACTGGACTCAACGCCCACTCAGCAGCGAACAACTTGAATATGCTATCAACGATGTTATTTACTTACGGGATATTTACAAAATCATTTGCCAGCAGCTTGCAGACAATCATCGCTTACAGTGGCTGGATGATGATTTTGAATCACTCACCGCAATTTCAACGTTTAAAGTATCGCCTGAAAAAATGTGGCGCAAAGTGAAAGGACATAACAAACTTGGCGGGCTGCAACGCGCAGTATTGCAAGACCTTGCTGCATGGCGCGAACAGCGCGCCATGCAGTCAGATAAACCCCGTAAATGGATACTCAGCGACGATATATTACTAAGCCTTGCTCAACACCAGCCTGATTCCATTAGCAAACTCGAAAAGATACGTGGCCTAACCGATGGCATTATAAAAAAATCCGGTATAACATTGATTGATATTATCAAGGTATCGTTACAGCGCCCACAGGAAACATGGCCAACACTGCCCAAATTTTCGAAAACCACAATACAACAAGATGCTTTAATTGATTGTATGATGGCCATTGTACGGCTTTGTGCAGCGAAAGAAAAAATATCCAGCAGTATGCTATGCTCAAGAAAAGACCTTGAAAAATGGCTTATAAATGACGAGCCCATTGCTTTGTTATCCGGCTGGCGAAAACAACTGGCAGGAAAACAGGTAGCTGAGTTTCTAAGCGGTGAGATAATATTATCAAGTGATGCAAATAAACTTAAACTCACACACAAACAATGATACGCCTGCAACCAGGCGGCTTATCAATAAAATAAAGCAACGCAGCCAGTGTTATCTTTGCTATAAATATAATTACACGCCAAAAGACAACAATACTTACCAGCTTTTTAGTGAAGGTGATCAATTTTATCCCGCCATGCTCGATGCGATAGATAAAGCGCAATCATATATTTATATTATCCAGTATATTTTCGAAACTGGCCTTATTTCTGAAAAGTTTATTGACTCACTTGTTCAGGCCAGACAACGTGGTATTGAAGTTCGCATGATCCTTGATGCCTATGGTTCCAGCAGGCTCAGCGTGCAGGAAAGGCAACGACTTTATAATGCCGGTATTCAAGTCTATTTTTTTAATCCTTTACGTAATCATAACCTGATCAAATTCTTATACCGCGACCACCGCAAGCTACTGGTTGTTGATGGTGAACACGCTTTTATTGGTGGCGCAGGTATATGTGATGACTATAACTTCCCTCTGGAACATCCGAAAAGCTGGCAGGATATTGTTGTTAAAATAACAGGAACACTTGCGCTTGATAGTGCATATTTATTTCAACAACAAAGAAAAATTAATCAGAAAGAAATAACGGACTGCAAGGAAAAAATCAGTGCATCCAGCCTTGCCCTGAATACACAACAGGGACGACTGTTAACATCTAAAACATGGCACCATAATGAAATACAACGTGCGATATTACATGCCATACGCAAGGCTAAACACCGTGTCTGGATTACCACACCTTATTTTGTGCCCACTCGAAAACTACGCAGCCAGCTAAAAGCAGCAGCCCATCGTGGTTGTGATGTGCGTTTATTACTGCCTGGTGCCAGCTCGGATCATCCCTGGGTAAGCCATATAGCACGACAACGCTACAGCCGCTTGCTTAAAAATCAGGTAAGTATTTTTGAATACCAGAACCGATTTACCCATGCAAAAGCCATTTTATGTGATGACTGGGTTTGCATTGGTTCCAGTAATCTGGACAGATGGAACCAGAAATTTAATCTTGAACTGAATGTTGAAATCCAGTCAACTCAGCTTACAGAACAGCTTTGTGATTTTTTCAGGAAAAGCTTTGACAACTCAAAACAGATAGACAGAGAAAGCTGGAAAGCACGCCCCCGAACCCAGAAAATAAAAGAATGGTTCTGGAGCAAGATTGCCACGTGGATTGAACGCTTTGTACATAATACTCGATAAATAAAATTGCTTACAAAAACTGCACCACCAGAAATCCGACAGAAGTAATCAAACCGGATACAGGCACTATCATTGGCACAGAAAACCCCTGATAACTTTCATTATTGGCAATGGCTTTTCGTTTAATAACAATAAGCGTTAAGCTCATTGTTATAAAAATAATAATAACAATATAGCTTGTCATTTTTGCCAGACTTTCCAGATCAAACAACAAGGTTAATAGTAAAATGGTTAGAGCAACGATCACTGTTGCTTTATGCGGCACACGGGTAACAGGATGAATCTCGGAGAGAAAGGCTGGCAGTATTTTCTGTCGCGACATACCGTACAACAACCTTGATGACATAATAATCTGAATCAGCGCACCATTCACAACCGCAAACAAACTGATTAAAGTAATCACCCAGACAGGAATGTTACTGTTTGTTTTTACAATATCTGAAAAGGGAGCCGTGCTGGCTAACAGAACATCCATTGGCATTGCAAATACCGCTACAATCGCAACCAGCATATAAAAAAAGGTAGAAACAAGCAGCACAATGATAATGCCTTTCGGCATATTTTTTTCAGGTTCAACCACTTCTTCAGCAATATTAACCATATCTTCAAAACCTATAAAGGCATAAAAAGCCAGGAAAGCACCTGTAAAAATCCCAACCCATAAAGTCAGGCTTAAATCTGTATTTGTTTGCTGTATAAATTCAAAAGAAAGATCATCAATAGAAACAATAATAATAATCAATAAACCGATTACTTCTATAACCGTCATTAATGATGCTATCTTAATGGATTCCGAAATTCCCCAGAAAGCAATAAAACCCAGAACAATAACCAGCAATGCTTCAACCAACATTGGTGTCATGCTGAAAAATACATTTAAGTAACCGGTAAAACCACTGACGATGGTTGCAGACGAAACAATGCCCGTGATAACAACGAGTGAACCGATAATCAGAGAAATTGCCGGCTTGTGAAATGCCTGCGAAACATACGCAGCCTCACCCGCACTTTTTGGGAACCGTCCGGCCAACTCGGCATAAACAAAAGCTGTAAACGCAACCACAAAAGCTGCAATTAAAAAAGAAAGTGGTGTGTAGATACTTGCGTGAAAGGCAACCTTACTAATAAGGATATAAATACCGGCACCAAGAATGGTTCCCAGACCATATAACACCAGAAAAGGTAATTTGACGACCCGTCTTAATCCATTAGCAGGCACATTATGTACTTCCATATTATTATCTTCTTTATTTTATTATGAGAATGAAAAAGTCTCATAACGACTTATTTTTACATCATCATGCCACCAGTTTTTATCTAACCCTGCTTTTGTTTTTAAATGCTGCAAGAAATCGTTCGCCAGTGGAAGTTGCTCCCATACCGAGGGTAAAAAGGTTCCCCGATGATAACGATACTCCAATATTAGCCCATCAGTTCCCGGCCGTATCTGGCGCAACAAATCCTCTTCACTTTTAAACTGCATGGCTTCAGGTTTACCCAGCACCGATATTTCAATATCAATGTCCTTAAATTCACTTTGCTGCAACACAGGGAAACGAGGATCGTTAAATGCGGCAGCAAAAGCGTGTTCTGCAACATCATTAATAAGTGGCTGATAAGCTTCCAGTGCACCAATGCAACCACGCAATTGTCCATGCTTGTGTAGCGTAACAAAACAGGCTAGCTGCTGTTGCAGATCTTTTGCATAATTTTCTGCCACAATATCCAGTGCAGAACCGGTTTGCAAACCATGTAAAATAGACTTTTTTGCAACATCAATACACGTTTGTTGATCATCTTCTGATAATTTAATAGACGACATAAGCACCATAACCAACAACACGATCAGTTGAACCGGACATATCTCCGGAGTTTCTTAAATCCAGTAGTTCAACTGTTAACTGCTTCTGCTCTGCTACGGTAAGCATTCCATTTAAACCATTACGCCCACAGGCATCCTCATAACCAATCCGTTCCGGTCGCAAATGCACAATGGCATCACTGGTCGCAGCATCTAGCCTGGTTGCTTCGTCATACCCATGGTAATGGCTAAGATCGGTACTGATAACAATTAAACTATTATCATCCTGAAGCATATTAAGAATTTCGGCAACATCAAACCTGTCAGCATCCCCCACCACCATAGGAACCAGACTAAAATCACCAAGAATTTCCTGTAAAAAAGGTAGCTGCACTTCAAGGCTATGCTCATCACGATGTGCCCGTTCAGAAGCAATGACTTGCGGCATCGCTAACAATTGCCTGACCACCGCCAGATCAACCGGGATGTCACCCAGTGGCGTGTTAAATGTATCTGATTCGGGAACTGCCAAACCAGCAAATGCCACCTGATGCGAAGGCCCGAGCAGCACAACACGATTAATTTTCGACTTGAAAGGAGCGATCTGTTTATAGGCAGAAGCTGCGACT
>VAPM010716806.1_pt1 | contig 10738 bp, 7 predicted proteins | sample 3395091 | NCBI WGS metagenome assembly VAPM01 (sample SAMN08290445, study PRJNA428436) | hydrothermal vent metagenome | isolation source: Deep-sea hydrothermal vent chimney 3 | place: Pacific Ocean: Juan De Fuca Ridge | reverse complement strand
GCTTGTGATGTGTTTGTTCTTCCATTCACGTTCCCTGTGGCCAGAGCCTCATTCTAGCGTACAGGTTCCATGGAATGCCGCTTTGGCGGCGAAATTACGTACAAGATGGTAAGGGCCACTTTGATCAGGATTTCAATCATGAAAAGACGAAAACTCAACATAGCGTTAATAACATTGCTGGCGTATTTGGGCACAAGCTACCCACTTCAGGCGAGCGAGTTGAATATACCCAATCAATTTAGCGGCGGTACGCGTGCCGTAGCGGCGGATGTGAACGCCAATTTTGACGCTGTAGCAACTGCAGTTAACGATAACCAGGACCAGTTGACCGCAATTTTAGCCAGACTCGATGCTTTGGAAACGGAAAACGCAGCCCTGCAAGCGTCCATAGCTTCACTGCAAAACGATCAGGTGATTGGTCTGGCCAACTATTTGTCCGTTGATATGGGCCTCAACACAGTGGTGTTCAGTGGTGCCAATGTGCATATCAACAACGGTTTGGGTGGGTCCACGAGCGTCAACGGTGTTGGTAATTTAGTCGTTGGTTATGACGAGGAAACGGGTGCAAGCACTCTGATGTGTTCGGACGGTCAACTGCTCAATCAAATAGATTGCGAAGCGGCCGGCGAAATTTGGGGAGCAATCCATAAAACGGGTTCACACAATGTGGTCATCGGACCAAGCCATAACTACAGTCGAAGTGGTGGTTTGTTGGCGGGTATCCAGAACAACTTACTTGCGCACAATTCGTCAGTAAGCGGTGGCTCGCTTAGTACCGCCAGTGGAGTCGCCAGCAGCGTCAGTGGCGGCTCTACTAATTTGGCAAGTGCAGCAGAGAGCAGCATCAGCGGCGGATTCAACAATATAGCCAGTGGAGCTTCAAGCAGTGTCAGCGGCGGCACGCGTAACACGGCCAGTGGAACCACAAGCAGTGTCAACGGGGGCTCAACCAACACCTCAAGCGGCGTTTTAAGCAATATCAGCGGGGGCTCTACCAATACGTCAAGTGGATTCGTAAGCGCAGTCAGCGGCGGATTTAACAGAGAGACGCCAGGTGAATTCGATTGGGCAGCCGGTGCGCTATTCGAAGATTTCTAGAAACCGATAAATACCATTCGTCAAAATATTAGCAGCTGGAGCAACGCAACGATGACAACACCTGACTCGATTCAGAGGAAATTGTACCGCCTGCTGTTAGCAGGCCTCCTGATTTCAGCACTGAGTGGCTGCGGCGGCGGATCAAGTTCCGCCACCCCACCACCAGGAGGAACGACCCAGTCCAGTGATTGGGATCAACTAGTCTGGGATCAGGACAATTGGGGCTAAAACAAGCATTTCGCAATGGGAAGAAAGGCAATGAGGCAGCTTTGGACACTTATGACGGTCGTAATTCTTGCGACGACGGCGTGGCAGCAAGTGGCCGTTGCTCAGCCCTTTACGCTTGACGAGGACATTGTCTCGTTGCAGCTTACCCTGCGTGATTATCCGGATGGAAACGGTTTGCGCTGGGCGACGGCAGAGGGCGAGTTCGGCACCGAGGTGCAATATCTTCACGTCGGTGGTTTGTCGGCGCGCAGTGCCACTGAAGTATTTCTCCTTGCCATCGGGGTCGATCGTCAAGCGACGCTTGGTTTGGCGAAAGATAACTGGAGTCAGAATCTCAAGCAGTGTACTACCGACCATACCGGAACATGCAGCGTCCAGTTCAAAACGCACAATGACGTCGGTTTTAAGGTATCCGGTGATGAGGGCGCGTCCTGGCAACTCGTAGTGCTAACCAGTGCGGAGGTACCGGTGGCGACTTTGTACCCATCACCGCTCTATGCGGCGGAGCGCGAGAACGAGACCGGTGTTACGCCAGATACGGACAACGCACCGGGCGCTGACAGCAACACACTCCTAATCGGTACCGTGGTTGGTCTGCTGGTCATATTAGTCATACTGCTTTTACTATTGCTGAAGAAGAAAACCGGTACCGCAGCAGTCGCATTTCTCCTTGTCTTCTACGGACTGGTGGGTGCCAACAAGGAAGCGACCGCGGCAGTTCCACGCGTCGAACCGACGTCCTATCCAACGATCAGCGCGCTGGAAGGGGTATGGGGCGAAGGATTTGGTCGGCTGATGGCGGGAGTGGCCACGCTCGACAGCGCGACAGACCTCGTCGGGACGTGGACTGACCTCAGTGCGTGCTCCGAACTCGCGAACCCGCCCAACATGCCGCGAATTCCCTCATTCTGCGAGGGAGACAGAGAGTGTGCGGGTTGTTACGACGATGCGCGTAGTGATTTCGAGGCAAATCGTAGTGATCTCGAACAACTGCGAACCATTTACCAGTGCACGAAGAAGTTTACGGATAGCGCGATAGCGTTTGGCGACAATGCATCAGGTATCCATGCGGTTACCGGTTTAACCTGGCAGGTTGAGAGGATCAAAATCAACAAATCAGTAGAGTCACTACAAAAAGCGTACGACCAGAAGTTCGGGCAATTATCCGGACAATTGCACACGTCGATGATGGATATCAGTGCTTGTGAGGCCCGCTTTGGCGAGCCGGACTGGTACGACCGTTTTGGCTATATGTACTTCGAGTTCATGCGGGACAAGTACAAGCGTGCAGATTAACAGGGACGTATGAGGATGCCGGATTACTGTTCATCAAGTCACTCGCGCCAGACAATCAGGTCAATTTTCAAGAGCGCGCCGTTTCTCGTCCTGATTGCGATGGCGGCATGTTCGGGGGGCGATGGGAACCCGGAGGAATCTCAGAAAACAGAGTCAAGCGCGGAACAGCATCAGGCGTTACCACCGCTCCCGAACGGGCCGATGGACCGCTGGGAATACCGAAAGCTCAAGAGGGCTTTGCGCGATTTGCCAGAACGGCAACTCGTTTACCCGGCAAACGACAACGGACCGCGGTTAGAGACGCCGCAGCAAACAGCCGACACGATAGCCGAGGCTGTCAATGATGACGACATAGAGCTCGCTGACAGAATCCTTGCGCTCGCCGAGCCAGAGCAGCGTTTTGATATTCGTACGCTGCTCGATAAGCGGCGGTATGCGGCACAGGATGCAGACGACTATGCGAAAGCGTATCGGCTGCTCCGGTTCCTGCATCTTGACGTGTCCGAACTCTGGCGTCTGGACGCCGCGACCATTCGCGGCCATATTCGCCAGGCCGTAAGCGGACAGCCGGTAGCGGGTGCAGCTGTCACGGTCAGCAGTCCCGGCAACGTCGGCAAAACACGGTCAGCGACGGATGGCTCCTACGAACTGCAGGTGTCCATGGGGAAGCTGCAAGTCTTCGTTGAGCACCCGGACCACCAGCAGAAGTTCGTCCCCGGCATTATGTCAGGAGAAAATATAGAACTCCTTCCGCGTAGCGAACGGGTCGTAGATATCGAATTGGAGCCGTACGCGGCGCTCGTACCTGCTGCACCTGCCGGGCCTCGGGTAACCGTTCGCGGACAGATGATCGATGCCGACAGCCAACAACCCATCCCGAATATGCAGGTCAGCGTGGGAGGATTTACGGCATTGACGGATACAGAGGGGCGATTCGAAATTCAGAATTTGCCGCTCGGCACGCATGGGCTGTTTGCGCAAAAGACCAACCCCTTCTATTGGTACGAGGTTAAGGATTTTGTGGTGGACGAAACCGAAGTGCCGCACCGTATTGAAGCGCGGCAAGCTCCGAGGAAAAAGCTAAATATCCCGATGATCGTCGCCGGCCACGTGCGTGACCGTGTCACAGGTCAGCCGATCAAAAACGCGAAGGTGTCCGGTGGCATGTATAGCTCAGTCAGAACCGATGACGAAGGCAAGTTCCTTCTGCAACTCGAAAAGGGCAAGGAGTGGCATGTGCAGGCAAGCCACGACGAGTACCGCGACAGTGCGACACAGTTATTCAGCTCGCCCGATCCGAAGAATCTAGATATCGAGTACCTGCTGGACCCGATTACCACCGGAACTATTGTCGGTATTGCTATCGATGCGATCACCGGTCAGCCGATCGTGAATGCCACGATCAAGATCGCTGGCCAAACGGTCACGACCGACAGGGAAGGACGTTTCCGCGTTAAGGAAATCGAAGCGGGCGATGTGGCGGTAAGCGCGGGGCAGAGCGGCTATCGTGCGAATGCACAAACGATCACCCTCGAGGCGTTGAAAACCGCAGAAGCAAGACTCGTGCTCGAGCCGATTACGCAAGGTTCGATAGCTGGAACCGTTGTGGACGCAACGAGCAACAGGCCCTTGGCCGATGTACGTGTGAGCGTTGCAGGCCAATCGGCACAGACGGGCGCTGATGGCCGGTTTTTGATCGAGGAAATCGAACAGGGCGACGTCGAAATTGCCGCGACCAAAACGATTTACGAACGGGCTGCAATGGACATCGCGGTGGTTGCAGAAGAGACAGCGACGCTGCGTATTCCGCTGACACCGATTACCTATGGCACGCTAAATGGCACGATCGTGGATGCTGCGACCGGACAGCCGCTGGCGAACGCAACCGTGTCAATGGCCGGACGGATACTGCAGACAAATATTGCGGGAGAGTTTACGGCCAAAAAAGTACCGGCTGGCGAGGTCCCGGTAACGGCGTCGTATGATCGCTATTACGATGCCAATCGCTCAGTAGCGCTGCAAGCGGCAGGCGAAGCCAGCGTGACGTTGCGGCTGGAACCGATCACGACCGGTACCGTGCGTGGTGTGGTAACTAACATTCGCAGCGGTGAGCCGATCGATGGTGCGAGTGTCAACATCGGACGACAACGCACAAAGACCGACAGCAGCGGGGCATTTGTGCTCGAAAAAGTTGCTGCCGGCGACATTGAAGTGGCGGCTGGCGCGAATCTCTTTGAGCCGGGCAGGGTCGATGTTGCATTGCTCGCTGCTACAGAGGTCCAGGCCGACCTGCGACTGATACCAATAACGTATGGCACGGTAACCGGTGTTGTCACCGATGCGAGCACACGACGACCGGTCTTAGGCGCGAGGATTAGCGTGGGCGATCAGGCGGCGGTTAGCGATGCGCAAGGTGCGTTCCGTTTTGAACGCGTAACCGCCGGCAATCTGGATTTTGTGACACGCAAGCCAGTGTACAAAGTCGATTCAACGCGGGTCCGACTTGCTGCCGGCGCTGCAGAGGACCTTGCCATCGTCCTTACACCGATAACAACGGGAACGATCAGCGGTGTCGTACGCAGTAGTGCCGACCGTGCCCCGCTTGCCGGCGTCACTGTGAATGCTGGTCGAATCAGTGCTACCAGTGACAACAAGGGTGCGTATCGAATGCAGGGTGTGCCAGCCGGCAGCGTTCAGTTGGGCGCAATGTTGAAACTGTACGAACCGTCCAATGCGAATCTCGATCTGGCCGCTGCCGCGGACATCCAGGCCGATCTGGAGTTGACGCCAATTACCTACGGCACGATTTCAGGCAGCGTCGTTGATGCGTCCAGCAAGCGTGCTATCTCGGGCGCGAAGGTCACATCGGGCGGCAAGACCACGGTTACCGACGGCAACGGAAAATACCAGCTGCAACGCGTCAGTGCAGGCAGCGTGTCGGTGGTGGCCACGCGGGCAATTTACATCGACGAATCGCTGCAACGTGAACTCAGCTCTGGCGAGTCGCTGAGGGTCAATATCGAGCTGCAGCCGATAACCTGGGGTGCATTGAAAGGCATGGTGGTGGATGCGGAAACGGGCAAACCGATCGCAGGTGCGAAAGTTACAGTTGCGAACCAAACGTTGACCAGTGACGCACGTGGACAATTTTCACTCGATAAGATCGATGCCGGGATGTTGTTGATCACTGCAGACATGCCCACCTACAATCCCGGCTCGCTGCGGCTGGAACTGGCGCCCGATGGATCCGTAGAAGGCACTATTCGCCTCGATCCCATCAAGGTGGGAACCGTCCGCGGTCAGGTGCTTGATGCGAAGACAGGCTCGGTTATTGCCCAGGCGCGTGTCACCACCGGAAACAAGGCAGCGGAGACGGACGCCAGAGGGCGATTCACATTTGAGGACGTTGGCATCGGCCGAGTCTCGGTTGCGGCGCGCCATGCGGATTACGCAGATGGTAACGATGCAGAAGCGTTGCGCGGTGGGCAGACGATCGAACTTCTGATCAAACTTGACCTGCGGCGTGAAGATGTCACCAACGTCGAGGCGGCACTTGCGGCAGAAGGAACCATCGACCTGTACGGAATCCACTTCGACTCAGGAAGGGATCAGTTCAAACCATCGTCGCTTGCGACGCTGCGAGCGGTGCTCGAAGTCATGAAACGAGCGCCGCAACGACGCTTCCAAATCGCGGGTCATACGGATTCGGACGGTGCCGATGCATCCAACCAGAATTTATCCGAACGCCGTGCCGGAACGGTGATTGCCTGGCTGGTCGACAATGGCATTGATGCGGGCCGCCTGGACGCCGCGGGCTTTGGCGAAGCGCAACCCGCCGCGCCGAACGATACGACCTCAGGCAAGGCGCTAAATCGCAGAGTGCAGCTCAGGTTTGCCGACTGACCGCGAGGAACAGCAACGGTGAGCAACAAGAATTATCTACAGGAGAAACACTATGGCTAACACCATCCGAATAGTATCGATATTTTGCGTCGCTCTGGGCCTGGGTGCCGCAGGCACATCCGCCCTCGCTGCACCTTTGACCGTGCCGAATAGTTTTTCATCCGGTACGCCAGCGGTTGCCGCAGAGGTGAACGCGAACTTCAGCGCCGTTAAGACCGCGGTGGATGACAATGACAGTCGCATGACCGCCATGGAAGCGAGCATTGTGGCGTTGCAGTCTACCGTCGCGACCCTGCAATCGGATCTGACCACGGCTAACAGCACCATCGCCACGCTGCAAAGTGACTTGATATCAGTAGAAAGTAACTCAGTACTTGCACTGGACGGTATGCTGAATTTCACGATAGACGTTAACGGTTACTCCACCGCGCAGTTTACCGGTGTCAATGTGCAAGTGATCAATGGCGTGGATCAGACCACCGTGAACGGTTTGGGCAATCTCGTTGTTGGTTATAACAACCCCAGAACTACCGGCGCATCCGTTTGTTCCGATGGTCAGCACACAGACCAGAGCGCCTGCGAAACCGCCGGGCAAACCTGGGCGCAAAGTCACAAAACCGGTTCCCACAATCTGGTGGCAGGGCAGGAAAATAACTACTCTCGGTACGGTGGAGTGGTGTTTGGCCTGGAAAATACGATTAATGGAAACCATGCGGCTGTGGTCGCTGGCAGTAGTAACATCGCCAGCGGGGCACAGAGCAGTGTCAGTGGTGGGATATCCAACTTCGCCATCGGGATAGGTAGCGGTGTCAGTGGCGGGACCGACAACAATGCCTTCGGAATAGGTAGCGGCGTCAGCGGCGGGACCGCGAACAACGCCGTCGGACTAAATAGTAGCGTGAGTGGCGGGTCGTCCAACTTCGCCTTCGGAATAAGTAGCAGCGTCAGTGGCGGGACTGTCGGCACTGCGCAAAACACGAATAGCTGGGTAGCAGGCTCGCTATCTGAAGGGTAATAATTTTTCCCATACCGTTTCCCTGAGTCGGGTAACCGACCCAGGGGCGTGGGATCCAGAGGCCGACTGACTACCAGCAACAGTGACAATGCACTCACGCAAGGGACTTCATATTATGATTTTTCACCAACTAGTATTGGCAGCGGGCCGCCGGCCTGGACGACTCGCGTTGCTATTTGCGATAGTGCTCTTGACTCTGTTTCAACTTCTCGTTCTGCCGTCTTCGTGGGCGGCTGACCCAACAGCGGAGGTTTCCCATCAGCAACTTATGGGTGAACGCAATTCGCGCATCCAGAAACTGCAGCAAACCAACGGGAGTATTTTCCAGCAGATACTGGACGAGCAGGCGTCTGACAGGGCCGCGCTGAAACGGAGCAGCCTGAATTCCGAGCAACGAAGGGACGAGGAAGAAGAAATCAACCGGCATTATTCAGAGCTGATGAAGGCGCTTGATGTCCGGAAAAAGGATGTTGAAGCCCGAATCTATGCCATCTGGAAAGACTCCGGCGTGCAACTGCAGAGCGGTACCGTTCCGGACGAGCAGCGCTGGAATACAATGGACAATTTACTGAGTGGTTTTGAAGAGTCCTTTTTTTCGTCGATTACCGAGAAGAGCAGTGCGGGTCCCGAGCAGCAAGCGCTGGCTGAGCACCTCGAAACATGTTCGCCGCTTGAGCAGAAATTTGCACACCCGTTTACCGGTGATTTCCTGACCAGAAGTATCAAAGGACTGAGCGGCGAGAACTGCCATTACGTTGAAGAGCTGCCGGCTAATGGTCGCATGGAGTGTTTCTACCCCAGGGAAAAATTAGCACAAATAGCAGACTTCTATTTGCATCCCGAGCGATTCGACGGGGCAGAAATACGATCTCGTACGGAGTTCGTCGATGGCGAGCCTGTTTCGACGACCGAATATATTGTTGACGGGAAACCCGTCTTTCATCCTCTGAATGACAGCATCGAAAAGGGTGAATGTCAGGTTCTCGGGTACAACTAGAGGTGGTATCTATGCGTCGGGCCTGTCCGGGCACAAACAAACTGGAGTATTTCATGCGTCAAATTATCCTTACTACGGTGTTCTGTATTTCCCTGCTGGTGCACACAGCAGAGGCCGACACGGATACGTTAGTGATGAGCCCTGACAAACCGTTCAAGGAAAAGTACGCGGCCATTGATACGGAAATAGACGGACTGCTTGAATCGCTGCAAGCTGATTACCGAAAAAACCTTGAAGGCGAAAAGAAACAGCACGCCGAACGCAGAGCGCAGCTCTATGAGGAGATGCCTGGCGTTTTCGAACGTGCAGATAAGGAAAGAGCACTGAACAAGCAATACAACCAGCGGCGACGTGAGTTGGAGCAAGAATTCAACGCGTCCAGAAAAGATGTCTACGCACTCCGAACAACAGCCAGGCAACAGTTGTCACAGAACAATGTGGTTGAAGCAGGCGTATGGAACTCTGTGAAGACCTTCGATACAGCGCCGACGTATCGCAGCGGTGTTGCAGGTTTGCCTGCTGGCAGCGACGTGTCGGGCCGTACGACTCCCTCTGCCGGCACAAGCGCCGGGGTAGATTCAGGCAAGGAGTATGTTGGCACCAAAGGAACCGCGTTCACGAGCGGCTCCGGACCAAAGCCAAGTGTTGCAGGCTCTTCGACCGACATGCCGAAGTTCGACGGCGATAAAGGTTCATTCGTATGGTCGGATGGCACCTCGGCAAGTGCAATCGGCCCGGATGGCAGCGTCGGCAAAGTGAACGACAAAGGCGACATTGTATTCGGAAATGGGATGACAATTATCCATACCGGGGAGGGGGAGGTTTCGGTGTACGAGCCAGACGGTAATTCTGGTACCGACGGTGCTGATAACCAGGGTCGATGGGTCGGACAGGACGGCAAGAAAGGATCAAACAGGAACAACAGCGGTGGTTCGGGTAGTAACGGCGGGGGACAACAAGGCGGGCAATCGGGTGGCAAGGGAAAGGACTCCGGTAAAGACGAGAGCGGTGCAGACGACTCATCGGGAAGCTCTGATTCCGACAACGACAAAGGTGACGATAAGGGCAAAGACTCCGATACAGAGACTGAAACGGATACGGAAACGGAAACAGATTCTGCGGACATCGATGCAGACAATGACAAGGGAAAGGGGGGAGGCAAAGAGAGTTACGGTGAAGGCTCCGGGACATACGCCAGTGGTCCCAATGCTGTAGTGCAGGGTATCGTTGACAGAGCAACCGGAAATAGCACAAGCCCTGACTCCGGTGTGCCGGAGGAGTGCGGCGATGCAGGAGTGGGCGGTACCGTTTCCCAGCCAGGTGCGGGGTCTTCAGGAGGGTGTATACCGGCCGGACTGCCAGGCATCTCCACTGAGGAGAATCAACCTGAGACGCCTCAGGCGTCCGATGCCGTGATCAGTGAAGATCAACGTCGTGCAGCGAGTGCCAGTATCTCGGATCGAATCAGCCAGCCGGCCTTGCAAGACCCCGGTATTCCGATAGGAGACCTGCCCTCGCACACACCACTGGATCAGGCGCCGGTGACCAATCCGGAACCTCAGAATTAATCGACGTTGGTAACCGTGTCCAGATTAGTCGCGATCTGTCTCTATCTTCTGGTCGGTAGTGTTTCCGACAGCGGTCAAGCGCTTGGAGGATTTGATTGTGGACGGTCACTCTGTGGGTGTGATCGACCGTTTACGATGACGGTTAACTTCTCTCTTTTTAATATAGATGTTACCCCGGTCGGGGACGCGACGTTGGTTTGTTTGGACAGTGGCGAATCATTTGGAGCAACGAATGCCCAGGGACAGCTAAGGGTACAAGTGCAGGGGCGATCGAGTCCCGGCTGTGGATTCCAATCCGATTGCCGCACGGCGTATTTTCAAACAAAAGACGGAGGTCGAGAGCGACCATTCTGGTTCGCGCAAGTGGTACGTGGGCATGAAGTTGACTCTGCGCAGCGGCAAATTCAAGTAGTCACAATGGGTGGTGCTGACAACGCAACAGCAGCTGAGTGACGACGTGTTGTTACAGCACGACAGCGAAGTGAGTTGTGAATACGTCCCGACAAGCCGCAACGCACCTGACGCTCGTGGAGACCGACTTTCCTCACGTAGGACTGGGGTGCGAGATCGCGGGCACGTTTATAGGCATCGCGCGCCTTCTCAAACGCTCCGTCGCAGAGATAAAAGCTGCCG
>VAPM010104096.1_pt1 | contig 10746 bp, 5 predicted proteins | sample 3395091 | NCBI WGS metagenome assembly VAPM01 (sample SAMN08290445, study PRJNA428436) | hydrothermal vent metagenome | isolation source: Deep-sea hydrothermal vent chimney 3 | place: Pacific Ocean: Juan De Fuca Ridge | reverse complement strand
GGATAATTATCTTTAAAAAATTGAGGGAAATATACTCTTAAATTTCCTTCATAACTTTGTTGGTCAAAATCCATAGCTCTAATTCTATATTCAACCTGATCAAAATCATAAGAAGCAACAATTACAAAATTATAAGCACGCATATCTCCTAATAAACGTATCATACAACGCTCGTTAAATTTTACAAATTCTTTTGAAATCTTTTTTTTACCTTGTTCGGAAACTGAGGGTAAAATATCTTCTATAAAATCATCCCCTGGAACACCTAAAACGTGTTCTTCAATTAATGTATCTTTATAAATTAAAAAATTAATATTATTTGGCGATAAAATATGCTCTAATTCCAAGCCATAAACCCTTGAAGCATCTGCAATTTTTACATAAATATAGGAATAATTATCATTTAAAATATTACGTATTTTAACTCTAAATGGTTTAGAGTTTCCAAAGGTGCAGTAATCAATGGCATCAATAGTTAAAAATGGTAATGAATCTTCTGTTCCGTCACCGTGCAAAATCATATACATTTGCTTTAAGCTCAAATCAATTTCATCACGTTCATGCTCACTATAATAAACTCTTATCCAAAGAGAATCTTCTCCTTTTTTATCGTAAACTACAATTGATCCATCAAAACGAAGCAAATCTTCATAAAAAACAGGAATTTTAATATTTCTATTATATTCCGTTAAATAATCATATAGTTGATTACATATTGGATATGCAGGTTTTTTTTTAGATATTAACTTTTCTTCCATAATTCGTATTCACGTTCTTTTTCAAATTTAGTATATTGCTGTTACAAAAAACACTATTTATCGTCTTATTTTTATACTAAACAAAAATATATTGGAAACTATTTTAACCATTAGCCAACTAAACAAAAAATTTGGAAAGCTACACGCCGTTAATAATTTATCTTTTGACATTAAAAAAGGAAATGTTTATGGTATTTTAGGACCAAATGGAAGTGGTAAATCAACTACACTTGGAATTGTTTTAAACGTTGTTAATAAAACTTCGGGAAATTTTAGCTGGTTCGGCGGAAAACTATCAACACATCAGGCTTTAAAAAAAGTGGGAGCTATTATTGAGCGACCTAATTTTTATCCTTATATGACTGCAATTCAAAATCTAGAATTGGTGTGTAAAATAAAGGAAATTTCAAAAGATAATATTGATAAAAAACTTAAAATGGTTCATTTATTTGAACGTAGAAACAGTAAGTTTAAGACTTTTTCATTAGGTATGAAACAGCGTTTAGCTATTGCTTCTGCATTACTTAACAATCCTGAAATTTTAATTTTAGATGAGCCAACTAATGGATTAGATCCGCAAGGAATTCATGAAATTAGAGAAATTATCAGAAATATTTCAAAAAACGGAACTACTATTTTATTGGCATCACATTTATTAGATGAAGTTGAAAAAGTATGTACTCATGTAGTTGTTATTAGAAATGGCATAAAACTATATGCTGGAAGTGTAGATGAAATGACGGCTTCTTTCGGTATTATAGAACTTAAAGCTGAGATAGACTTAGAAGACCTTCAAAAATCACTTGTCGATTTTGACGGAATTTCCAATTCCAAAATTGAAAACGAAATGGTTATTGCTACATTAAATAAAGAAATTTCATCTAGTGAAATAAACACTTTTTTGTTTAAAAAAAATATTGTTTTAACTCATTTAGTAAAAAGAAAACCAAGTTTAGAACAACAATTTTTAACACTAACTAATAACAACTAACATGTTCCGACTTTTAAATATAGAACTTTATAAATTAAAATATAACCGAGCAAGTCGTGTTTTAATAATTATCTATTTTGTATTACTTACCTCAATTGCCTTAATTGCAGCCATAAAATTTGATATTGGTCCCGTAAAATTTCATCTAGCCGAACAAGGAATTTTTAATTTTCCTTATATCTGGCATTTTAATACATATATGGCTTCTATTTTTAAGTTTTTTTTATTACTTGTAATAGTTTCTATGATGGCTAATGAATACAGTAATAAAACTTTAAAACAAAATTTAATTGATGGTTTAAGTAAAAAAGAGTTTGTGCTTTCAAAGTTTTATACCGTTATATTATTCGCTCTTATTTCAACACTTTTTGTATTTATAATTTCTCTAATATTAGGTTATACTTATTCAGATTTTACAGAATTTTCTATTGTTTTTTCTGATTTAGATTATTTATTAGCATTCTTTGTAAAATTAGTTGGATTCTTTTCATTCGGACTTTTTATGGGTATTTTGGTGAAACGCTCTGCTTTTGCTGTAGGCGGAATTGTAGTCTGGTTTTTTGGAGAAAGCCTTTTTAAAGGATATTTATTTTGGCTATTTAGAGATGCTACAAATACGTCAGAACACGTAAATAGTATTATGCGTTTTTTGCCTTTAGAAGCAATGAGTAATTTAATTAAAGAACCTTTTACACGTTTAAGTGCTGTTAAAACAGTAGCAAAACAAGTGGGTGAAAATTTATCTAAAGATTTCTCCGTACAACCATTAGATATTTTAATTGTATTAATATGGACTGCAATCTTTATTTATCTATCCTATTATCTACTTAAAAAAAGAGATTTATAAACAAGTACTATTTTATTAAATACTTATTACTATTTTTGGAAACCTATAACTTTAATTCTAGATGAAAAAATTACTTGGACTACTTATAGCATTAAACTCTTTCTTTGTTTTTAGTCAAAATGATTGTTCTGATGCCATCATTGTTTGTGGTAATAGTGGTTACCAAGACTTATCTGTAACTGGATTTGGGATTCAAGAGCTTAATAATTCTAATAGTTGTACAAGCCAAGAAAATAACAGTATCTGGTTTAAATTAACAATTAACACAAGTGGCACACTAGGATTTACATTAACTCCCACTTCTAATTCTATTTATGAAGATTTCGATTTCTTTGTTTTTGGTCCTAATGTAAGTTGTGGTAACATAGGACAAGCTATTAGATGTTCTACAACAAATCCATTTGCTGCAGGACAAGGCAATAACCTAACAGGTATGAATGGAACGGAAACAGACACATCAGAAGGCCCAGGTACAGATGGAAATAGTTTTATAAAATGGCTGGATGTTGTTGCTGGAGAATCCTATTTCTTAGTTGTTGACAGACCTGTTGGAACTAGTAATTTTAGCATAGAATGGACAGGAACTGCAACATTTAATCAGCAACCTACTTTTAACAACCTAACGCCTGAAACATTAAATATTGAACAATGCGATACCGATAATGTATTAGATGAAATATCAACTTTTGACTTAACTGTAAACGATAATATTGCTATTGGAACTCAAAATAATGTTGAAATTACCTATCATACTTCCAATAATGATACTATTTTAGGTGAAAATAAAATTACAACACCTCAAGCTTATCAAAATACAATTAATCCGCAAATTATATATGTCAGATTAACAAATACAGTTACGCAATGCTATACTATTGCTGAATTTACACTTACTGTTGTAAGCCCTGTTTTAGGTACACCTGCAACATTAACAGGATGTGATTCAAATAATAATGGAATCTCCACCTTTGATTTATCGTTAAATAACAATCTTATAAGTACTGACTCAAACATGGTATTTTCTTATTTTTCAACGGAAGCTAATGCACTCAGTAATAATATTGCCAATCAACTCAGTGTAAATTACACAAATATAAATGGATACACTCCAGAAACCATCTGGGTAAGAGTTGAAAACCCAATAACAGGTTGTTTTTCTGTTACTTCATTTTCCATTCAAGTGTATAATAGTCCCGAAACTACCCAACCAACCAACATCAACCAATGTGATGATGATAATGATGGTTTCTACTCGTTTGATTTACATGCTTTAAAAGATACTGAAATTTTAAACGGACAAAATCCTACTGAATTTGAAGTGCTGTATTTTACAAGCCAAACAGATGCTGATAATGGAAATACAGCTAATGCAATTCAAGGCAATTATACTAATTCTTCAGCATATAGTTCCGATACTATTTTTGCCAAAATACAAAATATAAATAGTATAAACTGTTACCAAACTATAAGTTTTATAATTACGGTTTTTGAAAGTCCAAATCCGCCAACCACCATTTCAAATTATAGTATTTGCGATTCAAATATCACAGGAACAGATATTGATGAAATTGAAACTTTTGATTTAACTACCAAAACTTCTGAAATTTTAGACAATCAATCACCAACTGATTTTAATGTAACTTATTATTTGGATGTTGCTCTAACAAACCAAATTTCAACTCCTAATGCTTTTTCAAACACAAGTAATCCACAAACCATTTACGCTAAAATTGTAAACAATAATAACGTAACTTGTTCAAAATCAATTTCTTTTATTTTAGAAGTATTTGAATTACCTACAATAACTAATTATTTTGAATTTAAGCAGTGTGATGAAGACGGTGTTGCCGATGGTTATACCGATTTTAATTTAAATGAAGCTAATGATTATTTAACAAATAATAATACGTCTTTAAATGTAACGTATTATTCTAATTCAACAGATGCTGAATCTGGAAGTAACACCCTAAATCCTTCACCTTTTTCAAACCAAACTCAAAGTACAGTTTATGCTCGAATAGAAAATGCAAATGGTTGTTACCGAGTTGCTCAAGTTGATTTGCTAGTTTCTTCTACACATTTTCCTGTAAATTACTTAAAAACAGTTGCTACTTGTGATACCGATGATATAAATGATGGAATTTCAACCTTTATTTTAACTGATAATGATGCTGATATTATCAACCAATTCCCTTCAGGTCAAAATTTAACAGTTTCCTATTATCGAAATTTAAATGATGTTCAATTAGAACAAAATGAAATAGATAAAAATAATCCTTACAGTAATGAAGTTGCTGAAAATCAAACCATATTTGTAAGAGTTGAAAGCCAAGATAATGGTGCTTGTTTTGGACTAGGACCTCATTTACAATTAGTGGTTAATAAAAGACCTGAATTTGAATTAGATACCTCTGCAATTTATTGTAAAAATTTAGCTCCAATAACTATAAGTCCTTATAATCAAAAAGGGAATTATACTTACGAATGGTACAACTCAAATGGTAACTTATTTAGCACTTCACAAAATGCTGTTATTTCGTCTGAAGGATTATACACGGTTTATGCAATTTCTCAATTTGGATGTGAATCATTTCCAAAATCAATTCAAATAAATCCATCAATAATAGCAACTATTACCCAAAATGACATTACAGTAATAGATGATACTGCAAATAATTCAATTACTATAAATACTTCTAATTTGGGAATTGGAGATTATGAATTTGCTCTAGACGAAATATCTGGGTTTTACCAAGATGAACCTGTTTTTACCAATGTTGCTCCAGGAATTCATACCATTTATATACAAGATGAAAATAACTGCGGAATTGCACAAATTGATGTTTCAGTAATCGGTTATCCCAAATTTTTAACGCCTAATAATGATGGCATAAATGATACTTGGAAAGTTTTAGGAGTTGATAAACATTTCTATCCTAATTCCAACATTTATATTTTTGATAGATTCGGAAAATTAATCATTCAAATTGATCCAAAAGGTGAAGGTTGGAATGGTACTTTTAATGGACAATATTTACCTGCTTCTGACTATTGGTTTTCTGTTGAACTTATTGATTATGCAGGTAATGTCAAAATTAGAAAAGGGCATTTTAGTTTGATTAGACGCTAATTTCTACAATATATAGTGTTTTTTAAGGTTATAAATTATTATAAATAAGAGATTTATAGTATATTTAACCTAAATACATTCCTTATTACTATGAAAAGAATTGTATTTTTTTGGATGATTCTTTTGCCTGTTTTGCTGTTTTCACAAAATGAAGCTGCTATTTGGTATTTTGGGAACAACGCTGGGCTAGATTTTAATTCTGGAGTGCCTGTTGTTCTTACTAATGGAGTAATAGATACATTCGAAGGTTGTGCCACCATAAGTGATGCTACAGGTAGTTTATTATTTTATACCGATGGAGTTAACGTTTGGGATAGAGGGCATAATTTAATGCCTAATGGCACAGGGTTAGCTGGTAACTCATCCAGTTCTCAATCTGCAATAATTGTCCCTAAACCAAATAATATAAATGAGTATTACATTTTTACGGTAGATGAAAATCCAACTGGCACAACAAATGTAGGAAATGGAGTTAATTATTCAATTGTTGATATGACTTTAAATGGAGGGTTTGGTGATATTACCACAAAAAATGTCAATATTTTACCTTGGTCATTTGAAAATATTACTGCGGTAAAACATGCTAATAATAATTCCTTTTGGGTAATCGCCTATAGACGGGATACTTTTTATGCTTGGGAGATTAATGCTGCCGGTGTAAATGTGGCGGTAACTTCAACTCCCGGGATAAATTCGAATGATTCCAGAGGTTATCTAAAAACATCAATTGATGGTAGCAGATTAGCAAGTGCTAATTTTGGAAATACAGGAACTTTAATGCTTTACGACTTTGATACTTCAACAGGTGTTGTGAGTAACGAAATGCAACTAAATTTTGATGATGCTACTGATATTCCATACGGTGTTGAGTTTTCTAATTCAGGTTCTAAATTATATGCCACTACTTGTAGATTACCTGGTACAGGTGTTGGCCCACCAGGAAGATTGTATCAATTCGATTTAGCCAATGCCAACACAAGAACATTAATTGAAGATCAAAATGTTTATACCCGTGGAGCCTTACAATTAGCATTAGATGGGAAAATTTACAGAGCACTTTCTCAGGTAACAACTGCTCAAATTCCTGCAAGTGGCACACAGTATTTGGGAGTTATTAATAATCCTGAAGGGATTGGCTTGCTATGTAATTATCAAACCAATGCTATTGATGTAACCGTAGGTGGAAGTTTCCCTACTCATAAAGTTTATGAAGGTTTACCTCCATTTGTTACCTCAACTTTTTTAGATCCTGACATCATTGCTAATGATGTTTGTTTAGGTAATCCAACTCAATTTAATTTAAGTTCTTCAACACCTCCAACAAGTATTACTTGGGATTTTGGTGACCCAACTTCGGCCAATAATACCTCAACACTAGAAAATCCAACGCATGTTTTTACCTCTTCAGGAATTTTTACGGTTACAGCCACAGTTACTATTGGAGTAAATACCAGTATTTTAACTTTAGATATTACTATTTATGATTTACCTGTAGTTACTTCACCTGTAACTCTAACAAAATGTGATGATAATTTAGACGGAATAGAAGATTTTAATTTAAATGATGCTACTACATTAATTTCATCAGAAAGTCCATTACCTACATTTACTTATTTTTTAACCGAAAATGATGCTATTGCTAATACAAACCCAATAGCAAATCCAACTGTATTTTCAAACAGTCCACAATCAACTGTGTGGGCAAGAATTGAAAATACCGTAGGTTGTTTTACAACTGCTCAAATAAATTTAGAAGTAATATCTATTAATATTCCTTCATCTTTTATGTTAAATTACAATGAATGTGATTCTAATGCTGATGGAAATGATACAAATGGTTTAACTACTTTTGATTTTAGTACTGCCACAAATCAGGTTTTAAATGCGTTATTACCTGTTACTAATTTAACCGTTGCTTACTATGAAACATTAGTAGATGCTTTTGCTGAAACTAATGCCATTAATCCTTCAAATTACACAAATACTACTGCTTTTACCCAGCAAATTGTAGTGAGAGTTGATAAAACTACTGATACCTGTTTCGGATTAGGATTTCATATTACCTTAAATGTAACACCAGTTCCTATTTTTAATCTTAATCCTAATATAACGCTATGCTTAAGTTCTTCAAGTGCTACTATCGGAGTAGAAAATCCAGCTGATAATTATGATTATTTATGGACAAATAGTGGTGGAAATACTATTGGTAATACACAACAAATTAATGTTGATACTGAAGATACCTATACGGTTACTGCTACAGATACAAATGGAAATAATTGTCAAACTTCAAAAGATATTCAGGTAATTGCATCTCCAATTTTACCACTTCCAAATTTTGGACTAAATAATCTTGAAATTATTGATAATACATCCAATAATAGTATTACCGTAAATACAGATAATTTACCTTCAAGTAATTACGAATTTGCCTTAGATTCTAATATTTTTCAAACCGAAAATGTTTTTCAAACCGTTTCTGGAGGATTACATACTGTTAAAATTAGAGATATTGATAATTGTTTAGAAGCTAGTATCCAAGTAAATTTAATTAGCATTCCTAATTTTTTCACTCCTAATAACGACGGTTCAAATGATACTTGGCAAGTTACTGGCATTGATAATCAGCCAAACACTAAAATATATATTTTTGATAGATTTGGGAAATTAATAGCCATTTTAAATCCATTAGGAAATGGCTGGAATGGTTTGTACAAAGGAAACCCTTTACCTTCAACAGATTATTGGTATAAAGTTGAATTAGAAGACGGTAGAGTATTACGTGGCCATTTTAGTTTAATTAGAAAGTAATTAAAACTAAATTAGATTACTTTTGCAACATGCAATTCAAATTAGAATCACATTTTAAACCTACTGGCGACCAACCTGAAGCTATAGAACAATTGGTAAATGGCTTACAATCCAATGAAAAATATCAAACTTTATTGGGTGTAACAGGTTCTGGTAAAACATTTACTGTTGCCAATGTGATTGAAAAAGTTGAAAAACCTACTTTGGTGTTGGCTCATAATAAAACACTTGCCGCTCAATTATATTCTGAATTTAAACAGTTTTTCCCAAATAACTCGGTAGAATATTTTGTTTCGTATTACGATTATTACCAACCTGAAGCCTATCTTCCCGTAACAGGAACTTATATTGAAAAAGATTTATCTATAAATGAAGATATAGAACGGTTACGAATAAGTGCTTCTTCTGCACTACTTTCAGGAAGAAGAGACGTAATTATTGTAGCTTCTGTTTCGTGTATATACGGAATTGGAAATCCAGTAGAGTTTAAAAAAAATGTAATTTCAATTCATATAAATCAAGTACTTTCCCGGACTAAATTTTTACATCAATTAGTTTCTAGTTTATATTCAAGAACCGAAACCGAATTAAGTAGTGGAACTTTTAAAGTTAAAGGAGATATTATCACGGTATATCCATCTTACGGTGAACATGCCTACAGAATTCATTTTTTTGGTGATGAAATTGAAGAAATAGAAAGTTTTGATGTTGAAAATAATCAAGTTGTTGAAAAATTTGAAGATCTTAAAATTTACCCAGCAAATCTATTTGTTACTTCACCCGATGTTTTACAAAATGCTATAAAAAATATTCAGGATGATTTGGTAAAACAATACGATTATTTTAAAGAAATTGGTAAACATTTAGAAGCAAAACGATTAAAAGAACGTACGGAATTCGATTTAGAAATGATTCGTGAATTAGGTTATTGCAGTGGTATTGAAAACTATTCACGTTATTTAGATCAGCGTGAACCTGGAACAAGACCTTTTTGTTTACTAGACTATTTTCCTGATGATTTTTTAATGATAATTGATGAAAGTCACGTTACCATTCCACAAGTTCATGCAATGTATGGTGGTGATAGGTCTAGAAAAGAGAATTTAGTTTCTTATGGATTTAGATTACCTGCTGCAATGGATAACAGACCTTTAAAATTTGAAGAATTTGAAACAATTCAAAATCAGGTAATTTATGTAAGTGCAACTCCTGCAGATTACGAATTACAAAAGACAGAAGGTGTTTTTGTTGAGCAAGTTATTCGTCCAACTGGTTTATTAGATCCTGAAATTGAAGTTCGTCCAAGCATCAATCAAATTGATGATTTAATTGAAGAAATTCAAGTCAGAGTTGAAAAAGATGAACGAACTTTAGTTACTACTCTTACCAAAAGAATGGCTGAAGAATTAACCAAGTATTTAAGTCGAATTCAAATTCGTTGCAGATACATTCATTCAGATGTTGATACCTTGGAACGTGTTGAAATTATGAACGATTTACGCAAAGGTTTGTTTGATGTGTTAATTGGAGTTAACCTTTTACGTGAAGGCTTAGATTTACCAGAAGTTTCTTTGGTTGCTATTTTAGATGCAGATAAAGAAGGTTTTTTACGCTCACATCGTTCGCTTACACAAACTATTGGTAGAGCCGCAAGAAATGTGGAAGGTAAAGCAATTTTATATGCTGATAAAATTACCAATAGTATGCAACTCACCATTGATGAAACTGAACGCAGAAGAGAAAAACAAATTGCCTATAATTTAGCTAATAACATTACGCCGACTCAAATTAAAAAAAGTATCGAAAATACCTTAGCAAAAAATATCATTTCATCGTTTCATTATGATAATTCAGCAAATATGGCTGCAGAAAATGATTTACAATATCTTTCAAAATCAGAAATTGATAAAAGAATACGTGAAAAAAGAAAACAAATGGAAACTGCCGCCAAAGCACTAGATTTTATGGCTGCTGCAAAATTAAGAGATGTGATAAAAGAACTAAAAGCAATGCTATAAAATAAAACCGTTGTACATTATAATAAAATTCACTCGTTCTATGATTAAAACAAATAAAAGCATTAAAATTTATCACTAATTTTTAAGCTACATATTTCATAAAATCCACATAGGGAGTTTCACGATTTACCACAGCAAATATTCTTGATAAAAGTTTATTTCTGATAATGTTTATAGTACTCATTTTATTT
>VAPM010365465.1_pt1 | contig 10747 bp, 6 predicted proteins | sample 3395091 | NCBI WGS metagenome assembly VAPM01 (sample SAMN08290445, study PRJNA428436) | hydrothermal vent metagenome | isolation source: Deep-sea hydrothermal vent chimney 3 | place: Pacific Ocean: Juan De Fuca Ridge | reverse complement strand
GATTCTTATTCTTATAGTAAAGATACTGATCCACTATATAAAGACATTCCATTTTATACTGGACTTCACCATAAAAAATCATACGGAATATTTTTTGATAATACTTTTCGTTCCTTTTTTGACTTTTCTCATGAAAGAAGAAACGTTACCAGTTTTTGGGCACAAGGAGGTGAAATGAATTACTATTTTATTTATGGACCTAAAATGATGGATGTAGTAAGTTCATATACCGATTTAACTGGCAGACCACATCAATTACCACCACTTTGGGCTTTGGGGTATCATCAATGTAAATGGAGTTATTATCCAGAATCTAAGGTAAAAGAAGTTGCTAAAACGTTTAGAGCATTAAAAATACCTTGTGATGCCATATATTTAGATATAGATTATATGGATGACTTTAGGTGTTTTACTTGGAATAAAAAATATTTTCCTGATCCAAAAAGGATGGTAAAAGAATTAGCTGATGATGGATTTAAAACCATTGTTATTATTGATCCAGGAATAAAAATAGATGCCAATTATTCTGTTTTTAAAGAAGCTTTAGAAAACGATTATTTTTGTAAACGTGCTGATGGTCCTTATATGAAAGGTAAAGTATGGCCAGGAGAATGTTATTTTCCAGATTTTACAAATCCAAAAGTAAGAGAATGGTGGTCAAATTTATTCAAAGAATTAATTGAAGATATTGGAGTAAAAGGAGTTTGGAATGATATGAACGAACCTGCAGTAATGGAAGTTCCAGGAAAAACTTTTTCTAATGATGTTAGGCATAATTATGATGGTAACCATTGTAGCCATAGAAAAGCTCATAATGTTTATGGAATGCAAATGGCTAGGGCAACTTACCACGGATTAAAAAAATTCGCGTACCCTAAACGACCTTTCGTAATTACCAGAGCTGCTTATTCAGGAACTCAGCGTTATACATCAAGCTGGACAGGTGATAATGTTGCCAGTTGGGAACATTTGGCTATTGCAAATGCACAAGCACAGCGTATGTGTATGTCAGGTTTTTCGTTTGTAGGATCTGATATTGGAGGTTTTGCCGAACAACCAAATGGTGAATTATATACCCGATGGATTCAACTTGGTGTTTTTCACCCGTTTTGCAGAACACATTCATCAGGAGATCATGGAGAACAAGAACCTTATTCTTTTGATACAAACGTTACTAATATTGTACGTAAATTCATTGAAATAAGATATCAATTATTACCTTATTTATACACGGCTTTTTGGCAATATGCCAAAGAAGGAATCCCTATTTTAAAATCGCTGATGCTATTTGATCAAGGTGATCCAAATACACATTATAGAAATGATGAATTTATTTATGGCGATAAAATATTGGTTTGTCCTGTAATTGAACCTAATGCAAAAGGAAGAAGAATGTATTTTCCAATAGGAAATTGGTATAGCTTCTGGGATGCTAAAATTATAAAAGGAGGAGAAGAAAAATGGGTAGATGCCGATATTGATAGTATGCCAATTTATATTAAAGAAGGTGCAATAATACCCAAATATCCAATTCAACAATATGTTGGTGAAAAAATTATTAAAGAATTAACCTTAGATGTTTATTATAAAAAAGGTAAAGAAAAATCAAGAATATATGAAGATGCATCTGATGGTTATGATTATAAAAAAGGGCGATTTAGTCTTAGGAATTTTACGTTGGTAGGAAAAAAAGATTCTTTAACTATTCAACAATTTAAAGAAGGTAAATTTATAACTTCCTATGAAACATTTAAGTTAATATTACACGGAGTTCCTTTTGAAATTAGTAGTGTTGAAATAGATAATGAAAAGATTGATATTTCAAAATTAACATCAGAAATAACTACCTTAATTATAACAAAAGAATTTACGGAACTTCATATTATAGGAAAAAGTAAAAATGCTTGATAAAAATAATATTATAATAAAAAAAAAGGTTTCTCATTGAGAAACCTTTTTTTAATAAATATCTAAGGTTAATTATTTAAGATTCAAACTAAGTCTTGCAAATAAGAATCTACCTGCAACGCCAAATTGTTGTGCTCGTCTTGACCAGTCAAATCTTCCACCACTTCTGTTATTTCCACCATCAGAAAACGATTGAGCAGCTCTATCTGGATAGATGTCAAATAAATTATTGGCACCAACCGTAATAGTTAAACTTTCTGTTGCTTTATATCCGAAGGATAAATCGGTAACCACTTTAGTTCCAAATTCTTGTTGTCTTAGAACATTAGTAGTTGCTTCTGTAACTTTACCAAAAAACACGTTTCTCAAGAAAATATTAAATTTATCCGTTGTATAACTATGTGATAAATTAATTTTTGCTCTTGGCACGGCTTTTTCTAGATATATTTTACTGTCTTCTGGGAAATATGTACCAACTAAACCTGCATTTTCTAAAACTTGTGAAGCATGGATATTTCCTACTTTTACCGTTTTTGAAAAAGTAGCTGATAAATCAGATTTTAATTTAGCATTATCACCTAAATGTGCATCATTAGTAATTACAATATCAACACCTTTAGATTCCGTATTAATAGCATTTGCAAAAAATGAAGCTGCTGTTGCATTAGCTTGTGCTAATAAATTATCCAATTCAGTACCAGTTCCTGGGCCTTTAAATTGACCAGTATAAACTACTCTATTATCAATACCAACCCAATAACCGTCAACGGTTAAAGTTAAATTAAGATTTGGTATTTTAGAAGTAAATCCTAAACTAATACTTCTTGAAGTTTCTTCCTTTAATTGAGGAATTCCTAATAATTTAGCAGCCCTACTATCATTAGCAAAAGTACCAACTTCTACAGGATTACCGTTTTGATCAAAAATAGTTGACGTAGAATTAAAGTTTAATTGGTGCAGAGAAGGTGCTCTAAACCCTGTATTAAAGGCTGCTCTAATATTAGTATTTTCACTTGCTTTAATTCTTGTAGCTATTTTAACGTTAAAAGTAGAACCAAAATCAGAGTAATCTTCATAACGCATTGCTCCACTTAACAAGAAATTGTCAGTAACATCTGCTTCTACATCAATATAACCAGCTACACTATTTCTACCTCTTGATAATTCATTTTTAGGACTAAACCCTGGAAATACCTGAGAGCCTCCTGGTCTAGCACGCCCAAAAAAGTCTCTTGCAGGATCTTGAGTAGATAATGTAATTGCTTGTCCATCAGCAGTATATTGTGCGTAAGATGCTTCTTCACCAGCAATAATCTCATAATTTTCTAATCTATATTCAGCACCAAAGGCAATATTTAAACCAGCCATAGTATCTTCAAAAAATTGACTAACATCTAAATTAGTAGTGTTTTGCATAAATGAAAATCCACCTGCATCAAAAGTTGTAGGAGAAGCACTTTGCATAGAAGCATTAAATGTATTTCCAATTATATATGAAAATGAATTTTTACCCCAAGTATTGCTAAAATCAACATCCCAATCAGATACTTTTCCTTTAATTCCTACTGAAAGAGATTTATCTTTAATGGTAGAATTAATTTCAGGTAAAAAACCATTATTATAGGCAGGAGTATAGGTTCTACTTTGATTTGGTAGTCTATAAAATCCTGCAGAATTACCAGTTCTAGAACTTAATCCAGTAAAAGCATACAATTCTGTTCCAGCTTCATCTAAAGGCAATGAAAAATTAGCAAAAAAGCGACCACCACGTAATGCAGATTGACCAACTCTCATATTAAAATCAGTTCTATTTAAACCACGAGCAGTTAGTTCAGCAGTGGTAACATCATTTGAAAGAGGATTATAGAAAGTAATATTTCCATTAGGATCTTTAGTAGTTGGAGTATGTAGTTCTGAAGAAGAAAATCCACTAACAATACTAGCATCAGTAGCAGATAAATAAGATTGAGCTAGGTTTACGACATTTGTATCAGATAAATTCGCAATATCTAAACCTTGACCTAATGCTAGTCGTTCAACAGCATTGTAAGCACTAAAAATGCCACCTTCCCATTCTTTCATTCTATTGTAATCTTGTCTAACATCAAAGTCACCTGTAAAGTTTATAAATCCACCTTTTTCACCAAGTTTTAAACCGTAATTGGCACTCACATTAGTAGTTACACCATCAACACCACCTGTTTGTGAGTTGGCGTTTTTAGAAAAATTAGCTCCGTTAGTAATGTTAATCGCTAATTTATCTGTACTTCTTTTTAATACAATATTAATAACACCTGCAATGGCATCAGAGCCATATTGTGCTGCAGCACCATCACGTAAAACTTCAATACGTTCAATAGAAGCAGCGGGAATTGCATTTAAATCTGTACCCACACTACCACGACCGAATGTTCCGTTAACATTAATTAATGAAGAAGTATGTCTTCTTTTACCGTTAATTAACACTAAAACTTGATCTGGACCTAAACCTCTTAAAGAAGCAGGGTCAATATGGTCAGTACCATCAGAAATAGTTTGTGTGTTTGAAGTAAAAGAAGGAGCCACATAGTTTAAAATTTGATTTAAATTTACTTGTGGACCTGCAGTTACAAGCTCAGACATGTCAATTACATCAACAGGAACTGGCGTGTCAACAGCTGTTCTGTTTGGATTTCTAGAACCAACTACTACAATTTCGTTTAGCGAAACACCTGATGCTAAAGTAACATTAAATGTTTTAGTACCATCCATTTGTAATTTCTTTTCATTATAACCTACATAAGAAAATATTAAATTTTCATTCATATTGACTTTAATCATGTAATTTCCATCAAAATCAGTAGTAGTACCACGTGTAGTACCTTCAACAGTTACCGAAACACCTGGTAAAGGTTGGCTGGTTGCATCGGTTACTTTTCCATTTACTTGATAGGATTGTGCTTGAATCACAATGCTAAAAAGCAAGAAAAATCCGAGAATAATGTGTCTTTTTTGTTTCATGTTTATATAGTTTTTAGTAATTATTTTGGCAATGTATAATAAATAATTTAAAATATTAAGAAAAAATATGTAAAATATGTTACACAATCATACTAATATTGTTAATAATTTAACAAAAATTTAGATAAATATTCTAGAAAAAGAGTTCAAAAACTAAAGAAATACTATCTTTGTTTGTAAGTAAAATTAAAGAATAACTACTATCATAATTAAAGTGTGTTTTTATGAAGATTAAATTGAATAAAAAGTTTTTTTCAAATGCTATTTTTGTTATTGCCATTGGGTTATTAATTTATTCGCCTACCAGAATTTGGTTATTACGACAAATTGCTTTTTCACCTTCAGTTGAAAATGTTAAAGACAGAGCAACCATAAATGACTATAATTGGCAGTTAAATGGTTTAAATTCTGAAAATATTAATTTTAAAGAATTAAAGGGAAAAGTTGTGTTTGTTAATTTTTGGGCGACTTGGTGTCCGCCTTGTCGAGCAGAGTTGCCGATGATTCAAAAACTATATAATGATTATAAAGATAAAGTAGCCTTTGTGTTTGTTACTAATGAAAACCGGGAGAAAGTTTCTGTTTTTTTTAAGAAGAATAATTACAACTTACCCGTTTATAATTCGGCTTCAAAACCACCAAAAGAATTTTTAAAAACAAATAGTATTCCTTCAAGTTTTTTAATTGATAAAAATGGAAGTGTTATTATTGAAAAAGTAGGAGCAGCTGATTGGAATAGCTCAAAAACAAGAAATGTAATTGATAAAATCCTAAAAAACTAAGTGTTTTAGTTTTTTAGGATGTTTTTTGAAATAAGAATATACAGTATGTTTAATTTAAGCATAATTTAGATTCCATATCTTCTAAAAGAATTCCACTGCAATCGTTTTGTATTTGAAAAATTTACAAAAACTACCTTTTTTTTGTTTACTTGTTTGTTTAAATTTAAAGTTGTCATAATAATAGATTTTATAGTTATTTACTAAATGACGTCTATTAATAACATTTGTTACTCTATTATGTATAGCAAGGTACTATATTAACATATCTTTAACAATTTTAGATATTTTTATCAGTTTGCTAATCTAAAGGGACGGATGTAACAGTAGGTTTAAAGAGTCAAAATGTACAATGAGTAATCTTAGTATGTTTTAAACTGTTTTTTAGTATAAATTTTATTTAAACATTCAATAATAATAGCACAACCTTTTTTAATTTCATCTTCTGTAATAGTGAGTGGAGGAGTAATACGAATTGCCTTTCCTTCAAATAATAACCAAAATAGAAGTAACCCTTTTTCTAAACTTTTTAAAATTACTTTAGAGGCTATTTCACTTGAATTAACTATTGCAGCTAACATTAGCCCTTTTCCTCTAATTTCGGTAATTAGTGGATGAATTAATAGTTTTCTTATTAATACCTCTTTATGTAAAGTATCTCTAATTAAATTAGAGTTTAAAAGTGTTGAAAGTGTTGCGTAAGCAGCTGCAGTAATAACAGGATGACCGCCAAAAGTAGTAATATGTCCTAATTTTGGGTGCTCTTTTAAAGTTCCCATTATTTTATTTGATGAAATAAATGCACCAATTGGCATTCCGCCACCTAATCCCTTTCCGGTAACAATAATATCTGGAATTACATTATAGTTTTCAAATCCGAATAGTTTTCCTGTTCTTCCTATTCCAGATTGAATTTCATCTAAAATAAGAAGTGCTCCAACTTTTTTACATTGTTTTTTAACCTTCTGTAAATAGTTGTTTTTAGGAACAATAAAACCAGCACCACCTTGAATAGTTTCTAAAATAACTGCAGCAGTTTTTGAAGTAATTTTAGCTAAATCAACTTCATTATTAAACGCTATAAATTTTATTCCAGGAATTAGAGGTCTAAAGGCACTATTTTGTTGTTCTGCTCCGCAAACACTCATAGCACCTTGTGTGTTGCCGTGATAGCCATTTTTGGCTGCAATTATTTCATAGCGACCTGTATATCTTTTTGCTAATTTTATAGCTCCTTCAGTAGCTTCAGCACCTGAATTGGTTACATAAACAGAGTTTAAATTTTCAGGAAGATTTTTAGCTAATAATTTAGCTAAATCTACTTGTGGTTTTTGAATAAACTCACCATAAACCATTACGTGAGTGTAAGCGTCAACCTGATTTTTAATTGCTTGCGAAATAACGGGATGATTATGACCTAAAGTATTTGCTGAAACTCCTGCTATAAAATCTAGATATGCTTTTCCTTTAGTATCATAGACGTAACAACCTTCCGCTTTTGAAATTTCTATAGCTAAAGGATGAGGAGAAGTTTGTGCTTGGTATTTAAAAAAATCCTTCTTCAATTAATCTATACTCTTTTTTAATAATTTTATTTTTTTTGAAACAAAAATATCCTCTTTACTAACAGGTCTTTCATCTTCACGCCAAATAAATCCTTTTAACAATTTTTCATCCTTAGGTAATTTGGATGGAGGATAGGTTTTACCATCGGGTTTTTTATTAAAATCTATCGTATTAATTTGATTATTTTCTAAAGTAATAAAAATGTTATTGCTACTTTTCATTTTTGAAATACCTACTAATTCTTGATGTTCATTTCTAATATAAAAAATAACTTCACTATTGCCAATTACTTTTAATGAAGTGAGTTTATTATCAGAAAATTTACCGTACATGTTTTTACCTTTTAATTGGCTGAATCCTGCAGAATCTTTTTGAATCATAAAACCATTTCCCAAAATTTTTAAGGAATCTAATTGATTGGTTTTAATATTCGAAATTAAATAAATAGTATCTCCAATAATTTCATTTCCTTGAGCCCACAAAACGGGATTTACCAATAATTTAGTTAAACCCGTTTTTTCGTTAGTAATTAGCGAATCACATTTACCTTGTAAATCGGTTTTAAAAAATTTAACGTTTCTAAAAGCTCTAACAATTCTATCCTCAACTTTACCTGTAACCATAATGGTATCGCTATGCATAAAAAGTGAATCTTTTTCAACAGTTGATATAGCGAGTGCTTTTTTAGTGATAAAAACAGAATCTTTTAATCTAAAATATTCAGCATAATTGCCTTTAATTATAGATTTGTTTATTGTGTCAATTACTTTTATATTATTGGTTGCTGATGCAAACTCAATTTTACCATTATAATATAAGCTATCACCTTCAATAGTTCTATCTTCATAAAAAATTTTAGAGTTTTTAATAAAGGTTGAAATGTTAGTTTTAGAATTATAGGTTCCTCTTTCTGTATAGATGGAATCTTTAGTACCTATAATAGTAGAAGGGCCAAATAATTCTGCAATTCCAGTAGAAGTGTAATATTCTAAATGATTTGTTTTTAGGTTACTGTCTTTATTGATAACCGTTACATTAGTAAAGGCTTGAAATTTATTATTTTTAAGATAGTAAGTACCAATTTTACTTTTTAGAACATTTGTGCTATCAATAATTGTTCCTCCACAATTATAATATAGTTTTTGTTGAGTTCTATCAAATTGAAGGGTGTCCGTTTTTAAAGTCATTAATTCATCTTTTAAAACTACATTTCCCCAAGATGTGGCTATTTTTTTTATGCCATCATAATCGGTATATTTACTATGTTGAATAATGGTATCACCTTGATTTACAATAACATTACCCATCGCTTTTATCAATTTTTTATCTTGATAAATATAGGCTTTATCACATCTAAGTGTTGCACCTTCATGTTCTATAAATACATTTCCCATAGATATGGTTGCCCCTGGAAATTCGGGTTTAACAAAAGTGTTATCAGCTTTAAGAATTTTTATTTTTTTGGATTGAGAAAAACCAAAGCTAGCTAACAATATAAAACTTAGTATAAGTACTTTTTTCAAATTTAATTTAATTTTGTACAAAACTAAGAAAAAAGAAGGATGGAAGTATAGAATTAGTATAAATAAAAATTGTTATAACAATTTAATATTAGAAAAATTTATTTTGACTTCGAATTTTTATTAAAAAAACTTGAATATTGATAGTTGCAGATACTTAATCAAGTTCCTTTAGACTTGCAATATAAATATTATACAGGAGCTTTATCTTTATGTTTAAAACGTTTATGAGTCCAAAAATAATATTCAGGTTTATTTCGTACTTGTTTTTCAACTTTATCAATAAAAATATCAGTTAATTCATAATCGGGATGTTTTGAAGCATCAGTAGTAATTAAACTAAAAGTGGTTTCATAGTAACCACGTTTTTTTTTTTTTACATTCATATATACAATATTCAAATCGTATTTTTTTGCAAGCATTTCACCACCAGTATGAACAGGAACTTTAATACCAAAAAATTCTCGCCAATAATGTGTTTTATGAACTTGAGGCGATTGGTCACTTAATAACCCATACATAGATTGAATATTATTCTTTTTATTGTCTTGAATTTCTGTAATTATTTTTGATGTTTGCATTAAATGTGTACCAAACTTTTCTCGCGAGTTTATTATTTTTTTATTGAAATATTTATTGTTTACCTTGGTGTAAGCGGCATAACCTTTATAGCCAACAAATGTATCTATACTCATAATCCACTCCCAATTTGCATAATGTGGACCCATAAGAATTGCACTTTTCCCATCTTTATGCATTTCATTTAATAATTCAACATTGGTGTATTTATAGCGTTTATAAACTTCTTCTTTAGAAACGGTAAAAGATTTAATCATTTCCATAAACATATCTACAAAATGATGGTAAAACTTTTTTCGAATGGCAAGGATTTCTTCTTCTGGTTTATTAGGAAAAGCTAATTTTAAATTATATAAAACTACTTTTTTTCGATAACCAATTATATAATAAAGTAATGCATAAATGCCATCAGAAACCATATATAAAATCCGAAATGGAAGTATGGAAAATAACCAAACTAGCGGATATACTAAAATATAAACTATAAAATTCATCATATTGTTTGCAAATATCGTATTTAATTTTTTTTTAACCTCTTTTAAATTATGATTTTATTATGATCAATTTTTTATACTTTCGCTGTTGGTTTTAAAACGATAAAAATATGAATACAAACATAGTGCTAATTGTAATTATTTTAGCAAATGTAATAATTTCCATTAAAGGCTTTAGTGATCGCTCTTTTTTTGAAAAATACAAATTTCAAATAGGACCTATTAAGAGAGGTGAAAAAATTAGGTTATTTTCTTCGGCATTTTTACATGTAGATTATATTCATTTGTTGTTGAATATGTATGTTTTGTATATTTTTGCACCAATAATAATCAATCATTTAGGAGAATTAAGATTCATAATTCTATATGTGGGAAGTTTATTTGCAGGTAATTTTTTATCATTAAAATATCATAAAGATGAAAGTTATTACAGTGCTGTTGGGGCTTCTGGTGCAGTTGCAGGTATTATTTATGCGGCAATTTTGCTATATCCAGATATGAAATTATTTATGTTTCCTTTACCTATTCCAATTCCTGCATATATTTTCGGTATTGGTTATTTGTTGTATTCTGTTTATGGGATGAAAAAACAATTAGGAAATGTAGGTCATGCAGCCCATTTAGGAGGTTCTATTGGTGGATACGGATTGATGTTATTGGTATATCCACAAATTTTTGAAATAAGTAAAATAACGGTAATTTTATTAGGGATTCCTATAGTATTACTGCTTATATTTGGAAACCGATTAAAATAAAAAAAGCCAAACATTTGTTTGGCTTTTTTTGAGCGAGAGACCGGGCTCGAACCGGCGACAGTCAGCTTGGAAGGCTGAAGCTCTACCAACTGAGCTACTCTCGCAATTGGTTTGGCAAATATACAATCCTTTTATATTTTGACAAG
>VAPM010365455.1_pt1 | contig 10749 bp, 7 predicted proteins | sample 3395091 | NCBI WGS metagenome assembly VAPM01 (sample SAMN08290445, study PRJNA428436) | hydrothermal vent metagenome | isolation source: Deep-sea hydrothermal vent chimney 3 | place: Pacific Ocean: Juan De Fuca Ridge | reverse complement strand
GGCAGCGCGTGCCCAGCGTTCCATTTCCGAAGGACGGATGAACTTGCGATAGTCATGTGTCCCGCGCGGTAACATACGTAACAGGTATTCCGCACCGAGGATGGCCAGCAGGTAGGCCTTGGGGTTGCGGTTGATGGTTGAAAAGAAGATATCACCGCCAGGCTTCACCAGGTCAGCGCAGGCCTGGATGACAGACGCCGGATCCGGGACATGTTCCAGCATTTCCAGACAGGTGGCGGTATCGAATGCTCCCGGGCGCTCAGCGGCCAGGTCTTCGGCGGTCGTTTGCAGGTAATCAACCTGCACGCCGGATTCATGCTGGTGAAGTCGCGCGACAGTGAGCGGTGCCTCACCCATGTCGATACCGGTCACCTGTGCGCCGCGTACCGCCATCCCTTCCGACAACAGGCCGCCACCACAACCGACGTCGATAACCCGGCGTCCCGCCAGTGGTGCGCGCTGGTCGATATAGTCGATACGCAGCGGATTGATGTCGTGCAGGGGTTTGAATTCACTGTTCGGATCCCACCAGCGTGAGGCTAATACCTCGAACTTGTGGATTTCGGCTGCATCGACATTGGGGTTGGCATTGTTCATGGTGTGAAAGATACCGGAATCAGCGGTCAGGTTCACCTGCGGCGATGCGGGTTTGCCAGCCGCGCGTCCGGACGAGCAGGTCATCAATGTCAAGATGAGTCAGCTGGCGTTCACGCATCAGCAGCTGTCCCGCTACCCAGACATGGCTGACCTGTTCACGCCCGGCCGCGTAGACCAGTTGTGATACCGGGTCGTAAACGGGCTGGCTTTCCAGTGCACCGAGATTTACGGCAGCGAGATCTGCCCACTTGCCGACTTCCAGTGACCCGGTCTGGTCAGCCAGCCCGAGCGCCTGCGCACCATTCAACGTCGCCATGCGCAGTACCGTGTGTGCCGGCAGGGCACTGGCATCACCGGCCACGGCCTTGCCGAGTAATGCCGCGCTGCGCATTTCACCAATGAGATCAAGATCATTATTGCTGGCGGCACCATCAGTGCCGAGCGCAACATTGACACCGGCCTCCAGCAGCTTGTGTACCGGGCAGAAGCCGCTGGCGAGTTTCAGGTTGGATTCCGGGCAGTGCACAACACTGGCGCCACTGTCTGCCAGTTGTCTGATCTCGGTATCTTCGAGCTGCGTCATGTGAACTGCTGTCAAGGCAGGAGAGAGCAGCCCCAGCTGCGCCAGGCGTGCCAGCGGCCGTTGCCCATGCTGTTTGAGGCTGTCTTCTATTTCACTGGCAGTTTCGTGCAAGTGAACGTGTATTGGCAGATCGAGTTCGTCTGCCAGCATCTGCGCTTTTTTCAGAGGGTCATCCGACACGCTGTACGGTGCATGAGGGGCGAATGCATGGCTGACCAGTGGATGGTGTTTGTATTCATCGTGCAACGCCAGACCTTTGGCAAAGTACTCGTCGGGATTTTCGGCATAGCGGGTCGGGAAATCGAGCAGGATCAGACCGGTGCAACTGCGCATGAAACTGTTGGCGGCCACTCGTGTGGTGACCTCCGGGAAGAAGTACATATCATTGAAACAGGTGGTGCCACTGCGCAGCATTTCGGCAATGGCGAGTTGTGTGCCGTCATGAACGAATTGTTCGCTGACCCATTTTTGTTCTGCCGGCCAGATATGCTGCTGCAGCCATTCCATCAGTGGCAGGTCATCAGCAATGCCACGTAACAGTGACATGGCGGCATGGGTGTGCGCGTTGATCAGGCCGGGGATCAGTGCGTGATCACCGAGTTCGATAGTAGTTTGTGCTTCAAAAGACTGGCGGGCTTCGTTAGTCGGTAACAGGGCGGTGATGCGGCCTTCGTCCACGGCAATACTGTGGTATTCCAGAACATGGGTATCCGGTTCAACAGGGATAATCCAGCGGGCGTGGATCAGCAGCTCGGTTTGCTTCATTGTTGTTGGTGCTCTGGTCGAGAGGGGAGAGTATACCTTTATGTGTGGATTTGTGGGTGAAATCGTCGAGGGCGTGTGTGGCTTTTGGCTGGCATTGGCGCAGCCGAGTATCTTTCCTCAACCGTCATTCCGGCGAATGCCGGAATCCAGAGAACGAAGCCATTGAGGCAACAACTGGATCCCGGCCTATGCCGGGATGACGGCACATTCACACCCACCCTGGCAGAAGTCAAACAACGTTATGCACATGCACATCCTGTTGCGGGTAAGGAAAGCTGATGCCATTCGCATCAAAGGCCAGTTTGACCTTTTCCAGAAGATCAGCACGTACCGGCCAGTAGTCACCACTTTTAACCCAGGGGCGTACATTAAAATTAACACTGCTTTCTGCCAGTTCAGCCAGGACAACCGCCGGTTCCGGGTTAGACAGGATACGGTCATCCTGCTTCATGATGTCGTTGATAATCTGCCTGGCTTTGGCGATGTCATCGTCGTAGCCAATACCAAATACCAGGTCGATGCGCCGTGTGGGTTTTGCCGAGTAGTTGGTGATGGTGCCGCCGTAGATTTGTCCGTTCGGGACAATGATTACGCGGTTATCACCCGTGCGCAGAATGGTGGCGAACAGACGGACTTCTTCGACGGTGCCGGAGACGCCGCCAGCTTCAATAAAGTCGCCAACCTTGAAAGGGCGGAACAGAATAATCATGATGCCGGAGGAGAAGTTCGCCAGTGAATCTTTCAGGGCCAGACCAATAGCCAGGCCAGCTGCACCGAAGACCGCGAGCAGGGAAGTGGTTTCTATACCCAGGTGATCGAGGGCCGCCATAATGACAACCAGCAACAGCACCGAGTAGACGATGTTGCTGATAAAGTTGATCAGCATGTCATCCAGGCCGGATTTCTTCATCAGTTTTTCGGTGACGCGGGTCAACCACCTGGCGATCCAGCGACCGATAATGAAGATGGCCAGTGCGACGCCGATCTGAATCGCCCAGGGGATCAGGATGGTCTGGATCAGATCCGGGTTTCCCAGTTCTGTGATATTTATCGATTCCATGACAAACTCCTCGGTGCTGGCAATCGATATTGCCGTTTATTGTTCGTGCAGGTCAGCAAGTAAAATGTGAAACGTTCGTGAATGCAAGCCTGGCGTGATGATGTGTTATAACGCTATACATGCGTTCATGCCAGATTGTGGCGCCGGAAGGCCGAAGGACCCGATATGTCAGATTACGATTCTATACGGGCGGTGCGTTGGATAGATGATGCACTGCAATTGCTTGACCAGCGTGTGTTGCCACACCGTGAAACCTGTTTGTCGCTGGAGCGGTGTGAGGATGTTGCACAGGCTATCAGCGATATGGTGGTTCGCGGTGCGCCGGCGATTGGTATTACGGCGGCCTACGGTGCGGTGCTGGCGGCGCGCGCATCTTATGCCGCTCAACCTTCTGACTGGAGGGCGGCATTCGCAGGTGACATGCGGCAACTTGCACAGGCGCGTCCTACTGCGGTGAATCTTGCCTGGGCAGTTGAACGCATGCAGCGTCTGGCGGAATCGCTGGAGGGTGACCCGGTACCGGCGTTGCTGGCCGAAGCGCGGATAATCCATGAGGAAGACATTGCTGCCAACCGTACCATGGGTGAGCTGGGTGCCGCCCGTATTGATGCCGGAAGTGGCGTATTGACACATTGTAATGCCGGGGCGCTGGCGACCGGTGGCTACGGGACGGCGCTGGGTGTGATACGCAGTGCCTGGGCCGACGGAAAACTTGATGCGGTCTACGCTGACGAAACGCGTCCCTGGTTGCAGGGGGCGAGGCTGACGGCCTGGGAGCTGATGCAGGATGGTATTCCGGTCACCTTGCTGGTTGACGCTGCCGCAGCCTGGCTGATGCAACAGGGCAAGGTGCAATGGGTCATTGTCGGTTCCGACCGGATTGCGGCCAATGGCGATGTTGCCAACAAGATCGGCACCTATGCCACGGCGGTGGCGGCCCGTTACCACAATGTGAAGTTCATGGTGGTCGCGCCGTCCTCTACCGTGGATATGAATACGGCCAGCGGCGCTGATATCCCGATTGAAGCACGCGCGGGGGTGGAAGTGTTGCAGGCGGGCGGTCAGCCCGTGGCTGCGGCTGGCGCGCAAGCCTGGAACCCCGTGTTTGATATCACACCGGCGGAACTGGTCGATGTCATCGTGACTGAACGCGGCGTTGTCGAGCGCCCGGATCGCGACAAAATGCGTTCCCTTATGACATCCCTCCCGTCGTAATAGAGGGAGACTGTTTGATATAGGCGGAAATTTGACGGTACACCTCTCAGGCGCTCTCTCAGCCGTTCTCAGCACGAATTGTCCAGATGCAGTGGTAGGCCCATGTGTGGTAGTATTCGGCTTTTAGGCGCTCTGGGCGTTTCTGCGCGTCTCAGGTCGCTTCACATTCATTATGACGGAACCGGCGACCAGGCCGGGTCCCGGGTTGAGTTTCATGTCTGATTTCGCCAAAGAAGTGCTTCCGGTCAACCTGGAAGACGAGATGCGGCAATCCTATCTCGATTACGCCATGAGCGTGATCGTTGGGCGCGCGCTGCCGGATGTGCGCGACGGACTGAAGCCGGTACATCGACGCGTACTGTTTGCCATGACCGTGCTTGGCAACGACTTCAACAAGCCCTACAAGAAATCCGCCCGTGTTGTCGGTGATGTGATCGGCAAGTATCACCCGCACGGTGACACGGCCGTTTACGACACCATCGTCCGTATGGCTCAGCCATTCTCGTTGCGCTACATGCTGATCGACGGGCAGGGCAACTTCGGTTCGGTGGATGGCGACTCACCGGCAGCCATGCGTTACACCGAAGTGCGCATGTCGAAAATCGCCCACGAGCTGCTTGCCGATCTCGATAAAGAGACCGTTGACTTCGTTCCTAACTACGATGAGTCCGAGTACGAACCGTCGGTGATGCCAACGCGCATCCCCAATTTGCTGATCAACGGTTCAGCCGGTATCGCCGTGGGTATGGCGACGAATATTCCACCACACAATTTCAGCGAAATCGTCAAGGGTTGCCTTGCACTGATCGAAAACCCGGAACTTTCCATCAAGGAACTGATGGACATTATTCCCGGGCCGGATTTCCCGACCGCAGCCATCATTAACGGTGTGCGTGGCATCCATGAGGCCTATCACACCGGCCGTGGCCGTGTACATATTCGTTCTCGCAGCCACGTTGAAGGTGAAGAGGGTCGCAAGCAGTCCATTGTTGTTACCGAGCTGCCCTACCAGGTCAACAAGGCGCGGTTACTGGAGAAGATTGCCGAGCTGGTCAAGGACAAGAAGATCGAGGGTATTTCCAACCTGCGTGACGAGTCCGACAAGGACGGTATGCGCATGGTGATCGAGCTCAAGCGTGGCGAGGTAGCCGAAGTCATCCTCAACAACCTGTATCAACAGACCCAGATGCAGAGTGTATTCGGCATCAATATGGTCGCACTGGTCGATGGCCAGCCACGGCTGTTGAATCTTAAACAAATCCTCGAAGCCTTTGTTCGCCATCGCCGCGATGTGGTAACACGCCGTACCGTATTCAAGTTACGCAAGGCGCGTGAACGGGCGCATGTGCTGGAAGGTCTGGCCGTAGCACTGGCCAATATCGATGAAGTGATTGCGTTGATCAAATCATCCTCCAGCCGTGCCGAAGCACGTGCCGAACTGGCGCGCCGTGAATGGGCGCCGGGTGTGGTCAGTGAGTTGCTGCAACGTTCCGGTGCAACTGCCTCCCGTCCGGATGGTCTGGAAGCAGAGTTTGGCTATCACGGCGACGTATACCGGCTGTCAGAAGTCCAGGCACAGGCCATTCTTGACCTGCGTCTGCACCAGATTACCGGGCTGGAGCAGGACAAGATTGTTGATGAATACAGGGAACTCATCGAACGCATCGGTGACTTGCTGGATATCCTCAACAACCCGGACCGCCTGATGCAGGTGATCCGGGGCGAACTGGATGAAGTCCTGGAAAATTACGGTGACGAACGTCGTACCGAGATCCTCACCGATCACCTCGACCTGACCATGGAAGACCTGATTACCGAGGAAGACGTGGTGGTGACATTATCGCACCAGGGTTATGCCAAATCGCAGCCACTGTCCGATTACCGGGCGCAGCGACGTGGCGGTCGTGGCAAGGCAGCGACCCGGGTGAAGGAAGAAGACTTTATCGACAAGTTGTTCGTCGCCAGTACCCACGATACTATTTTGTGTTTCAGCAGTCGTGGCAAGGCCTACTGGTTGAAGGTGTACCAGCTCCCGCAGGCCGGACGCATGGCGCGTGGCAAGCCCATTGTGAACCTGCTGCCACTGGAAGACGGTGAGCGTATCAATGCCGTGTTACCGATCCGTGAGTTCCCGGATGATTTGTTCGTGTTCATGGCGACGGCGCAGGGCACAGTAAAGAAGACGCCATTGTCCGATTTCTCCCGCCAACGCAGCAACGGCATTATTGCCGTGGATTTACGACCGGACGATTACCTGATCAATGTCGCGATCACCGATGGGACGAAAGATGTCATGCTGTTCAGTAATACCGGCAAGGTCATCCGTTTCCACGAATCTGATGTGCGCCCGATGGGTCGTACGGCCTGCGGTGTGCGCGGTATTCGTTTGTCCGCTGGCCAGCGTGTGATTGCATCGATTATCGTCAGTGAGGGTGCGGTATTAACGGCGACCGAGCACGGTTATGGCAAGCGTACCCCGGTATCCGACTACCCGGTTCACGGCCGTGGTGGCCAGGGCGTGATTTCCATTCAGAGTACCGAACGTAACGGTGAGGTGATTGGCGCAGTCCTGGTTCAGGAAGATGATGAATTCATGTTAATCAGTAACGGTGGTACGCTGGTGCGCACACGTGTTGCTGAAGTGTCGGTTATGAGTCGTAACACTCAGGGTGTACGTTTGATCAAGCTGCACGATAACGAGACGCTGGTCGGAATTGAACCAGTCGCCGATGCCGGTGGTGATGATGATAGTGATACTGACAGTGGTACTAACAGCGATACCGACAGCGATACTGACAGTGAGACTAACAGCGATACCGACAGCGATACCGACAGCGATACCGACAGCGATACCGACAGCGATACCGACAGCGATGAAGCGCCAGATTAATCCGTCATACCGGCGCAGGCCGGTATCCAGAGTGCTGGCACTCATATAGATTCCGGCCTGCGCCGGAATGACAGAAGAAAAATGACCCAGGAGTCCAGAAAATATGTCCAAGGTTTATAACTTCAGCGCCGGCCCCGCCGTCTTGCCGGCAGACGTGCTGGAGCGGGCGCGTGATGAGCTGGTCGACTGGCACGGCAGCAGTATGTCAGTGATGGAAATGAGCCATCGTGGCAAGGAATTCATGTCCATCGCAGAGAAGGCCGAGGCTGATCTGCGCGAGTTGATGAAGATTCCGGATAATTACAAGGTGTTGTTCCTGCAGGGCGGTGCATCCAGCCAGTTCGCGATGGCACCCATCAATCTGCTGCGTGGCAAGCACAAGGCTGACTACATCTGGACCGGTGCCTGGGGCAAGAAAGCTATCGCTGAAGCCAAACGTTATTGTGCCGTGAATGTGGCGGCGAGTTCCGAGGCAGAGAAGTTCACCACAATTCCTGATCCGGCCGGCTGGGCACTGGACAGCGAAGCAGCCTATGTCCACTACACCCCGAATGAGACCATCGGCGGCGTCGAGTTCCACTGGATTCCGGATGTCGGTGATGTCCCACTGGTGGCAGATATGTCATCCACCATTCTGTCCCGGCCCCTTGATGTCAGCCAGTACGGTGTCATCTATGCCGGCGCACAGAAAAACATAGGCCCGGCCGGATTGACGGTGGTTATTGTGCGCGATGACCTGATTGGTCAGCCGGTCGAAAACCAGCCAGTGATGTTTGACTATGCCACGCATGCGAATAACGGCTCCATGTATAACACACCGCCGACCTATGGCTGGTACCTCGCAGGCCTTGTGTTTGAATGGCTGAAGGAAAAAGGTGGGCTGGAAGCGATTTCAATGATCAACCATCGCAAGGCCAGTGCCCTGTACAAGACGATTGATACGTCGGATTTCTATAGCAACCCGGTCGACCCCGATTGCCGCTCCTGGATGAATGTGCCCTTCACGCTGGCTGATCCGGCACTGGATGCCACCTTCCTTGAAGAAGCGAAGCAGGAAGGACTGACGTCACTCAAAGGGCATCGTTCGGTCGGTGGCATGCGTGCCAGTATTTACAATGCCATGCCGGAAGAAGGTGTTGCTGCACTGATTGATTTTATGGGCGGGTTCGAGAAGCGCCACGGTTAATCTACACTATGGAGGCTTTTTCCTCGTCATTCCGGCGAATGCCGGAATCCAGAGATTTCAGTGTAATGGATGCCTGCCTGCGCCGGCATGACGGATAAATTGAAACGATATGTCTATGCATAAAATTCTTACCCTGAACAATATTTCCGTGGCCGGCCTGGAACGTCTACCGCGTGAGAATTATGAAGTGGCCTCCGAGATACAGCACCCGGACGCTATCCTGTTGCGCTCCTTCAATATGCATAACTGGGATATCCCGGAATCCGTGAAAGCAATTGGTCGTGCCGGCGCTGGTGTTAACAACATTCCGGTTGATGAGATGAGCCAGCGTGGCGTGCCCGTGTTCAACGCGCCCGGCGCCAATGCCAATGCGGTCAAGGAACTGGTCATTGCCGGTATGTTGATTGCAGCACGTAATCTTTGTCAGGGCTGGTCATTCGCGCGTGGTCTCGAAGGAGAAGACAGCGAGATCAGTAAACAGGTTGAATCGGGCAAGAAAAACTTTGCCGGTTTCGAACTGCCCGGGCGTACGCTGGGTGTTATCGGTCTCGGTGCCATCGGCGTGCAGGTTGCCAATGTCGCGCATGCGCTGGGCATGAAGGTTATTGGTTACGATCCGGACATTACTGTACAGAGTGCCTGGCAAATGTCGTCTGATGTCGAGCAGGCAGCCGGTGTCGATGACCTGCTTTCACGCAGCGATTTCGTGACGTTTCACGTTCCGCTGGTCGATGCGACGCGCCATATGATTAATGAAGAGCGTCTCCGTACCATGCGCGATAACGTGGTGCTGCTGAACTTCTCACGCAACGGTATTATCGATGATGAAGCCGTGGTGAAAGCACTGGATGAAGGCAAGGTGTATTCCTATGTCTGCGATTTCCCTAGCAATCTTCTCAAGAGCCATCCACGCGTAGTGACATTGCCGCACCTCGGTGCTTCAACCAAAGAAGCTGAAGATAATTGTGCCATCATGGTGGCTGACCAGATCAGTGACTTCCTGGAAAACGGTAATGTACGCAACTCGGTTAATTTCCCCAAGTTGTACATGAAACGTGGCAGCGCCTGTCGATTGACCGTTGTGAACGCCAACGTACCGAATATGCTGGGGCAGATTTCTACCACGCTGGCAGAGTCCGGGCTGAATATTATCGATATGATCAACAAATCACGAGGTGAACTGGCCTATACGCTCGTCGATGTTGAAGGTGACGTCTGTCAGGAGTGTGTGGATAAAATTGCTGCCACCGAAGGCGTGCTGTCGGTGCGGGTGCTCTAGGCGATGGTTGTTCGATGACTGCTCCGACACTTGATCAATTACGTAAACGTATAGATACGCTGGATGAGCAGCTTCAGGTTTTACTGAGTGAGCGCGCCAGTTGTGCACAGCAGGTTGCAGAAGCCAAGCGCAATGAGGACGCCGATACGGTGTTTTATCGCCCGGAACGTGAGGCAGAAGTGCTGCGTCTGGTGCGTGAGCGTAATAAGGGCCCACTTTCCGATGATGAAATGGTGCGTCTGTTCCGGGAGATTATGTCGGCTTGCCTGGCGCTTGAACAGCCGTTGACCATTGCCTACCTGGGACCGGAAGGGACGTATACCCAGGCAGCCGCGCTCAAGCATTTCGGCCATTCTGTACAACTTAAATCCCTGTCGGCTATTGATGAGATTTTCCGCGAAGTGGAAGCGGGCAGTGCTGATTTTGGCGTAGTGCCGGTTGAGAACTCTATCGAAGGCGCCATCAATCATACGCTGGACATGTTCATCCGCTCGCCATTGAAGATCTGTGGCGATGTTGAGTTGCGTATCCACCATCAGTTACTGGCTAATGACGGCAGTCTCGACACCATCAAGTCTGTACATGCGCACCAGCAGGCACTCGCACAATGCCGGGAATGGCTGGATGCCAATCTGCCCGGCGTAGAACGTGTGGCTGTCAGTAGTAATGGTGAAGCGGCACGACAGGCGAGCGGGGATAAAGGTATTGCAGCCATTGCCAGTGATGCAGCTGCAGAAACCTATGGCCTGGCAACGCTTGCCGCCAATATCGAGGATGATCCTAACAACACCACACGCTTCCTGGTGGTGGGTGACCAGTTGGTCGGACCCAGTGGCAGGGACAAGACGACATTGATGGTCACGGTACACAACAAGACGGGTGCCTTGTATTCACTGCTGGAACCGGTATCCCGTCATGGTGTAAGCATGACCCGGATCGAGTCACGGCCATCACGTCTGAGCAAGTGGGACTATGTATTCTTTGTCGATGTCGATGGTCACCGTGAGGACGAGAATGTTGCTGCTGCGTTGTCCGAGCTGGAATCGCGCGCATCCATGCTCCGGGTGCTGGGGTCCTACCCCAAATGTGAGCGGTAATGACAGCAAGCCTGCTTGAATTCGCTATTCCTGGTGTACAGGCATTGCGGCCTTATGCGCCCGGCAAACCACTCAGT
>VAPM010483902.1_pt1 | contig 10751 bp, 10 predicted proteins | sample 3395091 | NCBI WGS metagenome assembly VAPM01 (sample SAMN08290445, study PRJNA428436) | hydrothermal vent metagenome | isolation source: Deep-sea hydrothermal vent chimney 3 | place: Pacific Ocean: Juan De Fuca Ridge | reverse complement strand
ACTTCGTTACTCCCTCAAGGGAGTAGTTTGCTCTGGTGGCTCTAATTTTTTCGCACAATCTTAAATTATTTTATTCACTGATTAATATGCAATCGCCCTGGGACGGTAAACAAGAGACCAAATATAGCTTGAGCAATGGCAAAATAGATGATTATACCCATCATGAATTTGCATATTTTCAGTCTCAAAGATACTGGGTGGAAAGGACATTTGATGATGCTAAAAATGAAATAGGCGTGTCCCGCCTCGGCGGGCAGGCGGATTATCAAATCAGAAAATGGTTGGGGTGGCATCATCATGCATTGGTATTCATGTCAGGCCTGTATTAAAAATAGAACATGAAACAGAAGCTCCTTTGATGAGTATGAGAGATGCAAGAATTCTAATGGCCGTAAGCCTTTTTGGAACTAAAGATGAGTTGAAAATACGATTGGAACAAATGAAAACTATACCTGAAATCTGACAAAAAGATATTGACAGAAGATATAAAACTTAACTTCGTAAAGTAGAAATAATATCAACAATTTGATTAGAAAAAATTATGTCCAATCAAAAAGATCTGTGCATTTTATTGATTGGCTTAATTGATCTATCAAAGCATCTTTTAAAAAGTAAATAATCCACACCTATCAATCAATATAAAATACTACTCATTCATCTGTAACTATTCCTTTTTCACCAGGACTTAAATCATAACTCGAAAGCACATGAAAACTGAATGGTGGCAATTTCATGGAAATCGAACCATCTGAACCCAGGTCAACTTGTGTAGGTGTGATTTTAAGGTCTGTCTGATCGGTATGTTCCGATTCTATAACACTTATTTGATGCAATTGACTGGTGTTAAAATTCTTTAGATTCAAATTAACCGTGTATGGATTTTTATCATCATTTACCAAATAAATGGAAAAGTTGTTCTTATTACTTTTTACTGCCGCGGCAAAAACTCTTTGGTAATTTCCTGCTTGTCCGACGGAAACTTCACATTTCAAAATCCGTGCATGTTTGGGCATGTACCTGAACAGCATCCCAAATAGGTAATATACATTTTCGTGAGGCGTAAATTGGTCTCGCATTTTGATGTTATCTGCATCCCAGGTATCAATCAGTTGCCATTGCCCATCGAGGTTTCCACGATTGTTGAAGCTCCAACGATTGAATGCATCTACACCGATATTTAATCCGCGAATTACCATTTCTACATCTTTGATTCCTGCATCAAACTTTCCCGGACCAGCATGTGATCCTCCCTATCCAAATTGCATGGAGCCCATTTCGGTAAGAAAAAACGGCTTGTTTTTACTTCTGGCCCAGGCGATCCAATCTTTCATAATACGCTCCGCATCGGCAATGGAATAACTACCCGGTTTTATTAAAAATATCCATATTATTTTCCTTGAAATTGATTATTAAAATATAGTGAAAATCCCTATTCCTATGGTATCCATTTAATATCCTTAAAATCTGGTTTGCGCTTTTCCAAAAATGCATTTCTACCTTCCTTTGCTTCTTCGGTCATATAAGCCAATCGAGTTGCTTCACCTGCAAAAACTTGCTGACCAACCATGCCATCATCGGTCATATTAAATGCAAATTTTAGCATTTTTATTGAGGTTGGAGATTTAGCCAATATTTCCTGCGCCCATTCAAAAGCTGTTTCTTCAAGTTTTTCGTGGGGCACTACTTCATTTACCATGCCCATATCATAAGCCTCTTGTGCAGAATAATTTCTTCCAAGAAAGAAAATTTCACGAGCTCGCTTCTGGCCTACCATTTTTGCAAGATAGGCAGATCCGTAACCACCATCAAAGCTTGTAACATCTGCATCTGTTTGCTTGAATATCGCATGTTCCTTGCTGGCTAGGGTTAAGTCGCAAACGGTATGCAGGCTATGCCCTCCGCCAACTGCCCATCCCGGCACTACAGCAATTACCACTTTTGGCATAAAGCGAATCAGCCTTTGGACTTCCAGGATATTTAGCCTGGGCATTCCATCATCATCGACATATCCCTGGTGTCCTCTTGATCTTTGATCTCCACCACTACAAAAAGAATATACCCCATCTTTGGGAGATGGCCCTTCTGCAGAGAGCAGCACCACACCAATCTCTGGATCTTCTCTCGCATCCAGCAATGCAGTAAACAATTCACCTACTGTTTTGGGTCGAAATGCATTGCGTACTTCTGGCCTGTTGAATGCTATTCGTGCAACACCATTTGCCTTTTTGAAGGTGATATCTTCAAATTCTTTTACCGTTTTCCAGTTTATCGTTTTCATTATTTTTCTTTGACGTTAATGGTCCGTTTACAACAAATCAATTTTTTGGCATAGGTAAGCACTTTATGGCATAATTCAAACTGTTTGAATTATGCCATAAGCCCAAGAATAACACTCCGTGAAATTGTTTATTATCAATTAAACAGCTGAATATTAGTTCATTACCATCAAGCCTAAATTTCAAATAATTAACTAACAATCAGATAGATACGAAAAACATCGAACCATTATTCTTAGAGGTCTTCATATTTCTAACGTAACTTGAAAGTGAATTGGCACACAATTGTCTGATTTGCAAATACTCACCTTCAAATACTAAACAAGCCTCGATGCTTCAATAGCTTGCTCAATATCATCAACAATATCCTGAATATGTTCCAGACCTGCAGAAATTCTGATCAGACCATCTGTAATTCCGACAGATGCTTTTTCTTCATCTGTCAATTTGGAGTGGGTGGTGGATGCCGGGTGTGCGGCAATACTTCGCGTGTCGCCAAGGTTGGCAGAAAAGGATATCATTTTCAAGTTGTTGAGAAACCTGCTTCCTCTCTCAATTCCTCCAGTAAGCTCAAAAGATACTAACCCCCCACCAAGTTTCATTTGTTTTTTGGCGATATCATGGTTTGGATGAGAAGGAAGAAATGGATATCGTACGGATAAAATATCTTTATGGTCTTCAAGATGTTTCGCCAAATAAAGCGCATTTTCACAATGCTTTTCCATTCGCACTGCTAGGGTTTCCAGACTTTTAGATAAAATCCAGCTATTGAATGGCGACATTGCAGGACCAGTATGCCGTGCAAAGAAGCGCACTTTTTCGATACATTCTTTTGTTCCTAAAATTGCTCCGCCAATCACTCGCCCTTGTCCATCGATAAATTTGGTGGCTGAATGTGTGATAATATCTGCCCCGAACTTTGCTGGGTTTTGTAGATATGGTGTTGCAAAGCAATTATCGACATTTAATAAAAGTTTGTGCTTTTTAGCCAACTTCCCCACAACTTCCAGATCAATGATATCCAAGCCCGGATTTGAGGGTGTTTCCAAAAAAATCATTTTCGTGTTTTTCTGAATCGCATCCTCCCATTTTTCAGGATTGTGAATATCGACATAAGTATGGCTAATGCCCCACCGGGGAAATAGTTGAGTAGTAATCTGGTGAGTTGATCCAAATACAGATCGACAGATAAGCAGATGATCTCCATGATTTAGAAATGCAGCCATGCTCACAAACATGGCAGCCATTCCCGACGCCATAGCCAAACCATCTTCAGTTCCTTCCAGAAGGCATAGTTTCTCTACAAATTCATCATTGTTTGGATTAGAAAATCTGGTATAAATATTCCCTTCTATTTCATTTGCAAAAAGCGCCCTAGCCTGCTCGGTGTCTTCAAACACAAAACTTGAAGTCGCATATATCGGAACAGAGTGCTCTCTTTGCCCTGAGCGCTCAACCTGCGTTCTTATCGCATTGGTCTCAAAATTGTTATGCTCACTCATTGTTTTTTCTATTGATTGACAATTTTATAACTCGAGGTAACAGTTGCTGTTTTCTCAAGAATTTTAATTACTGAGCAATATTTTTCTGTAGAGAGATTTACAGCTCGTTTTACCTTTTCGTCTTGCAGATTACCGGTGAGCGTAAAGTGAATATGAATATTTTCGAAAAGTGCGGGTACTTTATCTTTTTCCCGATCGGCAGTAATCTCAACTTCAAAATCTTTCAAATCTTGTTTTTGTTTTCTCAAAATGGATATAATATCGATGCTACTGCAACTTCCTGCTGCAACCAATAATAATTGCATAGGCCGCATTCCTTTGTTGCTTCCACCAATAGCAGGAGCTCCGTCGGTTTCAAGTTTACATCCATCTTCATTTACTGCTTCCAAGTGAAAAGCATCATCTATTCTTTTAAGGTTTATTTTCACGTTTGTATAATTTTAAAGTTTGCCATTTACCAAGACATTTCATCCTTTCTATCTACAAAATGACTGGTTTCACTGGTATAAATTGGTACTTTTAAATCTCTTTATTATTATTCGGATTCAAAGTTATAATTTATACTCAAAAGAAAATTGAAATGAAAGAAATAACTGTTCAGGAACTTAAAGCCAAAATGGACAATGGGGAGGATATTCAACTAATTGATGTCCGTGAAAACAACGAAAGGGAATTTACCAACATAGGTGGAGACCATATCGTAATGAGTGCTGTTGTTGAAAATATTGACAAAATAAACAAAGAAAAACAGGTAGTGGTTTATTGCCGAAGTGGAGGTAGAAGCGGACAGGTAATCAACTTTTTGGAAACAAATCATGGTTTCAAGAACCTGATCAATCTCAAAGGAGGCATCCTGGCATGGGCAGATGATATTGATGATGCTATTAAAAAGTATTAACCTCAACTTTTTATAATGGCAAATTTATGATGACGAGCGGTACTTCATTTGCATTCCTTTAAGGAAATTTCGAAGAATTTGATTTTTACATTCGCGATATTGTCTTTGTTTTGGATTGCGAAAAAATGCACTTAACTCATGTTTGCTAATTTTCAGGCCTGTCGATTCGAGCATTTTTAAGATTGCATCATCCTGGAGATTTAGGGCAATTTTCAATTTTCTCAGGATGATGTTATTATTCAAAATTTTCTCTGCGACAGGTTTCGCACCTTCTTTTTTTCCTCGCAAGTTAATGATTAGCCCGTTCAAATAAATGGCCAGGTGATAATCATCAATTTCAATGAACTCTTCATCATCATCTTTCTTTAGCCAATTGCTCAACTGTGGCCTGAAAACTTCCCCATCTGCCAAAGCAAATATCTCAATCATTTTCGTGTCATTAAAATCGAATGTGTACCTGATGCGTCGGATGATGTCATTGTTATTCATAGTCTACATTTACTTTCGTAATCAATGTTATTAAGAATGTAATTATAAAAGTTTAAATTTTATATTTAAATAAGTTTCACAAAAATTTGAATATATTCCTTGATGGTTGGAAATAATATATCTAGAAGAAAATTTGTAAGCAATAGTGCCCACATGGCTTTAGGAATGTCTGCAATAAGTCCTCTTTCAGCCAGTAGCAATTCTCAAGATAGGTCATCCAATACAAAAAGCGTAAGAGATTGGTGTCGAATTTCAGTAAAATTATGCTACCTAATTCCAGTACTTTATATAGTTGCTTGCAACACCAATTCATCTGATAAGAGTGGCAGGAAATTTAATAGACCAATAGAACCATGGGCACTCCGATCGGTGCTGGACTATAGACCACGAATGCTCACCTTAGCCCTTGATCCGGAATGTTACGTGGCCTATGATTTAAATCAATGTGGACTGTTCCGAGCTTGGAAAGGTGGGGTAAACTGGGATGGAACGGTTTACAATGAAACAAAGGCAATGCAACCTACCAGTTGGGGAAAGGATTATGTATCAAATATGTCGCTTGAAGGATCCTGGATATTTGAACGGAAGGGAGTAAAGGAAGCTGTGGATGTTCGATTTCAAGGATACCGATTTGAGCATGGGCAGATATACCTAAAGTACAGCCTGACATCGGGAAAAGATATTGTAGAAATCGAGGAACGTCCGGAGTTTATACGTGATAAAAACGGGAATCCGGGACTGGAAAGAATGTTCCTGACTCAAGGTGTCGGACAAGATGTATCTGTATTTTTGAGTACGCAGTCAAAGACACTTAAGCTGGAAAGAAATGCGGAAACAATTTTTCGGACTTATTTTGAAAAAATTTCCCATCAAGTTCCGGTTGTCGGTCCGCCAAACTCCGGTGAAGTAGGAAGGTATTGGATAGAGCGATCCGATTGTTTCACATGCCATGAATGGATAGAAAAAACAATCGGACCCGGATTTCAGCAAATTGCTGAAAAGTATCCTCTTGAAAATGAGGTAGTGGACCAGCTAGTTAAGAGAATAAAGGAGGGTGGATCTGGAGTTTGGGGAGAGATTGCAATGAATCCTCACCCAAATCTAAGCGAGGGGAACCTTAAGACTATGGTTCATTATATTCTTTCTCTGGATCACGATGATGGCAATACTGCAACATCAGGTTCCGGAAAGAAAATCGACGTGGATGCTAAATCACTTTCGCAGGAGAAGAAACTTGTTAAACCAGGTTTTGGGGCACCTTTGGATGGCGGTCACCCAAGCTATAATCTCAGCACAATTCACCTGGCAGAAACGGAATTTAAAGTTGGTGGTTTGGCATTCTTACCTGATGGTCGATTACTGGTAGCGACATGGAGTCCTTTAGGTTCAGTTTATATTTTGGAAGGAGTTGAGACGGGTGACAGTAGCCAGGTAAAGATAAAAATAATCGCTCAGGGGCTGGCAGAACCTTTGGGGATTGCTGTTGTTGAAGGTGAAATATTTGTTTTGCAAAAGCAAGAACTTACGCAGTTGATTGACCATAATGGAGATGAAATTACAGATGAATACAAAGCAATATGTAATGGATTTGGGGTATCAACCGACTTTCATGAATTTGCCTTTGGGCTTGTGTTTAAAGACAAACATTTTTATGCAAATCTCTCTCTGCCAATGCGGCTATTGGCCAATGAAAAGCCCCTTCCTGACAGGGGAAAGACAATTAAAATTGCTATGGATGGAAGCTTTGAATGGATTAATCATGGACTCCGACAACCAAATGGAATAGGGATAGGAATAGATGACGAAATATTTGTTACAGATAACCAAGGGCAATGGCTTCCGGCTAATAAATTTATTCATATTCGTCCTGGGGATTTCCATGGTATGAGATGGGGGCTACCTGATTCAATGATGAATTTAAAAATGGTGCCCCCGACTATATGGCTACCTGAGCATGAAATCTCCAACTCGCCAACCGAACCTTCTTTGATGTACGATGGACCATATAATGGCCAAATGATGTTTGGGGATGTTACTCACGGAGGAATTAAAAGAGTTTTTCTCGAAATTGTCAATGGGTCGTATCAAGGTGTAGTATTCAGATTTACGCAAGGTCTCGAGGTGGGCATTAACCGGATACGTAGGGGACCTGATGGCGCACTTTATGTCGGTGGTGTAGGTATGGGTGGCGGATGGAGTTGGAAGGAAACCCGGCACGGCCTGCAACGGCTGGAATTTAATGATAAAGTTACTTTTGAAATGCTTGCGATACGGTCAAAACCCAATGGGTTTGAAATAGAATTTACAGAACCAATTGCTGCCCACCAAGGAAATTTACCATCAGACTATTTGATAAAACAATGGTGGTACTTGCCAACTGCATCATACGGAGGGCCAAAAATGGATCTGGAGACCCTGACTATTAGTAGGGTAAAGATATCTTCAGATCGAACAAAAGTTCATTTGATAATCCCTGGGTTGAAAAATGAGCATGTCATAAAATTTGATTTGAATGCTGATCTACAAAGCTCCAGTGGGCAATACCTCTGGTCATCAGAGGCATGGTACACTTTAAATAATATCACCAAAGAAATTAACTAGTTTTATATATGAGCTCAAGAAAAATATCAAGAAGAAAATTTGTAAGCAGAAGTGCCACTATGGCTTTAGGAATGTCAGCTATTAGCCCACTTGCAAGTAGTATTAATTCTCAAGCTCAGACATCCAAAATAAAAATCGTAAAAGTTGATTCTAACTTTGAAAGAGAACCACTCATTTCACCCTATAGATTCAAAGGCGGTGGAATATCGGAAGTTTGGCAGACGGTATGTTATTTAGAAACCGATGATGGTTTGGTGGGAATTGGTTTGGGAACGCAAGGTGTACTTTGGTCAGATTCCAAGGTATTCTTTGATCATTCCGAAAATGGCGGAAATGCCATCATGTATGCCATGAGCGAAAGAGCAATTCAAATGCTCAATGGTATCACATTCTCCAGCCCTCTGGATGTGCTGGATGAATTGTTACCCGAAATTTTGGATTACGGAAAACGTATCTCCGGTAACCCGGACATGAGAAAAACATTTGCTCTTAATTCTCTGGTATGTGTTGATAATGCGCTATGGAAATTATACTTTGATCATAACAAGATTAAGAATTTTGATGAAATGGTGCCCGATGCCTATAAACCCGGATTATCTCATCGACATACCAAAGTTGCAAGCATTCCATCGTTTAGCGTAGGCACGCCGGTCGCTACAATAAAGGAAGCAGCCGATCAGGGGTATTTTATTATGAAGTTAAAAACCGGATCGTCAGGAAGTCAAAATGAAATGATTAAAAAAGACCTTGATTTTCTTACTGGAGTTCACAAAGCTATTGGCCATTATGAAACGCCACACACCAAAAACGGTAAAATTCCATACTATTTTGACGCCAATGGCAGGTATGAGAAAAAAGAAACTTTGATGCGATTTATTGACCATGCCGACAAAATAAAAGCACTGGATCAAATAGCAGTTATTGAAGAACCGTTTGATGATTTTAACGAAACTTATGTAGGTGATCTCGGTGTTCGCATTGCTGCTGATGAGAGTGCACATACTGCAGAAGATGCTGCCCGACGAATAGAGCAGGGGTATGGCACTATTGCAGTAAAGGCGATTGCCAAAACTTTGAGCATGACCATGAAAATTACGCAACTGGCATACGAGAAAAAAATACCATGCTTTTGCGCAGACCTTACCGTAAACCCCATCTTGGTCGATTGGAACAAATCTGTGGCTGCACGGCTAGCACCCTTTCCGGAAATGGACCTTGGCTTGCAAGAAACCAATGGTCATCAATATTATAGAAATTGGGATAAAATGATGAGTTATCATCCTATGGCCAACTCAGAGTGGACAAGAACTAAAGATGGTATATATCCCATAGGAAAAGAATTCTATGAAAAAAGCGCAGGGATATTTATGCCTTCAGAACATTATGTAAAAATGTTTCAGGTGTTACGGAGGTGAGAGTGCTGTTTTTAGTTTTTCAATAAAATCCGAAAGGTTGTGCCCTCGTTGATCTCAGTATTTCTAACAAAAATTTTCCCACTATGATTTTTCTCAATGATTCTTTTAACCAGGGTAAGTCCAAGGCCCCATCCGCGTGCCTTCGTAGTATAACCTGGCAGAAATACATCTTTAATTTTTGATTTTTGAATCCCTTTTCCAGAATCAGTAATATCAACAATAACTTTTCCATCAATTGACCTTTTGATACTGATGTCAATTTTACCAATACCCCCCATGGAGTCCACGGCATTTTTGCAAATGTTCTCTATTACCCAGTCAAACAAAGGTTTATTTATTCTCGCTCTGATGTCTGATGGTTTTGCATCGAGAGTGATTTCTACTTTTTTCGAAATGCGTTTTTTGAGATATGATAATGTCTCATCCACACAGGCAGCAACATTTTCGTTACTCAAGATAGGAACACTTCCAATATTCGAAAACCTTGCAGTGATCATTTCTAATCGTTTAACATCCTTTTCAAGTTCTTCTATTATTTCATTGTTGTTGAGGGTTTCATCTTCCTTGAAATATTCTATCCAGGCCATAAGTGAAGAAATAGGCGTGCCCAGCTGATGTGCAGTTTCTTTTGCCAAACCTACCCAGACTCTATTTTGTTCAGCAGATTTGGAGTAATTAAATGCTATATAAGCGATAAGACCAAAAATTGCAATAATTGATAATTGCACATGGGGATAATACTCCAGACGGTTCAGTAGCAACGAATTCTTGTAATATATATATTGATAATCGTACACTTCTCCTTTTTCATCCCTAAACGGAATTTCAATAGGTTCGTATTCTAACTTCATATCAGCCAAAACATTATTGAGATATTCCTCCACTTCGTCTGCATTGAGAGATGGGTCAATGTCTATATTTTTTGTGCCTAATACTTGTCCTATTCCATTGGTTTGTATCACCGGAATTGAGTTGTTGGGATAAAGTACATCTTGCACAACAAATGCCAATTCGGATGGGCTATTTTGGTTGTTAATGGTAAATTCCAAAGATTTTGCATAAAGCTGAATAATACCCAATTCTCTATCCTTCAGTTGTTCTACGATAATTCGGGTAAAATAAACCGATGCCAGAGCAATGGCAAAAGCTATCGATACAACAACAAGGTTGATTGTCGATCTTTTCTTAATTAAATCTAAGCTTCTATCAGAAAGGTTTTTACTAGCTTTTGTCTTCATCAAAGAATGTTAAAACATGGTCAAATAATGCTTGGCTTTATATCTGCACAAATTGGGCGATAATTATGAATATCTATTTTATAATATCGAATCTGCTACGAATTTAATGGAGATAAATGAATAATTGATTTCATTTAGATAAAAAGGGGATTGTCATCCTAAAAATACCCACTTGGCGCAGGGATCGTTTATGGAAATACTATCATAATCAAATAAATCATTATAAAAAATAATGAATGCCCGTATATTTACCTAATTTGTTATTTTTGTATAAAACACAAAGAGCATGTCAATAATTAATTTTATAGAACAGTTTCCGGACGAAGTCAGTT
>VAPM010122612.1_pt1 | contig 10757 bp, 9 predicted proteins | sample 3395091 | NCBI WGS metagenome assembly VAPM01 (sample SAMN08290445, study PRJNA428436) | hydrothermal vent metagenome | isolation source: Deep-sea hydrothermal vent chimney 3 | place: Pacific Ocean: Juan De Fuca Ridge | reverse complement strand
TAATATGTTTTCATATAAAGTATTAGATTTATTTTTTTTAACTGAATTTATTTTAAATAATAGCGGATTTAAAAATGCGTTTTTAGGTGAATAATCTAATTTTAACAGTGTAGTTTTTAATCTTTTTGAATCTAAATTAAAATAAGTTTTGTTATTGGTATATACGTTAAATTTTTCTTTAGAATATTCGGTAGTTTTAATTAATTTTTGAATATTATTTTTTAATAATGCTCCACTTTTTCCTTCAGCTTGCATACTAAAAGAATTATCTAAATATATATTAGTTATAATTTTTTTGTTAGCTTTTTTACTAGACCAAAAAGGTTGTGCAAAAGCAATAATTAAATTGGTAAAAATGAGTAGGCGAGTTAATAATAGAATAAGCTTTTTTAATTGTTCACTTTTACGAGTTTGATGCTGTATGTTTTTTAAAAATTGAACGTTGGTAAAAGCTTCTTTTTTGTAACGTTGAAAGTTGAATAAATGAATAACTATCGGAATGATAAGTAGGAAAAGTGCGAATAAAATTTCCGGATGCTTAAATTGCATTATTCTAAAAGTTTTTCAAAGATATAAAATTTAGTGTGTTTTATGCAAAATAGTTTTTTAAAATACCCAAAGCATAATAACTTGCTATTTTATGTGAAAATTTTGAAAAATCAATTGTGGCATTATCATTTGCCTTATCTGAAATAATTCTAATTATAGAAAATGGCACATTATATTCATAGCAAACTTGTGCTACTGCAGCACCTTCCATTTCAACACAGGTAGCTGTTGGAATTAGTTTATTTAGCTTTTTAATTTTTTTTACACTTGAAATAAATTGATCTCCACTGGCAATATCTCCAATAATTACTTTTGGTTTAGTAATATTAAAATTTTGTGCATCTTCAGTTGAAATGTATTTATTGTAATTTTTTATAAAAAGAGTGGTAGCCTCTAAAAGTTGATTTGTATTAGTTGTTTCTAAATATTTCTTTTTAAGAATGGGAATTTCCAGTTTTTCGTAAAAAGGACTGGCATTTAAATCGTGCTGATATAAATTTTTTCCAATAACCACATCACCAATATTTAAGGTTTCAATAATGCCACCAGCAACCCCCGTGAAAATTATTTCATTTACATCAAAATCGTTTATAAGCTGTGTGGTTGTTACTGCCGAAGCTACTTTTCCCCAACGTGAAAATACTAAAATTACTCTTCTATTATATAAAGTTCCAGTATAGTAAGTTCGCATACCTTTAATTGTTGTTGAGACATTTTGAAGTTGATGCAGTAGTGCTTGAATTTCCTCTTGCATAGCACTTATAATACCAATCATGTGAAATTAATTAATGATTTTTCCATCCTTCATTTCTAATTCTCTATCTGCCATTTCAGCTAATTCCCTATTGTGTGTAACAATTACAAAAGTTTGATTAAATTTTTTACGAAGTTCAAAAAAGAGTTCATGTAATTGTTTTGCAGCAGTAGAATCTAAATTTCCACTAGGTTCATCAGCAAAAATAACATCAGGATGGTTTACCAATGCTCTAGCAACGGCAACACGTTGTTGTTCGCCACCAGATAATTCATTTGGTTTATGGTTCATTCTATCCGAAAGTCCTAAAAAATCAAGTAATTCTGTTGCTTCTTTTTCTGCTTCTTTTTTAGTTTTATTTGCAATAAATGCAGGAATACAGACGTTTTCCAATGCTGTAAATTCTGGCAATAATTGATGAAATTGGAATATAAATCCGATATGTTTATTTCTAAAATCGGATAAACTTTTATCGTTAAACTCTAAAATGTTTTTTTGATTGATTTTAATTTCAGAAGTATCAGAATTGCTGGGTTTATCTAAAGTTCCTAAAAGTTGAAGTAAGGTTGTTTTACCAGCCCCAGAAGGACCAACTATTGCAACAATTTCTCCTTTTTTAATAGCTAAATTGATTCCTTTTAATACCTCTAAATCTCCGTAAAATTTGTGTATGTTTTTTGCTGTAATCATTATAAAAAATAATACGGTGAAAATACGGAATTAAATTAAAACTACAACCAACGTTTTACATTGTTATAATCTAAATAATAAATTAATTTGATTGAAAAAATATTGGTTTTAGGTTGTTTAAATAAATTATTCAAATTTTGAGAGAAACTTAAATCTGCCATTTCATCAGAATTGAATATCGAATTTCTGTACAATACAATTAATTGACTTCCAGAAGCAAATTCCCAATTATAACTCAAATCTAAATTCCAAATATTATAATTAATATCATGAACAGCAGTGTAATTACTAGCATCTAAAGTACCGTTGTTATTTAACTCGTAATAATTATCAGCATATTTTACAGGAGACCAGTAATACCTAAAAGAAAGGTTTAAGGCATTTTTAATGTTAAAATTATAACTACTTGTTAATGTATTGGTTAATGTTCTAATATTTCTATTTCCAAATATAATTGTGCCATTATTCAGTTCATTAACCCAACCTTTTTCTTCGGTCATATTACTATAATTTATTCGATATATTAGCTGAAATTTATCAGAAAAGCGATATCTTGGAGAGAACGTTATGGTTCTGTAAAGATTGTTGTTTTTATGTCTAATTCCATAGCCAGCCCTTAAATCCATAGCAAACTTTTTTCTATAATCGGTTGATATCCAACCCATAGAAAAGAAAACAGCATTTTGTTTAAAAAATCGACCTGTAACTCTAGGTTCATAAAAATCATACTGGCTTCCAATATTTTTCATGATATTAGCTCCAAAAGCAAAACGACTTTTTGTTATAAAAAAAGCATCTAAATTAATGGAACTACTTTGATAATTATTAGGCTTATTTTGGTAATTAAGATCACCGTTTAAAAAAACTCTATATTGATTAAAATGTTTGGTTGGTTTAAAAATACGATAAGAAATTCCACCAGAATAGTTTGCATAATTATTGTTTCTTTGAAATCCTAAATCATTAATATCATAAGTATCATTACTTCTTGAATGTGCTATTTCGTACTGAAAATTTCCATAAGTTTTCTCAAATTTTAAATAACCTGCATAACCTGTAGTTTTATCACTATTTTCATATACGCTACTTAATTTATAGGCTCCTGATAAATTATATTTACTTTTTTTATCCGCTAAATTAAATAAAAGGGCAGAAACATTGGCGTCTCTAAAATCACCATTACGTATTACACTGGTATTTACAAAACTTACCGATGAGTTTTTGTTAAATTGCTGATCTAAAACTAAAACATTATAGTTTGCTAAAGGTTCTGTGGTTTCGTTTCTAATTTTATTAGTAATTGTATTTTTAATTTTAGCAAATGTTTTTTCGGTGATAGCATTAAAAAAACCAATACCTAATCCTTTTGAGGTTCTGCCAGATACTTTAATAGCATTTAGCATATTAACCTTGCTTGGGTTGTCAATTATTTCTTCATTTGAACCCAAATTTGCTTCAACAGCATAAAAATTTGTTGGAGTATTCCCAATTCTTCTAGAATAAAACAAACCACCTTTACTAAACAATTCTGTTCCTTCTGTAAAAAAAGAGCGTTGTTCTTGATATTGTTGCTCAAAAGGTCCTAAATTTAAAACTAAATCGTCAAAAGCAGTTTGACCAAAATCGGGAATTAAAGTAGCATCCAATGTAAAGCTTTCATTAATTCCATATTTTAAATCCATTCCAATATTGTTATCAAAGCTATGTTCTCCATCAAAAGAGCTATAATTAGAAGAAGCGTAAGGTGAAAAGCTTAAACGAGTAGGAGGTGTAATATTTTCAATTCCTGTTAAATTTCCACTATATTGTGTAAATGAGCCTACTTTTTTATCTACATAATTCCATACATATTGTTCATCTAATTTATTAAACTTCCTACTAAAATTTATTCCCCAAGTTTTAGATTTTTCGTTGTTAAAACGCAGGGTGGAATAAGGAATTTTCATTTCAACAGTCCAACTATCATTGTTCAATTTAACTGCACTTTCCCATACTGCATTCCAACTGAAATCTTCTCCATCTAAAGATAATTTAGCATCAGCTTGATTACCAGTACTCATTACTATGAATTCAGTGTCATTTTGACCATCATTTTCAGGATTAATGGTTACCACAAAAAAATCGGTTATTCCAAAATTATCTCTAGTAGAAAATTGCATAGGAATTTCATTCGGTTTATTATCGTATAATGTTGCTCCTATGTATATTGCTTCATTATTGTAAGCAATTTTAACAATTGTTTTTTTATCAGACCTTTCTGCTTCACCATCTCCTGGATTGAACATTACGAAATCTTTAGCAGGTTCAGCATTATTCCAAAATACTTCATTTAAAACCCCATCAATAGTTGGAGATTTATCTATTTTTAATGCTTTTACCGTTTTTGGATTTTGTTGTGCTTTCGAAAAAGTAAAAATAGTAATAAAAATAATGGTTAAGTAATATTTCATCATTAAGAATAAGGTGTAATTTCCAAAGTTCAAAAATATTTAACTGTTATTCGATATTATCTTAAATAAATGTTAATAAAATAGATTTTTTGTTATTTTTTATGTAACCAAATAAGGAAAACTTTTTTTATTATTCAAATAGAAATTTTGATAAAATGATTACATTTGTACATATTTAATAAAACTGTTATTTCTAATGAATTTACACGAATATCAAGGAAAAGAATTGCTAAGTAGTTTTGGTGTAAGAATACAAAGAGGTATTGTTGCCGATAATCATAAAAAAGCGGTGGAAGCTGCAAAACAATTAAGTACTGAAACTGGTACGCAGTGGTGGGTTGTTAAAGCTCAAGTTCATGCTGGTGGACGTGGTAAAGGAGGAGGAGTTAAACTTGCTAAAAGTTTACAAGAAGTTGATGCCATTTCAGAAACTATGATTGGAATGATGTTAAAAACACCTCAAACTCCACCACAAGGGAAAAAAGTAAATCAGGTATTAATTGCTGAAGATGTTTATTATCCAGGTGAATCTGAAACAAAAGAATATTATATGTCTGTTTTGCTAAACAGAACAACTAGTAAAAATATGGTAATGTATTCTACAGAAGGTGGGATGAACATTGAAGAGGTTGCAGACAAAACACCTCACTTAATTTTTACAGAAGAAATTGATCCAGAATTAGGTTTATTACCATTTCAAGCTAGAAAAATAGCTTTTAACTTAGGATTATCAGGTTCTGCATTAAAAGAAATGATAAAATTTGTGACTTCATTATATACTGCTTTTGTAAAATCAGATGCATCATTATTTGAAATAAATCCTGTTTTAAAAACATCAGATAATAAAATTTTAGCGGTAGATTCTAAAGTAGTTTTAGATAATAGTGCTTTATTTCGTCATAAAGATTTAGCAGAATTACGTGATTTACGTGAAGAAAATCCGATTGAAGTTGAAGCAAATGCTGCCGGATTAAATTATGTGGATTTAGATGGTAATGTTGGTTGTATGGTGAATGGAGCTGGTTTGGCAATGAGTACTATGGATTTAATTAAACAATCTGGTGGTGAGCCTGCTAACTTTTTAGATGTTGGTGGAACTGCGGATGCAAAACGTGTTGAAATTGCGTTTAGAATTATTTTGAAAGAACCAAATGTAAAAGCAATTTTAGTGAATATTTTTGGTGGAATTGTACGTTGTGATAGAGTTGCCCAAGGTGTAATTGATGCTTATAAAAATATGGGTGATGCTATTAAAATACCTATTATTGTTCGTTTGCAAGGAACCAACGCTATTGAAGCTAAAGAATTAATTGATGCTAGTGGTTTAGATGTTATTTCGGCTACAGAGTTTCAAGAAGCTGCCGATAAAGTACATGAAGTTATTTCTTAAATTTCACTTAATAATAAAACATAAAAAAGCCGATGAATTTTCATCGGCTTTTTTGTAAATAAGTATCAATACTTTTTTAAATATCTTCAAAATTTACATCAGTAAAGCTTTCTGTACTACTGTTATCATTAGTTTCACCATTTACTTCTGAAGGTCTTTTAAAGTCTTTTTGGTGACGTTCTGAAATTACTTCTTCTCCTTTTTCCTCTAAAATGTAGTCAGTAGCGGCTTTTAGCATTTCATTAAATTCAGAAAAATCTTCTTTGTATAAATAAATTTTGTGTTTTTTGTAATGGAAAGAACCATCATCATGTGTGAATTTTTTACTTTCTGTAATAGTTAAGTAATAGTCTTCAGCTTTTGTTGCTCTTACATCAAAAAAGTAAGTTCTTCTTCCTGCTCTTAGAACCTGAGAAAATATTTCTTCTTGTTCCAAATGATCTTTTTCGTTCATATTTAACTTTCTAAAATTATTTAATCTTTTTATTAGATTTATTCACAAATCTATAAAATTATTTCACTATTTAAGCCATTTTTAAATTTCTTTTTCTAAAAGTTGTTGTTCATATAATACTTTATAATAACCTTTTGAGTTAACTAATTCATTGTGTGAACCTTGCTGTATTATTTTACCGTGGTCAAGTACTACAATTTTGTCTGCGTTTTTAACGGACGAAATTCTATGGCTTATAATTAGGGTAGTTTTATGTTTACTTATTTTATACAAATTATTTAAGATAATTTCTTCAGTTTCTGTATCAACTGCAGACAAGCAATCGTCAAAAATTAAAATTTTAGGATTTTTAATAATAGCTCTAGCAATAGAAATTCGTTGTTTTTGTCCTCCAGAAAGTGTTACACCACGTTCTCCAACATAAGTATTATAACCTTTATTAAAGGCTTTAATGTTGTTGTGGATATATGCATCTTTAGCGGCTTGTTCAATTTCGATATCAGAGGCATTTTCTTTTCCGAATTTTATATTGTTTTTAATAGTGTCTGAAAATAGAAAGGCTTCTTGTGGCACAAAACCAATACTTTGACGTAAATCATTCAAGTTTACATTTTCAATGTTTGTATCATCTATTAAAATTTCTCCAGAGGTAACATCGTATAATCGAGCAATTAAATTAATTATAGTAGTTTTACCAGAACCAGTATTTCCTAAAATTGCCAATGTTTTTCCTGTTTCAATTTTAAAACTTACATTTTTTAAAGCTGTTATTTCAGTATCATCATAAGTGTATGAAACATTTTTAAATTCAATGTTTCCTTTAATACTTGAATGTAAAAAGGTATTGTTTTGAATTTCTGGTTTTTGATTTAAGAATTCATTTATTCGTTTTTGAGAAGCTTCGGCTTGTTGAACCATTGAGGTAACCCAGCCTACAACGGCAACTGGCCATGTAAGCATATTTACATACATTATAAATTCTGCAATAACACCTAATGAGATAGAACCTTCAATATACCGTAAACCTCCTACATAAATTACCAAAATATTACTTAACCCTATCAATAAAATCATCAAAGGAAAAAATAAGGCTTGTGCTTTATAAAAATTTATGTTTTTTTCTTTGGCTGTATTAGCCAAATTTCCAAAGGTTAGCATTGCATTTTGTTCTATTCCGTATGATTTTATAATACTTATCCCAGAAAAAGTTTCTTGTGCATTTGCAGTTAATTTTGATAAATATTCTTGAATTGAGGTGCTTCTTTTGTTAATAACTCTACTTAAAAGATAAATAGAAACTGATAATATAGGTAACGGCAATAAAGTGTAGTTTGTTAAAACGGTATCAATTTGATACATTTTTATAATAGCTACAATAAATAATACTAACATATTTATGGTGTACATTACCGCAGGACCAAAATACATACGAACTTTAGAAACATCTTCACTTATTCGATTCATTAAATCACCAGTTCTATTTTTTTTGTAAAAGTTAAGTGATAAATTTTGGTATTGTTGATAAATTTCGTTTTTTAAATCAAATTCAATTAAACGAGACATTACAATGATAGTTTGCCTCATTAAAAAAGTGAAAAAACCTGAAAGAATTGCGGCTCCAATTATTAGAAGAATATTTATTAATAATTCAGATTTTACATCAGCTAAATTGGTTGTCAAACCATTTTTGTAATCTCCTGCAACATTAATAGATTCTCTTATTATTTGAGGAATTTGAAGTGCTAAAAATTTAGAAGCAATAGTAATAATAATACCTAATAATAATCGATATTTATATTTTAAAAAGTATTTATTTAAATATTGTAAAGCCTTCATGAAAAATTAAAAAATAGTTCTTTTTTAAAAATACGAATATACAGCATTTAAAACTTTACATTGTCTTTTTAATAAAAATTAAATGCTATTAAAAATGATAAAACATAGTCTGTTTATTAAAAATAATATAGTATTTTTGCCAAAAATTAACGATTAAATTTATAAAGTTCTTTCTATGATTAACAGGCGCCATATTAGAGTTAAAGTAATGCAATCAGTTTATGCCATATTGCAATCTAAAAGTGATAATTTAGATATTGAAGAAAAATTCTTATTGACTAGTATAGATAAAATGTATGATTTATATGTGGTGTTACTGCAATTGTTAGTGGAAGTAAAGAACAAGGAAGCAAATTATATTAAAATTGCAAAAAAGAAATTTTTAGCAACCAAGGAAGAATTAAATCCATCTGCAAAATTTATTGATAACCAAGTATTTAAGCTATTGGAGGAAAGTGGATCGTTGAATCAATACGTTGCGGCGAATAAATTAAATTTTTGGAAGTTAGATTCGGAATACACTACAGAAGTTTGGAATAAAACCAAAAAAAGTACTTTATATCAAGATTATATGAATTCAAAAAAATCTTCATTTGAAGATGATAAAGAATTTGTAATTAAAATGTTTAAAGAATTTGTTGCTCCAAACGATAAATTAGCTGAATATTTTGAAGATAAAAATATAACTTGGGTTGATGATATTCCGTTTGTAAATACTTGGATTGTAAAATCTTTGACTAAATTAAAATCAACGAGTCCATTTCTACTAAAAGAGTTGTACAAAGATGAAGATGATAAAAAATTTGTTTTAGACTTATTTAGAAAAGTAGTGTTAAACCATAAGGAATTTGAAAAAGATATTATTGATAGAACTCCAAATTGGGATACAGATCGAATTGCAGAAATAGATATGATTTTAATTAAAATGGCTATTGCAGAGTTTTTAAAATTTCCATCAATTCCAGCACGAGTAACTATTAATGAATATATTGAAATATCAAAAGATTATTCTACTGAAAAAAGTAGTTATTTTATTAATGGTGTTTTAGATAAAATTTTAAAAGATTTTACAACAACAAAAAGAATTAAAAAAATAGGTAGAGGATTGTTATAATTTAGTATTTTTACGAAAATTTTTAATACATGAAAAAAATAACTATAATTTTAACCGTATTGGTAAGTTTGGCAGTATTATCTTGCAAAGATAATGCAGCTGCAAAAGTAAAATCTTCAAATATAGAAACTGCTAAAGCACGTGATGCAAAAATGAGCAAAGGTATGCCCATAATTGCATTTGATAAAAAAGCATATGATTTTGGAACTATCAATGAAGGAGATAAAATTGATGGTGCTTTTACTATTTATAATAAAGGTAAGGCAGATTTAGTAATTACAGGAGCAAGAGCTTCTTGTGGTTGTACAGTTCCTTCTTGGCCAAAACAAGCTATTAAACCAGGTGATTCAGCAAAATTAAATTTTGTATTTAACTCTAGAGGTAAACGAGGTAAACAAAATAAATCCATTACCTTAAGAACTAATACAGAAAATGTAAACGAAATAATAAGAGTTACAGGTAACGTAACGCCAAAACCAAAAAATTAACTCAAAGTTAATACTAGAGAAGAATTTAAAACCGTATAAAAAACAATAAAATTAAATTATAAAGTATTATGTATAGCACTATATTTTTAGCTGAAGGAGGCAACTCTTTAACAAGTATGTTACCATTTTTATTAATGTTTGTGGTAATCTATTTTTTTATGATTCGACCTCAAATGAAACGTCAAAAAAATGAAAAGAAATTTCAATCAGCTCTAGCTAAAGGGAACAAAGTAATTACCACAAGTGGTATTCATGGTAAAATTGTGGATATTGTTGCAAGTGATAACACTGTTATTATTGAAACAGGAGCTGGAAAAATTAAGTTTGAAAGATCTTCAATTTCTATGGAATTAAGTAAACGATATTTAGCTCCAAAAGATAAAAAATAATAAAAATTACTTCTAAAAAAAAAGTGAGCTATATAGCTCACTTTTTTTGTATATTTAAGATTTATTTTATAATAATGAAATCTAAATCAAAACCATCAGGATTTTCTAACGCAACTAAACGTAAAGTTAAAGAGTTTACTATTTTTTTAGTATTAACCTCAATTATCTGGCTATTGATGGAGTTGTCTAAAACATATACAAGTACTGCAGTTTTTAAGGTTAATTATAAAAATTTACCTACAAATAAATTAATTCAAAATAAACCAGTTGAGGCTGTAGCAGTAGCTTTAAAAGCACCTGGATTCTCATTATTAAGATATAAAATTTGGAATAATACTGTTAATTTAAGCTTGTCAAATATGCGAAAGATAAAAGCTAAATACATATTATTACCAAATTTGCAATTAGCCTATATAAATTCTCAATTACCTAATGAAACTGAGGTTGTTAGAGTTTTAAAAGATACAATTTCATTTGATTTAGGAGTTAATATAACAAAAAAAGTAGTTGTAATTTCTTCTATTAAATTAAATTTTAAATTAGGTTTTGGATTAACAAAACCGTTAAAAATAAGTCCAGATTCTATATTAATTACAGGCCCTAAGAAATACATAGATTCTATTAAAGAAATAGAAATGATACC
>VAPM010592318.1_pt1 | contig 10761 bp, 10 predicted proteins | sample 3395091 | NCBI WGS metagenome assembly VAPM01 (sample SAMN08290445, study PRJNA428436) | hydrothermal vent metagenome | isolation source: Deep-sea hydrothermal vent chimney 3 | place: Pacific Ocean: Juan De Fuca Ridge | reverse complement strand
GATCCCGCTATGGTTTTTTGTAGGTGTGGTACCATTGGTTGGTACCATTTGGGTTAGCCAGCGGCGGTTTGAGTTTTTATTGTATGCCACCGTGATTATGGGCGGCGGAATTGTACTGTACCTGATCCGGGAAGACTTTGGTCTGATCTGGATGTTCTGGCTGGTTTCGGTGGTGATTGTCACCGATATTGCCGGATATTTTGTGGGTCGTTTAGTCGGCGGGCCAAAGTTCTGGCCCAAAGTCAGCCCCAAGAAAACCTGGTCGGGGACTGCTGGTGGCTGGGTTGGTGCGGCGATTGTTGGTGCAGCATTTGCAGGCTCAACCGGGGTAGGTATGGTATTGATTCCCGCGAGTATTGCACTTTCATTGGCGTCACAGATAGGCGACATCGCTGAAAGCGCGATAAAACGGGCAAGCGGGATCAAGGACAGCTCAAACATTTTGCCGGGACATGGAGGGGTGTTAGATCGCTTTGATGGAATGATCGGGGCAGCGTTTGTATTGCTGATTATCCTGCTGATGTCTGGCAATATCTCCAGGCTTAGCTGATGCGTCGTATTTCAATATTCGGGGCCACTGGTTCTATCGGTCAGAATACGCTGGACCTGATCCGGCGCAGGCCGGGGGAATTTCAGGTTGTAGCCCTTACCGGCGCCAGCAATATTAAACAACTGGCAGCGGATGCACGCGAATTTAACGCAGAGATTGCGGTAACCGCTGATGAAAATCTACTGGCCGATCTTAAAAAACACCTGAACGGCAGTAACATTAAAGCGAGCGGCGGAAGTACGGCGTTGCTGGAAGCCGCTGAAATGCCTGCCGACTGGATCATGTCGGCAATTGTTGGAGCGGCCGGTTTGGCACCGGGTTTGAAGGCGCTGGAGCAGGGCACAACGCTGGCGCTGGCGAACAAAGAAAGCCTGGTCACCGCGGGGCCGCTTTGGATGGTGACAGCGGCCAAGTCTGGCGCCACAGTGTTGCCGGTTGATAGCGAACATTCTGCGGTGTTTCAGGCGCTTTTGGGGGAAGACGCGGCTACGGTTGAACGGGTGATTATTACTGCATCTGGTGGCCCATTCCGGGACTGGCCAGTGGGTCAACTGGCGCGCGCAACACTTGAACAGGCACTGAACCACCCCAATTGGTCCATGGGGCAGCGGATAACAATCGATAGCGCATCCATGTTTAATAAGGCCCTAGAGGTAATTGAAACAAAAGAGTTTTTTGGGCTGAAGTCAAACCAGATAGAAGTCATTGTTCATCCAGAAAGCCTGATCCATGCGTTAGTGGGTTTTAATGACGGGGCACTGATGGCCCATCTTGGTGCCCATGATATGCGCCACGCGATTGGGTTCGCTCTGAACTGGCCCAACCGGCGAGACTTGCCGGTGGAGCGCCTTGATCTTGGGCGCATCGCAAAGCTGCGGTTTGAGGCCCCGGATGAAACCCGCTTTCCGGCCCTGCGGTTAGCGCGCGAAGTGATGCAGGCCGGTGGTCTGGCGGGGGCGGTTTTTAATGCGGCCAAGGAAAAAGCGCTGGACGGATTTATCGCCGGTCAGATCGGGTTTTTGGACATGGCGCGTATCGTCGAAGATGTATTAACCCAAATGTCGGGCACTTCAGGACATATTGACGCCGCAGTCACCCTTGATAACGTCGCCCAAACCGACCATTTGGCTCGGATAAGGGCAGGCGAAGCAATCGCCGAGCAGGCAAAAAAGGGCTAACAACTTGGATCTTATCAATCTCATTCCGTCTTTTGGGAATTTGTTATTCACAATTGGTGCGTTTGTTCTGGCACTTATCGTGATCATTTCGATCCATGAATATGGTCATTACATTGTCGGTCGCTGGTCGGGCATCCACGCCGAGGTTTTTTCATTAGGTTTTGGCCCGGTGATCTGGTCGCGCGTCGATAAACGCGGCACCAAATGGCAGTTGGCAGCAGTACCTTTTGGCGGCTACGTCAAGTTTTCGGGCGATGCGGACGCCGCCAGTGGCAAAGACAGCGACGGCATAAGCGCCATGTCCAATGAAGAAAAACGACACACCATGCACGGCGCCCCGCTTTGGGCGCGTGCGGCGACAGTTGCGGCCGGGCCGTTGTTTAATTTCATCCTGTCCATTATCGTATTTAGCGCCATTATTGGCTGGCGTGGCATAGCATCTGATCCTTTGACAGTAGCGGATCTGCGCCCAACCCCGGTTGAAAATGGCTTGGTTGTAGGGGATGAAATACTTGCAATAGCGGGTTTGAAAACGCCTGAACTGGAAAACTTTGAAGGCTACGCCGCTAGCCTGCCCGTAACACCAATTACCGATTACTCGGTGCGTCGTGATGGTTCTGAAATAACAGTATCAGGCCCATACCCCTATCCACCGATGATCGTCGGGCTTGCGCCCGGATCGGCCGCGATTGATGCGGGTATGAAGGTTGGCGATGTGATCACCAGTGTTGATGGGGTAGACGTATTCGCGTTCGCACAATTGCAAGAGATTGTTCTGGCCTCTGACGGAAATGAACTGGGTCTGACGGTTTGGCGAGAAGGTGAAGTGCTTGATCTTAATCTGACCCCGCGCAAAACCGATTTACCACTGCCAGAGGGTGGGTTCGAAACCCGCCTGTTGATTGGCATTACAGGCGGCATGTTGTTTGAACCGCAAACCTCCCCTCCGGGCGTATTTGAATCCATAGGTTATGGAATCGAGCAAACGTATTTCATCATCCGTTCCAGCATTTCCGGGCTTTATCATGTGATTGTTGGCTCAATTTCTTCCTGTAATTTGCGTGGGCCAGTTGGGATTGCCCAAACTTCAGGTGAAGCGGCCAGCCAAGGAGCGCTAAATTTCATCTGGTTTATCGCCGTGTTGTCTACGGCTGTGGGGCTATTGAACCTGTTTCCAATTCCGATTCTCGACGGTGGTCATCTGGTATTTCATGCCTATGAGGCAGTCGCAGGTCGCCCACCCAGTGATCGGGCGTTACGTATCTTGATGGGGACAGGGCTGGCTTTGATCCTTAGCTTGATGGTATTTGCCCTTTCGAACGACTTTCTATGCCCCTGATAATCGGTAATGAATTGCCGTGGTGATGCCTTAGTCCTGCCTTATTTCGATTTTATTTTGCCGATGTAGATTTATTGGTAGGGTGAAATTATGCAAACGCTTCAGACTGGCTATCGTGGCTTATCACTTCTGTTCGATCTCAACTGGGATCGGTTGCTTTATTTCGTAACAATCGCTGTGGCATTGATGCTCGGCGCATTTGTTGGCTCGCTCTAGGCCGACACCCTAGAATACTCGAAATTTTACGCGTCCTGACCGCTTGGTCTGGGGCGCGTTTTGGTTTTTGACAACCGCGCATTATCCCGATACTCAACATTCAATGGGATGTCAGTTTGGATTGGGGCACATGCGCAATCATTTTCGTTTTGAAACCGGTTTTGCTTTTACATTGATGAACACGTTGCGCCGCCTGGCGGTGGTTATTTTATTTGCATCATCAATGATTACAGTGTTTTCAGTTAGTACTGTACAGGCGCAATCTTACAGTTTTTCAACGTTCTCTGTGCAGGGGAACAGCAATATCGAAAGCTCAACCATCCTGAGCCATGCTGGAATCGCTGCCGGGTCAACCACGTCAGCCTCGGCGCTTAATCAGGCCTATCAGCGGGTATTGGCGACCGGGCTATTTGAAAGTGTCGAATTCATCCCAAGTGGAGCGCGCCTGATTATCCGGGTAGTTGAATTCCCATCGATCAACCGGGTGAACGTCGAAGGTAATTCCCGGATCAATGATGAAACAGCACTGGCACTTATAAAGTCCCAGCCGCGCCATGTTTTCAGCCCCAGTGTAGTAGAGGCCGACGCGGCTGCAATTACCGAAGCCTACCGCGCCCAGGGGCGCCTGTCGGCTACTGTGACTCCGCGCATCATCAAGCGTTCCAACAATCGCGTTGATGTGGTGTTTGAGGTGCATGAAGGCCGGGTAGTGGAAATTGAACGACTGTCATTTGTTGGAAACAATGAGTTTCCTGACAGCCGTTTGCGCCGGGTTCTGGCCAGCAAACAGGCCGGGTCACTGCGCGCATTGATACGTCAGGATACGTTTGTCGAAGACCGGATTGAATTTGACAAAGCTTTGCTGCGTGATTTTTACCAATCCCGCGGCTATGTCGATTTTCAAACCCTTTCAGTAGCATCCGAATTCTCGCGTGAACGTAATGCGTTCTTTGTGACCTTCAACGTCCGTGAAGGACAAAGGTTCAAATTTGCAAACATCACAACCACCACTGATCTGCCAGAGGTAGATATTAACGACTTTCAATCTGTGTCCCGAATTAGAGCCGGGCAGTATTATTCGCCACAAGCGATTGATAACACGATTGAGCGTCTTGAACGACTGGCATTGAAAAATGGTTTGAACCTGGTGCGGGTTGATCCTCGTGTTACGCGAAATGATCGAGACCTGACGTTGGATATCGAATTTGCGTTGGTACGAGGAGAGCGGATTTTTGTCGAACGCATTGATATTGAAGGCAATGCCACAACGCTGGATCGCGTCATTCGCCGTCAGTTTAGAATTGTTGAAGGTGACCCATTCAATCCGCGTGAAATCCGCGAAGCCGCTGCCCGTATCCGCGCCCTTGGATTATTCAGCGATGCAGCTGTAAACGCGCGTCAGGGCACATCGGCAGATCAGGTGATCGTTGATGTGGATGTGGAAGAACAGCTGACAGGTTCACTGAACTTTGGTGCAGCTTATAATTTCACCACTGGGGTTGGCCTAACAGTAAAATATAAGGAACGAAATTTTCTTGGCCGTGCGCAGACTGTAAATATTGATGCCGTGCTGGGTGCGGACAATGCCAATAGTGGCATCACCTTTATTGAGCCGGCCTTTCTTGGACGTGACCTGTCATTTAGATTTGACGGCGAATACCGCCAAACTGAATTTGATTATACCAACTATGACACACAGAAAATCCTGTTCCGCCCGTCGTTTGGATTTCCTGTAAGTGAATTTGGCCGGCTGAATCTGCGCTATACTCTGAGCAATGACAGAATTTACAATGTAGATGCGGCGTCTTCGCCAATTTTGATCGCGGAGGAAGCGGCAGGATCGAGTCTGGAAAGCGCATTTGGGTATAGCTATAGCTACGACACCCGCCGTTTTGGGCTAAATCCAAACGCCGGAATTTTGTTGCAGTTCGGTCAGGATTTCGCCGGGATTGGTGGTGCTAATCAGTTTATTAGGTCCTCAATTACCATGGTGGGTGAAACCAAGGTCTTTAATGATGAGGTCACCCTGCGGATGACAGTGGAAGGTGGCATGTTGAATTCGCAAGGTGGAGTCAGCGGGCTGACGGACAGGTTTTTCCTGACTTCAGGCAATTTGCGAGGATTTGCCCCGGCGGGTGTTGGCCCAAGGGATCTGACTGTCGCAAATCAGGACGCACTTGGTGGGAACTATTTCGCGGTGGCGCGGTTTGAAACCGATTTCCCACTTGGAATACCTGAAGAGGTGGGCATCACAGGCGGTTTGTTCCTGGATGTTGGCTCGGTCTGGGGGTTGGATAATACGAATGGCGGGTTGGTTGACGACAGTATGAATTTGCGCGCTAGTATTGGTTTTTCGGTGTTTTGGAACACGCCGATTGGCCCGCTGCGGTTCAATTTTTCCAGGGCATTAGTCAAAGAGTCTTATGACATTGAGCGTAATTTTGACCTGACGATATCGACGCAATTCTAAGGATGCGGTTGGCTGGTATGATCCGAATGGCGCTGGCGGTTGTAACGCTTGCGGTTTTCGCGCAGTCCCTGATTGCGCAGGAAACTGGGGTCACCCAGTCGCCCATTTTGACTATGGATAGTGAGCTGGTATTTGGCACGACGTCCGTGGGCAAACAAATCACCAAGAACTTGGAAAACAAGGTGCAGGAACTGGCTGCGGAAAATTTCCGTATTGCAGCCGAACTGGAAGCCGAGGAACTGGATCTCACAGAAAAACGCACAACAATGGAAGCTGCTGAATTTCAGGTTCTTGCCGAGGCGTTTGATGAAAAAGTACAGCGCATTCGCGCCGAGCAGGATGCCAAACAACGCGCATTGCAACAGCTTCGTGATGTTGAGCGACAGTCATTTATTGCTGCCATCGCACCGCTGCTTTCGGATGTGGCCCGCCGATATGGTGCTGTTGCCGTGTTGGAGCGGCGCAATGTGTTGTTGTCGGCTGATAGTATCGACATAACCCAGGAAGTGATTGATCGCATTGATGCAGCACTTACCGGCAATTTGCCAGGCTCTGATGATGATGACGCACCGTTGCAAGAGGGTGGTAATAACGGTGTGTCCGACAACCCGTAACGCCGGGTTCTTGTGTCCCATTGGCGGGTTCGTTAACAAAGCTAAAAGCTGACAGAGGAATTTGCATGACCGCCGAGACACTTAGCGCCAATCTGGAACTTATTCAGAAAATCCTGCCGCACCGTTATCCGTTTCTATTGGTCGACAAGGTTATGGACGTGGTGCCAAACAAGTCGGCCACAGGCATCAAGAATGTCACCTTTAATGAACCACATTTTCAGGGCCATTTTCCGGGCGCACCGATCATGCCCGGGGTGACAATCATCGAAGCCATGGCGCAGACAGCCGGCGTGATGGTTGGTCTGTCTCAGGACCTGTTGGACAATGAGATGCTTATTTATTTCATGACCATCAACAACGCCAAGTTCCGTCGCAAGGTGGTGCCGGGGGATGTGCTAAAGATGTACATTGAAACCGTGCGCGGTGGATCGAAAGTGTGGAAGTTTTCCGGACGCGCCGAAGTTGACGGCGAACTGGCGGCGCAGGCGGAATTTACCGCGATGATGGACAGTAAGTAGGGCAAGCGCGGTGGCAATCCATCCCAAAGCAAATGTACACGCAACGGCCATTGTAGAGTCTGGCGCTGAAATTGGTGAAGGTTGCACGGTTGGCCCGTTATGCACCGTTGGACCAGAGGTCGTTTTATATCCCCGTGTTGAGCTGAAAAGCCACGTCGTTATCACTGGAAAAACTGAAGTTGGTGAGGATACTGTTATTTTCCCGTTTGCCGTCGTTGGTGAAATTCCCCAGGACCTGAAATTCAAAGGTGAAGAAACCCGGCTGGTTATTGGCAAACGCAACCGGATCCGTGAAGGCGCGACCCTTAATGTTGGCACCGAAGGTGGTGGTGGTGTCACCCGTGTCGGGGATGATTGCCTGTTCATGACCGGGGCCCATGTGGCCCATGACGCCCAGGTCGGCGACCGGGTTATCATGGCCAATCAGGCCGCCCTTGCCGGGCATTGCGAAGTCGGCGACGATGTGATCATTGCCGGACTTTCCGGCATCCATCAGTTTGTGCGTCTCGGTAAAGGCGCGATCATTGGTGCCGTGACCATGGTGACCCATGACGTTATTCCGCACGGCCTGGTACAGGCATCGCGTGGCACGTTGGACGGGCTGAACCTGATCGGTTTGAAACGCCGTGGTGTGGCACGCGATGACATCATGGCTCTGCGCGCTGCCTATCAGGCACTGGCGCAGGGCGAAGGCGCGTTTCAGGAGCGGGCCAAGCGTTTGGCCGAAGAAACTGACTGTGATTATGTGCGCGAGATCGTGGATTTCATCCTTGCCGGGTCTGACCGTTCTTTCCTGACACCAAGCTGAGGGCCGGGGTATGCTTGCACTCATTGCGGGGCAGGGCCGGTTGCCGGGGTTGCTGGCAGAGCAGCTTGAGCGTGACGGCAATAAATTCGAGATATTTGAGATGGCTGGGTTTCCGGTGGATGCCCTGACCGGTCACCCGGTGCGCACGTTTCATATTGAGCAACTGGGCAGTCTGCTGGATATGTTGGTGAAAGAAGGCTTTGAACAGGTTTGTTTTGCTGGCTCTGTCCGGCGGCCTAAGATTGACCCGGGACTGATTGATACCGCGACCAAGCCTTTGGTTCCCCGGATCATGCAGGCAATTGCGTCGGGCGATGACGGGGCGTTACGGGCTATTATTTCGCTGTTTACCGAACGGGGATTACAGGTGCGCGCAGCCCATGAAATTGCGCCACGACTGTTGCCTGAGCCGGGAATATTGGGCCGTTCACAGCCAGAGGATCAGCATCGGGCGGATGCGGTTATTGGTTGGCAAGTGCTTGAAGAACAGGGCGTGGCTGATCTTGGGCAGGCGTGTGTTATTCATAATGGTAAGGTGATTGCGCGCGAAACTGAAGCCGGTACAGATGTGATGTTGGCTGAACTCGGGCAAGTGTCCGGGGGAATACTGTTCAAAGGGCCAAAACCCGATCAGGATCGCCGCGCCGACATGCCAACCATTGGCACCGGTACCGTTGAAGGCGTGGTCACGGCCAAGCTGGACGGGATAGTGATAGAAGCGGGCGGGGTAATGGTTCTTGATCTGCTGGAAGTTGTGAAAATGTGCGACCGGGCGAAAATTTTCCTTTGGGTAAAGGGGCGTTCCTGATGCGGGTGTTTCTTATTGCGGGTGAACCGTCGGGGGATAAGCTGGGCGGCGCGTTGATGGCCGGGCTGAAAAAACTTGGCGTTAAAGTTGAGTTCTTCGGGGTTGGAGGCGCACATATGCAGGCCGAAGGGTTGAAAAGCCTGTTCCCGATGTCTGAACTATCCGTCATGGGGATCGCGGAAGTGCTGCCAAAATACCGCGCCCTGAAACGTCGCATTCGCGAAACCGCAACAGCAGCACTGGAATGTGAACCAGACGTGATGATCACCATTGACAGCCCCGATTTTTGCCTGCGGGTGGCGCGGCTGGTAAAAGCGGCATCTGTAATCCGAACCGTTCATTACGTCGCCCCGTCGGTCTGGGCCTGGCGTGCTGGTCGCGCGGCGAAGATGGCCGGGTGTATTGATCAGGTACTGGCATTACTGCCGTTTGAACCGCCCTATATGCAGGCCGCCGGAATGCGTTGCGATTTTGTAGGCCACCCGGTGGTGAGTGAGCCAGAGGTGACCCCCAAAGAAGTCACCTCGTTTCGCAGTATCTATGGGCTTGGCAATGACCCGGTTGTTCTGGTCTTGCCGGGAAGCCGACAAAATGAAGTGTCACGACTGGCGCCAATCTTCGGGGAAGCTTTGCGCGTGCTACTGGACAAAAGCCCCAAAGCCCATGTGGTTGTTCCTGCCGCAGGGCCAGTTGCAGGGGCTGTATTGGAAGCCACCAAAAACTGGCCCGGCACACCGATTGTACTGGACCCCAGAAACATGCCCCTGTTGCAGGCCGAAAATCGCAAACGCGCAGCCTTTGCCGCTGCCGATGTGGCACTGGCCGCGTCTGGCACGGTTTCGCTGGAGTTGGCGGCCGCGGCAACACCGATGGTGATTGCTTACGATATGAACTGGCTAAGCTGGCAGGTGATGTCGCGGATGGCCAAGGTGGATACGGTGACATTGGTTAATCTGGTGACGGGCACACGCGTGGTGCCAGAGTTTTTGGGGCCGGAGTGTAAACCATCCGCTATCGCAAGGGCGCTAGTTGAGTTGTTAGTTGATCCGGCACAGAAACAGTTTCAGGCTTCAGCAATGACCGAAACTATGATTGCATTGGGACGCGGCGCGGAACCGCCCGGCCATAGGGCTGCGCGGGCGGTATTAAAGGGAATTCAAAACGATTAATGTGAAAAAATACACTCGCCAATACAGTTTCTATGTAAATGGAACATTTGGTTTAAGTTTTACTGATGCCTAAATTGATATTCCTTGTCAGATACTTCCCTATTTCAACATAATGCTGTTTATTTCAGTGGTATTGAGATGATTGGCATAGCCACGGGGGAATATTGGCACATAGCGCGTTTATCCACATTCCTAAGACGGCAGGCACGAAAACTCGGCACAACTTGAATACCGATAAGTATAGTTTTGCATTTTCTTATGGTGAAACAGAAATTATTGATCTGGATGAAGATGGCAATCCATTTCCGTTGAATAATTCAGGGCTAATACGGAACATGAATCGCAAAGCTATGGCAAAATTTCTTCGCGCAGATGTATTATATGGTCATGTGACACTGCGGGATTATCAGAAAATTCTTCCTGAAGATGCGCAGTATTATACCGTGATGAGAAATCCAATTGATCGTGTAATTTCCTACTACAACCATGCACAGTCCTATCACGCGGATTTCAAGTCGCGCAAACAATCAATCCTGAAATTTATTTCCAGTACAAAAGAGATATCCGATTACAATAGCCAAGTTCTTCACCTTAGTGGTGCACCCAGTAATGTCGAAATAAACACCGACCATTTGAGCGCCGCCAAGTTGAACGTCGTATCCGGAAGAATAATTGTGGGCATTCAGGAATTTCTGGAGCAAAGCATAGAACTGATGCCAATTTTCAGACCGTTAAAAGCCGCACCAACTTCTAAACGCAATTTTATTCCCCCTCGACAAAAAAGTAACTCAAAATCCTCATTGGTCAATCAATCTATTTTCGGGTTTTCGCGAGAATCGCTTACGGAATATGAGGTTGGTGAAATTGCCAGGCTGAACAAACTAGACATTCAACTGTACAATTATTGCCTGAAGTTTGTTCAGGAAAAGTTGGCGGCAAAGAAACGCACCTGAAATCCCAGAGTTTACATCTTACACGCCCCGCCAGATCCATCCGCCGCCGAATATGCGGCTGCCTTCCGGGTCATAGAATACGCAGGCCTGACCGGGGCTGACGCCTTCTTCGGGAACCAGCAGTTCTACCGTAGCCTG
>VAPM010431008.1_pt1 | contig 10763 bp, 8 predicted proteins | sample 3395091 | NCBI WGS metagenome assembly VAPM01 (sample SAMN08290445, study PRJNA428436) | hydrothermal vent metagenome | isolation source: Deep-sea hydrothermal vent chimney 3 | place: Pacific Ocean: Juan De Fuca Ridge | reverse complement strand
CATACATTGAACAGTGCTTGCATTAATATGTTCAAAGACTGATATCTCAAGGTACTTATTTGAATGAAGCACATTTGGTATGTTTTCGATACCATATTTACGCATAATCTGATTAGCATGCATTTCTGTCACTCTTCTGTCTGCATGACTCAGATCATTAATATAGTACTTTACTGTAACCGGTGAACTATTTTCGAGTTCGATTTTCCAAACAGAACTATTCCCACCTTCGTTACAAGTCTGACATGACACGGGATTACCTAATGAAGATTGTCGAATTAAGGCATAACAATCCTCTACATCAATATTTTTTAAAAGATAATTTTCAATACTCGGCCAGGTAGAATACACACTCTCACCAAAATGAATTGTATCTATATTATTATCTAATAGTGGATGCTCAACGATTTCAATCAAATCATCAATCATTACATCCAGATTTAACTCATTAATTTTTTTAATTTTTTCTTTTTGTGTTGATAAAAATAAAATCTCTTTTATCAAACCTAAATTACTCTCTGGAAGTAACTGCTGTTCTTTAAGCCACCTAAGAGCAGGATTTCTAAGGTTAATCTTAGAATCGTGATGAGCTACCTCAGTTTTGTGGCTTATAATAAAGACATGATGTCCTTTATTTTTCGCTCTCCATAAAAATCTTATTACTCCAGGAAAGGCATCAGCATTTTCAATCGCTTCTGAATAAACATATCCTTGTAATTTCTGCCAGCGCTTTTCACCATCAGGTAATTGCCGAATACAACTTTTAAGTTTCTCTTTATTACCAGACCAGTCATCAGATATTAGGTCAAAAGATTTTGCTGCTATTTTAAAAACCTTATCGTAACTAATAATTGTATTATCAAGATCAATGCCAATTTTCATGATAATATATGATTAATACTTAGATACATTACTATAAATTAAGATTTCACTTTACATTTAACATATAAACGATCTATTTTGAACATTTAATTACGGTTATATTTATTAAATAAAATTAACATGAGGTACATTATTATTCTTTAGATTAAATAAATAACGATTAATCTCATCCATTCTGCAGTTTCTTCGACATTCACTAATATCTAATTCATTTAACACATAAGTAAAATTATCTTTACGTTTATCACCCTGCCAGATATCTAAAAAAGATTTTTTATTAATATTTCCATATTCAAAACGTGTGTCCAACAAGTAAGCACTACAACCATAAACTGAACCATCAGCCATTACATACGCCCAAAGAAACGGCGTTGAATGACATTTTGTGTATCTTTCTGCATGTTCATCCAAATACTTTTTAATGGTATTTTCCCTAAAAATAACTTTGAATTTATCAGTATTGTATTGCTGCAATTCCTTTCCCAAAAATAAGTAATCTGAATAATCAATATTTTCGTAAACTCGAGTTTCACTAAAATTATGTTGGGAGTATGGTTTGACTACCAAGTAATCCAGCACCATATCATCCCTGCATAGCCTCGCTAACTCAGCCATTTCTTCAGCATTTTCCGGCAACAAAAGAGCCTGCGCTCCAATTATACAATCCAGATTATTTTCTCTTTTATACTTTGTCGCTCGTTTCAAATTCTCAACAACAACATTAAAATCCTTTTCTTTAGTTTGATGAATTTTTGCGTAGGTCTTAGCTGTACCTGCATTCATAGATACCTTAATCCACGAAATTAGCGGCATTGATTGCTCAATAAATTTGTTATTTAATACTGTAGCATTGGTCGTAAAAGAAACATCTATCCCAGCGTTCTTTGTTAACTTAACTATTTCATTAATTTTTTTATGTAACAGAGGTTCTCCTTCCCCTGCATACATAATACTCTTTACTCCTAACTCACCCATTTCAGGTAAACGTTCTTTTAGTACATCTATATCCAACATCCGAGCCTTATAACCAATGTAATCGACCGCACAAAATGTACAACGATGATTACATGCGCCGACTGGTGCCATCTCTACATATATAGGATAAATAGACTTAGCTTTTTCCCAATCATTACCCACATCAAGTAGTTGAGCGACTCGACGAGGATGATAAATTAATTTGTGACTATCAATATTAAATTGATCTGTCATAGAATAACCTTTTTAATTGAAGACTGTGTTATTAATATAATTTCTTAAATGTTCACTACTAATAGGTTGATTACCGACTTCTCGTACTGCCAATGCTGCCATGCATGTCCCAATCGCCGAAGCCTCCATCAAGTTACTTCCAGATGATATACTTGCCGCCATAGCAGCCATTAAGGAATCCCCTGCTCCCGCGACATCAACAGGATTTACAGTAAGTGCAGGATAATGTTGCCTTAATACAAAACCATCTTGTTGTCTGTTGTATGCAATAAACCCATCTGCCCCTAACTTAACAATTGCATCATTTGCATGAAGTTCATCCATTAATCTATTAGCTATCCATTCAACACCATCAACATTATTATCTAGTGCATGGCGTGCTTCACGTTCCGTTGGAAAAACAAGATTGAAATTATTGAATTTTGTTACTTTTCCCATTTGACTACTACACTGAATGTCGCCAAATAGTTTCAAATTATATTCCTTGGCTATTGATTGGACAGTTTGAAGAATTTTTTCTGTGACCACGCCATATACAAAATCACTAATTAAAATACCATCCACTTGCTGTGCAAGTTCTTTTATTTTTTTAATTATTTTGTTTTCAATATTACTCGCAAGTTTGTGCTCTTTCAATTTGCTAACACGAAATAACTTTTGATTTCCTACCATATAACGTATTTTATACGTTGTTGGTCGACTGGAATCTTTGATAAGATGTGAATTCACACCTCTTTCTTTCAATTTCGATTCTACTTTTCGAGCATGTTCATCTTTGCCAACAACTGACAAATAATGACACGTTGCACCAAGAGCACGAATGTGTGAAGCGACAATAGCTGCCCCGCCAATAAATTCGCGTGAATCAAGTTCTCGTACAACCAATACTGGCGCTTCAGCACTCATCCCTAATGCATCACAAGCAACGTATTGATCAACAATAGTATCGCCTATTACTAAAAGTTTAGAGTCTTTAATCTCATCAAGTCTTTTATTTATACTTTTAATTTCTATACTTTGATTCTGACATGCTTTTTGAAAAAGATTTAATTTTTCGACAGATAATGCATCTTGACCTTCATATAATAATTCTGAAGTTGAGTAACGTGTCTCACCAGCATGGTAGACAACTTTACCACCAGATTGCTTTAAGGCGTTAAGTGAAGCATCAATTTCATTATCATGTATTGCTTCATGTTCGCTTCCCATCACCAATACGTCAGGTTTAACTTGATTAATAAAATCTTCTAAGTTACCTTCATCCAGTATTACAACATTATCTATGATGTGAAGAAGAGACACGCCCTCGGCGCGTTCATCTTGTTTAAAGTAATGTTTAGCCTCTGAATTCACTAAACTCGAGTCATCTTTTAATGCAACAACAAGAATATCACCTAGAGATCGTGCGTATTTGAAATAACGCATATGCCCTGGGTGTATAATATTAAAATGTCCATAACAGAGAATCAGCTTTCCGTTTCTATTTATCATATCATTAAACGAACTATGTTTAGCTGATAATATTTTTTCTAAAGTATCATTCATAGACTTTGTAATAATTTTTTATACGCAGGATTTGTAATAATGTTATTTGGTAATGTATTTTTCGACCAAGCTTTAGAATTACATTCATCAGTTTGAGCAGCAACTAACATTTCTGGCGTACCAATATCACGAAGCACACCATCATTCTTCCATGTCGCAATTTTTTTTAAAAAGTGAGGTAACACCTCTGTGCTAAAGTCATCAACCTTAGGATTTTCAGATATCCATTCAATTACTTCAGGTTCAATTAAGTAAACTGCTGCATTCGCAAGGTTACCTGGAGGATTTTGAACTTTTTCATAAAAGTTTTGTACAACACCTTTTACATTTAACTCTACAATTCCACAGTTTTCTGGATTCTGAGCTTCAAATGTCATCATACTCATTACTGTTTCTGAAGGTCGCGAATTCTGATGGAAATCTATATAACGCTGAAAGTCACAGCAACATAAATTATCCGCATGGATCAGTAAAACTGTATGATCTTTAAAAAATTCTAAATTTGCACGTAAGGTACCGGCTGTTCCAAGAAGTTTTTCTTCATATACAGTATGAATACTATCTTTAAACGGTGAGTCATTAACAAATGACCGTACTATATCTGCATGAGAATGAAGGTTTACTAGTATTTGATTTAAGCCTGAACAATGTAACATCGACAACCAGTACTCAAGTAATGGGCGTCCTTGAATTGGCATTAAGCATTTTGGCCAATGCTCTGTATATGGGCGAAGTCGAGTCCCTAAACCAGCTGCCAATAAGAGTACTTTAATCTCCTTCAAAAATTTATTTACCTAAATACTTAAACCAGTCTTCTGTAGCCGAAGCAATTGATTCTGGATTCCAAATAGGTGCTTCTTTCCAATAATCAATATTTTCAAGTATATTAGATATACCTTCTTCAATAGATACTTTTGGTGTCCAAGCCAAACCTTTTCGTATCCGAGTGATATCAGCAAAGGTACTATCTGGTTCTCCAGGTCGTTTGGGTATATGTACTTTTTCACCACCAAGTAACTCAGCAATACGGTTTACTGATATAGAAGCACCACTACCAACATTATAAATTTCACCAGATTTATCTGATTTAGCCGCGCTTATCAACGCTTCTACGATATCAGTAACATAAGTAAAATCTCTTGTTTGTTCACCATCACCAACGATTGTATAAGGTTCTCCAGCCAATTTTTGTGCAAGGAAAACACCAAAGACTGCACCATATGTACCTGAAGTACGCGAACGAGGACCATATACATTAAAAAATCTTAGCGAAATTGCCGGTAACGCATAAAGCTGGGACCAGTGCATAACAAGTTCCTCACCCATCCTTTTAGCTAAAGCATAGGGATACTGAGGTTGTATTGGAGAAGTTTCAGGTGTTGGATATTGCTCAGGAATACCATAACAAGAAGATGATGCTGAATAGATAAACCTTTTTACACTGGCATGTCTTGATGCTTGTAATACATTAAATGTACCATTTACATTTGATTGATGATACGACTCAGGATTTTGAATTGAAGGAACAATATCTGCCAACGATGCTAAATGAAAAACCCAATCGACACCTACAAATTCCTTATACCATTCACCAGAAACTGCTAAATCACATTCAACTAACTTGATTTTTTCTGAAACATGTCCAAGATTTTCTTTACGTCCAGTACTATAGTTATCCAACACTATAACTTCATGATTTTCTACTAGTAAGGCATCAACTAAATGACTCCCAATAAATCCAGCACCACCGGTCACTAAACATTTCAAAAAACATTCTCCTTACTTAAATTTTTATTTAGACTAATTGGCTTCAAAATAATTCAACTCTTAACTGCAAGCCTATCTGCTATATTATGAAGGAGAAGTCCATGACCAATTTCTACAATTCCATAATCTGTTGAATCCAACCAAATATTGATATCACCCATTGTTTTTAGTTGATTGCCTTCAGAAAAACCAGATAATGTAACTGTATAAATATTCTTCGAATTAGCATACTCAACCGCATTTAAAATATTGTCAGACTCTCCTGAACTACTAATCGCAATTAAAATATCCTCTTGTTCAATCATTATCTCAAGTGGTTTTTTAAAAACATTTTCATAACCATGATCATTTGATATACAGGTAAGCATAGATGAATTATATAAAGTATGTGCTTTAATTTTAGACATATTTAACAAATCAATCACCAGATGACTTGCAATACTTGCACTTCCCCCATTACCAATCACATACACATGGGATTTACGCTCACGCAATAACGTTAATTCTGAAACTATGGTGTTTAAACAATTATCCGTTATCAGTTTATCTCCAAGTTTATCTATACACTGTATATTGGATACCACCTCTGAAAAATCTGATAGTCTATCGAGTATTTTCATTTTAAAATCATCTCGCAAAAATATAGCATAAAGCTAAAAAAATTCTGACATTAAAAAATATCTTAAAACTTAGATAAAACATTTTTCGCATTGGCCATAAGGGAATCCTAGATTAGGCAATCTTAACCCTTCTGAATACGATACATAGAGTACTTATATTTAATCATTACACCAATGATATTAAACATAACTATGTTTTATCCACCAATATTTCCTGGTAAGTTCCTATTCTATTAATTTTCCCATTAGATAACTCTATTATTTGATCGCAATTTTTCAAAGTTGTAACTCTGTGTGCAATGATAAGAATTGTTAAATTATCTCTAAGGCTTTCAATAGACTGCATTACAGTTTGTTCAGTTTTATTATCCAAAGAGCTTGTTGCTTCATCAAAAATAATGACATCTGCTTTCTTGTATAACGCTCTTGCTATACCTATTCGTTGTCTTTGACCACCAGACAACCTAATGCCTCTTTCACCTACAAATGTTTTATATTTCTTAGGCCAAGTCTCAATTATATCTGCGATTTGTGCTTGTTGAGCAGCTAGCCTAACTTTATTCAGATCAATTTTATCTTTTGGAACACCAAAAGCTATATTTTCTTCTATAGTAGTATCAGCAAGAAAAATAGCCTGAGGCACATGTGCAATATGAGATTGCCACGCGCGCTGATTTTTTATATTAATTGGCTTTCCATCAATCTCAAGCTGTCCTTCTGCAGGCTCCAACAGTCCCATTACAACATCAAGAAGAGTACTTTTTCCACTACCAGTCGTACCAATAATGCCGGTACGACTTCCTTTTAATACACGAAGGCTGAGATTGTTAATAACTAAAGGTGTTTCTAATTCTACACTATAACGAAAAGAAATATTATTCAGAAATATATCTTGAGAAAAATCCAAATGCATAGAATTTGGATTATCTGCATAATACGGAAGAGGTTGTTCAAGTAATTCAATCGCATCTTGTAGTGAGACTTGCCCAACCTGAAGGCCAGCCCATGATGCAAAGGCTTGTTGCAATACAGGTAAGAGTCGCTGAGCACCGAGAGCAAATGCACCAAGAATAGGAATGACCGTAATAATAGTACCACTTTGTTGCGACAAAAAATATGCAACAAATACGATAAGCAACATACCTATTATTTCTATTAAATAACGTGGACTAGCGGAAATTAATTGACTAGTTCCTTGAGCTCGGCGTAAAGGAATATCAGCACTACGATATATTTGACAATAAACATGTTGATTACCATCAATCAAAACGTCCCGAATACCACCTAATCCTTCTTGTAAAGATTTAATAACGTAGGTAGATTCACGCGCAATAACTTGACCATTCCTTGAAAGCTGCTTCCGTGTAAACCAGATGATAAGTGCATAAATCAAACCAAAACCGCCAAATAGCGCAAATGTGATAATTGGCGCAACAAGCACTATAGTAGTAATGATAAACATCAATAATATGCTTGAGCCAATAAGATTTAATACATTACGAATATTACCTATTACACTATTTGTTTTGCTAATAATTCCATTTATAATTTCACTGCTATTACGGGCAGTATGAATAGAGTATGGCTGATACAAGGTGCGACGATAAATATTTACACTTAAATCAGCCCCAGCTGCGAAAGCCAGGCGAACACTAACCCAAAGTAAACATAAACGCACTGCACCTGAAACTAGAATAGCTAAACCAAAAAAAACACTAAAAGGTAGCAATAGTTGTTCTGGACTAGTGAACCCGAACATATGGATAAGTGGTTGTAAAGTGGCGTGCTCAAATACACTTTCTGGTGCTGTCAAAACCCCTAAAAATGGTAACACCGCACCGATGCTAACAATTTCTGCAACAGAACCAAGGGTCATCAAAATAAGTAGAAGTATGAACTGTCCACGTCGTCGCGGACTAATATGCTGCCACAGTTTCTTTAAAAGATAGATTATAGGTTGTGTAGGTTGCATTTTACTTTTTAAAAAAAATTATAACAATCATAAGCTTTATCAATATTGACTACATTAATAGTTAATCTTAATAAAACTCAATAAAATATTCTCACATATAGTTATTACACAAGTCACGAACTAAAAATTTTATATATGATTGGCTAACTGCCAACCAATGTTTCTTCGAGAATATAAACTAATGATCGTTGTTAAGTAAATCCAACCCGTTGCTGTAACAAAGTAAGTAATGTTGCTCACCCAAACAGCATTCGGTTTGTTAACCATGAACTGTCGATTAAGTACATTCTATGCAATGACTCTGCTGTGCGTTAAGTCTGTGGCAGTAACAAACTTCTTATGTTGCTTAGGATAAATATCATGTTTTTGTTTTAAACTTGCAGCACGGTTGTGATTCACATCATTACCTAAGTCACTTAGGTTGTCTGTTAGCGGCCTACTTCGCCAGTCATAAAACCCACTTTTTGATACGCCTAAAATACGATATTGAAGTTGAACGTCGAATTCTGGATGTGTATCAATAAACTGAATATATTATGCTTGGTGTCTCGCAAAGTAGGATGCCAATTTTTTAATATTTCTCGCTCTTGTTTGAGTTAAGCATTTTCTTTTTTAAGAGCGACCAGCTCTTGTTCTGGACGGAGTGTATTAGGGGTATCTAAAACATCACCCCTATCACGAAATTTTATGCCGTGCATATAACACATTATGATAGTAAGGAAAAATTCCTAATGGTTCTTCTGCTATAACTAAAAATGATTTATTTGGTCGGTAAAGTTCAATATGCTTTAGTCTTGCTTCTTGCAGATCGACTTCGTTAAATATATCTATAATATCTGTTGATAATCCAAGCTCAAAAACATCCTGCAATGTCTCTTCGTTAACCCCATGCAGACCAATTAATTCAGGTTTATATTTTCCAACGGCGTTCTTAGTATAAAAGTAATTCGAGTGATATATTATTTTTTCGAAATAATACATTACTGTTTCTTTCGGCATTTCTTGAAAACTATTAATATTAATAACCAAACTGGTAGAGCTAAAATCGCAGTTCTCATCATTGATAGTATATGCATTTATGAAAGATATTTTTTGATATTCCTCATTAGTTAGTACTTTTTCTAAATAACAGGCGCTTAATGATAAAACTTCTGGAATATCAATAATCGTATAATTATGAATACCCTTTACTAATTTAATTAGTGCCTGCGCAGTACGCCCAAAACCTGCACCAATTTCTACTATATTTTTAATTTCTTCACTGTGAATATATTTATTTAGAAAGGTATATTCCTCTATTGAAAAGAAATGATCCAGATTAATTTTCGCTCCTGAGCGAACAGATAATTCCACAGGATTACCTAAACTAGTATTGCCAATCTTTTCATAATTATCAAAAAAAATGTCATCTTTTGTCTGAAGCTGATGGAAAAGCAAAAAGTTATAATACCGCATAGTTTCATCAAAAGGGTCCCAAGAAGCTAATCGATTGTTAGGCTTTCCTGTCTCCCTGAAATCAACAAGAAATTTTTCATCAATTTTCGAAAACCGTTCTTTTGCAAGTTGACTCCATAATTTTGATTTTTTCATTTTGACCTGTACCCCGTAAAACGGACATAGATTTATGCAGCCCTTTGTTCAAACTTAAGTGGTGAAATATTACCTAAGTGTGAATGTCTGCGTTTACGATTATAAAATCCTTCAATGTATTGAAATAAGCTTATGCAAGCTTCTTGAATATTTTTATATCGCTCATAGTTTACATGCACTGTTTTTAGCGTACCGAAAAAACTTTCAGCAATCGCATTATCCCAACAATTACCTTTTCGGCTCATGCTGAATTGTTACCGATTTTAACTTAGCTTCCACTTCATCCGAAACGTATTGAGAGCCTCGGTCGGAGTGAAACAGTTACGGCAAACAACTGTGTCTTTTTTGTGCATTATCAATCGCTTCACAGACCAAAAAGCTTCGCATATGGTTAGCAAGTTGCCAACCTACGCTCATCTGAGCTCGCATCAATAATTTGTCCGTGGCGGGCAATGTAACCCGCTTTGTTCAACTGCTTCGATAGCTCTTCGAATAATTTATCGACCATATTAAGCTCTGATAAGCAATTTCGAAATGCCCAGAATGTCTTTGCATCGGGTGAGCGCTGGCGGTTGTGTAAGCCTAAAAAATGCTGGAAACTTCTTCTATTTGATATTCCAGCTGATCATCGCTTAAACCGTAAAGATTCTGGATGAGCGGCCCTTTGAACATCATCACGACATCTCTCGGTTTGTCGCCTGCGTTACCCTTATTTTGTTCTTATTTATCCGCTTGGGCATCTTGCGAAACCCTATCTCACTCTATGGTTTCATCTAGGACCAGTAATGGGTTTCCTTGTTTATCTAGCGGAGTGTCCAGAAGGGAAAACATTGAGCCAAATAGATCGTTTGTCATGGTGAATTTATTGTTCCTTGTTAAAGGGATGATTATACTGGATTCTTGTCAATTAATAGAGATGCCCCTAATTAAGTCAACAATTCACACCTTATTCTATCAGTTATCTAAAGCTTGCTTTATTTACGTCAACAATTGCCAACATACCATTCCATCGCTTCATCCATACCTTCATCTATTTTATGAGTTGGATCATAACCTAATAAATTTTGAGCTTTTGAGATATCAGCCTGAGAATGCATTACATCACCTATACGAAAATCTCGATAGATTGGCTCTTGTCTTTTTAGTTCTGGTTTCAGAGAAATCAGCCTATCCTGAAT
>VAPM010646124.1_pt1 | contig 10771 bp, 10 predicted proteins | sample 3395091 | NCBI WGS metagenome assembly VAPM01 (sample SAMN08290445, study PRJNA428436) | hydrothermal vent metagenome | isolation source: Deep-sea hydrothermal vent chimney 3 | place: Pacific Ocean: Juan De Fuca Ridge | reverse complement strand
GTCAATGCCATCATTAGAAAGTCGATTAATGGCTTCTACCCAGCGTACTGGGTTAAATAATTGTTTTACCAGTGCCTCTTTAATTTGTTCCACATTATTAGGCGTTGCGACATCCACATTATTAATCACTGCAACATTCGGTGCTGTGATTTCAATGTCTGCTAAACGCGCTCGTAATTTTTCTGCTGCAGGTAGCATCAATGAACAATGTGATGGCACACTCACGGGCAAAATTATCGCACGTTTTGCTCCACGTTCTTTTGCCAAAATGGTGGCACGTTCAACCGCAGCCGTATTACCCGCAATAACAACTTGCCCAGGTGAATTAAAGTTTACCGCCGAAAGTACATCACCTTCAGCTGCATCATCACAGACCGTGATGACTGCTGCATCATCCATACCTAGCACTGCTGCCATTGCGCCTTCACCTGCTGCAACTGCCTCTTGCATAAATCGACCACGATCAGTCACCAGGCTTGCTGCATTGGTTAACGACATTGCATCACTACAGACTAATGCGGTGTACTCACCCAAACTATGTCCTGCCATCATGGTGGGCATCATACTGGCTTGTTGTTGCCACACACGCCAACAGGCAACGCCCGCTGTGAGCATTGCTGGCTGAGTACGATCAGTTTGATTTAAATCTTCAGCCGGCCCTTCCTGAACCAACTTCCATAAATCATAGCCCAGTGCTTCTGATGCTTCAGCAAACGTTTCTTTAACAACTGTATGGGTTTGTGCAAGTTCAGCCAACATGCCGACTGATTGAGAACCTTGCCCTGGAAAGATAAATGCAAATGACATGAGAATAATTCCGTAATAAAAAATTAATATTAATACACTAATATTTAATCAGCGCCGAACCCCAAGTAAACCCGCCACCAAAGGCTTCAAGTAAAATCGTATCGCCACGTTTAATTCTGCCATCACGTACCGCCGTGTCGAGTGCAAGCGGCACAGAGGCCGCTGAAGTATTGCCGTGCTTATCAACAGTGACGACAACATGGTCTGTATTCATTTGTAATTTTTTAGCCGTCGCATTAATAATGCGTATATTAGCTTGATGTGGCACTAACCAATCAATATCTGACTTCTGCATATCATTAGCCGCCAAGGTTTCATCCACAATACGTCCTAATGTATTAACCGCCATTTTAAATACTTCATTGCCTTTCATGCGAACGAAGGCAGTGCCGTTTTCAATTTTACTGTAATCAGAAGACACGCCGCCATCAACCGTTAATAAATCCTCGTATTTACCATCTGCATGCAAGTGAGTAGATAAAATACCCGGCTCATCGGTTGCTTCTAAAATCGCCGCGCCCGCGCCATCACCAAATAAAATACAGGTTCCACGATCAGTCCAGTCCGTGATACGCGACATAGTTTCTGCGCCGATGACTAAGGCACATTTATTTGAACCGGATTTAATGAATTTATCCGCTATACCTAGTGCATAAACGAAGCCAGTACAAACTGCTTGCACATCAAATGCAGCACAACCTGCAATACCTAAACGTTGTTGTAATAGACAGGCCGTACTTGGAAATACGCGATCAGGTGTTGTTGTTGCAATAATAATTAAGTCAATATCGTCAGCGGTGATACCTGCGTGTTGCATCGCAGCACGTGCAGCATGTTCTGCAAGATCACAAGTCGTTTGACCTTCTGCTGCAATATGACGTTCTTTAATACCCGTGCGGTCAAAGATCCATTCATCAGTGGTATCAACCATCGTTTCCAGATCTTTATTGGTTAAGATTTTTTCCGGCAAGTAACTACCGGTGCCTTTAATTCGTGAATACATTAGGAATCATCTCGTTGGTGAACCAGTAGCACTTCCAGCTGCTCACTAATTCGTTCAGGTACACGATTTTCAATTTCTATCAATGCTTGATTGATTGCCGTTTTAAAAGCCAATACATCCGCACCACCATGACTTTTAATCGCAATACCTTGTAGACCAAGCAAACTTGCTCCGTTGTATCTGCGAGGGTCAATTGTTTTACGAAAACTCTTCAACACGGGCATCGCAATGACAGCGACCATTTTAGTTAAAATATTTTTAGTGAAGGCTTGTTTAATTTTAAACGAAATCATTTTAGCCACACCTTCGCTGGCTTTTAAGGCAATGTTGCCATTAAAACCGTCACAAACAACCACATTGGCTTTGCCTTCGTAAATACCATCACCTTCAACATAACCCACATAATTGAGTTCACTATTTGAAAGCAACCGTGACGCCTCTTTAATAATTTCGTTACCTTTAATTTCTTCTTCGCCAATATTTAATAAAGCAACACTTGGGTTTTCAATATTGTTCACCGCTGAAGCTAATACAGAACCCATTACTGCAAATTCAAAAAGATTATCCGCTGAACTATCCACATTCGCGCCCATGTCTAACATGTGACAAAAACCGGGGATAGTAGGTAACAATCCACAAATGGCTGGGCGATCAATACCCGGTAACATTTTTAAAACAAAACGCGCGGTTGCCATTAATGCTCCGGTGTTACCTGCACTGACACAAGCATCGGCACGACCTTCTTTAACAAGATTAATCGCAATGCGCATTGAAGAGTCTTTTTTGAAACGCATTGCTTGTGCAGGCTTGTCATCCATTTCAACAATCTGCGAGGCATGTTGTACTTGCATGCGATCGGCGTCGGGGTATGTATGCTTATTTAGTTCTTCACGAATTTTATCCTGATCACCAACGAGTATCAGTGCAAGATTAGAATGTTCTGCCAAGGAAGCAATCGCAGCGGGAACTGTAATAGGTAAGCCATGATCTCCACCCATTGCATCGAGAGAAACTGTTAGTAAGCTGCCCATATTTTTATTTTGCTACCTTTTGTTATGAGGGCGCATAAAAGCGCAACACGGCATTAAGCCGTGTTGCGTAGTATAGTGATCATGCTGTCGATTTGCTGATAAACCAACCGACATAACTAAAGCAATTGTTAGTCGTCTTTACCAGGAACCACTTTACGACCACGGTAGTAACCATCTGCCGTTACATTGTGGCGACGATGTGTTTCACCGGTTGTTGAATCAACCGAAAGAGTCGGTCCACTTAGTGAATCATGTGAACGACGCATTCCGCGTCTTGCTGGTGTTACTTTGTTCTTTTGTACTGCCATGGCCGATTACTCCTACCGTTAATTCTAATCTATGTTATTTACGTTTTAAATCCGCCAATGCTGCAAACGGATTTTTTCTTTCCTCAGACTCGTTATTCACTTCTGCAACATCTTCGCTATGTATTTCATCATAGTCTGTTGCATGACAGCTTTCCGTTTCATGTTTAGGCACAATCGGTAAGCTTAGTAATAACTCGTCTTCAACTAACTCAGCAACAGATACTAGGGAGTCATCAAGTAACAATGGCTCGTATTCTTCACCGAGGTGTTCAATTTCTGCTTCAGACTCAATCATCGCCAGTCGAAATGTTGTATCAACAGGCATTAATAAAGTCTGCATACAACGCTGACAAGATAAAGATAAAGTGCAGGTCAAGTGCCCTTTCATCCATGCGATACCACTCTTATCAACATCAAACTCAAGTTTAACGTCAACATCACCTGTTGTATCGTCAAGAACCTCAACAAGTCTAGGCATTCGCGACAGAGGTAAACACCCCTGCATCAGTCGTTGATTGCGCGCCAGCCTCAGCGGTTCAATATGCTCTGGAAGCCGGTCTTTCATAAGGCGCGCATAATATAGCGCAAGCTGCTGGCTGTCAAAGGAAAAATCCTCAAAACTCAGTCTGTTCCACAAGATCATACCGGAATCAGCTTGCTTTAATACGCTGTTTCCCTTTCAATGTATTGCTTAGCGATGAAGACTCGATTTTTAGGGGCTTCAGCGCTGATATCCAAACAAGATCGCTGGCTAAAAAATAAACAAGCTGAAGGGAGATTTAAGCTTGATAAGAAAAATCCTCATTGCCAATCGCGGTGAAATTGCAGTTAGAATTGTACGTGCCTGTGCTGAAATGGGCATCAAATCAGTTGCTATTTACGCCGATCCTGACCGGCACGGTCTGCACGTTAAAAAAGCAGACGAAGCCTACAATATCGGTCCAGACAGTATCGCAGGCTATTTGAATGCTCATCGTATTGTTAACCTAGCAGTGGCAACAGGCTGTGATGCGCTCCATCCTGGCTATGGTTTTCTTTCGGAAAATCCGGAACTTGCAGAGATTTGTTTACGTAGAGGAATACGTTTTATTGGCCCTTCTGCTGAGGTTATTCACAAAATGGGGGTTAAAACGGAAGCCCGCCGTTTAATGATTGAAGCCGGTGTGCCTGTCAGCCCAGGCAGTGAAGGCAGCCTCTCAGGACTTAAAGAAGCACTCGAATTGGCTGAAAAGATTGGTTACCCCATTATGCTCAAGGCCAGTGCCGGTGGCGGTGGTCGCGGTATTCGTCGCTGTGAATCAGCCGACGACCTCAGCCGGCAATATGATCGGGTTATCTCTGAGGTCACCAAATTTTTTGGATCAGGAGAGGTATTCCTTGAAAAGTGTATGGTTAATCCTCGCCATATCGAAGTACAAATTCTCGGTGACAGCCATGGCAATGTGGTGCATTTATTTGAACGAGATTGCTCGATTCAACGCCGTCATCAAAAATTAATCGAATTAGCGCCCTCGCCTCAGCTAACGGAAGAAAAGCGTCAGGAAATGTGTCAACTAGCGGTCACTGCCGCCAAAGCGGTGGGCTATGTGAATGCAGGTACGGTTGAGTTTTTACTCGATCCCATTGATGATAAATGCTACTTCATGGAAATGAACACCCGTCTGCAAGTTGAGCACACAGTCAGTGAACAAATTACGGGTATTGATATTGTTCGTGAGCAAATCCGCATCGCCGCAGGTGAAGAATTATCTTACAAGCAAGACGAGATTCAACGCCGTGGCTTTGCCATGCAAATGCGCATCAATGCTGAAGATCCTAAAAATGATTTTCTACCCTCATTTGGTCGCATTACGAGATATTTTGCCCCCGGTGGTCCCGGTGTACGTACCGATGCCTCAATTTACACTGGTTACGAAATTCCACCCTACTACGATTCTATGTGTGCCAAATTAACTGTTTGGGCACTCGACTGGGAACAGTGTTTAGATCGAGGTTCGCGAGCCTTAAAAGACATGGGGGTGTTCGGCGTAAAAACCACCATTCCTTATTATTTGGAAATATTAAAGTCCAAAGATTTTCGTCAAGCACACTTTGATACCAGTTTTGTTGAAATGCACCCCGAGCTAATTAATTATTCTGTGCGTCGGCCTCCGCGTGAACTTGCCGTTGCTATCTCTGCAGCTGTTGTAGCACACCTTGGCATTTAATCATGATAAAAATAAAAGTGAACTATCTATGAGCAAGGTACATATTACAGACACGATTCTACGTGATGCCCATCAATCTTTAATTGCCACACGCATGCGTACCGAAGACATGCTACCAATATGTGAACGACTTGATCGCATTAGCTTTTGGTCACTGGAAGTTTGGGGCGGTGCAACCTACGATGCCTGTTTGCGTTTTCTAAAAGAAGATCCATGGGAACGCCTACGCAAGTTACGCGAAGCACTCCCGAATACACGTTTACAAATGTTATTACGCGGACAAAACTTATTAGGCTACCGGCATTATTCCGACGATGTAGTACGCGCCTTTGTTGAACGCAGTGCCGAAAATGGCATTGATGTATTTCGCATTTTTGATGCAATGAATGACATGCGAAACCTTGAAACTTCCGTGAAAGCCGTTAATAAATCAGGTAAACATGCACAAGGAACCATTTGCTACACTATCAGTCCCGTTCATAGCATCGACAAATTTGTTGAACAAGCCAAACAGCTAGAAGACATGGGGTGTAACAGTGTTGCGATTAAAGATATGGCAGGTTTATTAATCCCAAATGTGATTGGTGAATTGGTTGCCAAATTCACACAAGCTGTATCGATCCCCATACACCTGCACTCACATGATACCGCCGGCATGTCGACCATGAATCATTTGGCGGCGATTCAAAATGGGTGTCGTCATATCGATACGGCTATTTCTACTTTTTCCTGTGGCTCCAGTCACGCCCCCACTGAAACCATGGTGGCGGCATTACATGGAACAGATAATGACACCGAACTTGATTTAACTGCGCTGCAAGAAATTGGTTTTTACTTCAAAGAAATTCGTAAAAAATATCATCAATTTGAATCAGACATGACCGGGCTTGATACCCGCGTACAAGTTAACCAAGTACCGGGCGGCATGATTTCTAATTTATCATCACAGCTTCAAGAGCAAGGTAACCTTGATCGCATGAATGATGTGTTAACTGAAATCCCCCTTGTTCGAAAAGATCTGGGTTACCCTCCTTTGGTTACACCAACATCACAAATTGTTGGCACGCAAGCGGTACTCAATGTAATGACTGGCGAACGCTATAAAACCATTACTAACGAAGTAAAACTCTACATGCAAGGCCGCTATGGCAAGGCACCTGGCAACGTCAATGCTGACGTGCGAAGAAAAGCTATCGGCAATGAATCGGTGATTGATATTCGCCCTGCCGATTTATTAAAAGATGAAATGGATCGACTCCGCAATGAAATCGGTGAACTCGCAAAATCCGAGGAAGATGTTTTAAGTTATGCCATGTTCCCTGAAATTGGCAAAGAATTTCTTGAACAACGTGAAGCTGGCACACTGACGCCGGAAACACTGGAACCTGCCCCAAGTAATGATGATAAACCGCATGCGGCACCGGTTGAGTTCAATGTCACCATGCATGGTGAAACTTACCATATAAAAATGACCGGCACGGGGCACACAGGACAGAATCAGCGTCCTTTCTTTGTGACTGTTGATGGCGTACCAGAAGAATTGATGGTCGAAACACTTGATGAAGTCTTGATTGCCACTGATGGTTCAGAGTCTAGTCAAACCACACACAAAGGCAGTAAACGACCTAAGGCATCTAAGCCCGGTCACGTCACCACCTCAATGCCAGGCACAATTGTCGAAGTATCGGTGGAAGTTGGCTCAGAAGTCAAAGCCGGTGATACGGTTTTGATTACCGAAGCGATGAAAATGGAAACGGAAGTTCAAGCACCTGTCTCAGGTACTGTGACTGCAGTGCATGTGACTAAGGGTGATAGTGTTAATCCTGACGAAGCACTAATTGAAATTGAATAATTTCTGAGAGTACTGGCTTCTGATAGTCGCAAATATCCTCTTTAAGCTTTATAATCTTGCGCCATGACAATACCCCAAACATCATCGAGGTTGGTGCTGGCATCAACATCCCCATTTCGTAAAGAGATTCTTGCAAAATTGGGCATAGCTTTTGAAACAGCGTCACCTGATATTGACGAAAGCCCTATTGCTAATGAAACACCTGAGCAACTTGTTGTTCGTCTTGCAGAAAAAAAAGCCCGTGCGGTCGCTGATGTTTTTTCCAATCACCTTATTATTGGTTCTGATCAAGTTGCCGTCATTGATGGCACTATTCTTGGTAAACCACATACCCACGAACGTGCGGTTGAACAGTTAAATAACGCCTCAGGTAAAACCGTTCGTTTTTATACGGGGCTATGTCTTTATAATTCAGCGACAAGCTCTAGCCAATCTGAAGTTGTTCCCTTTAACGTAGTGTTTAGAAAATTGTCATCGTCACAAATAGAAAATTATTTACAAGCGGAAAAGCCATACAACTGCGCGGGCAGCTTCAAGTCTGAAGCATTGGGGATTACCCTATTTGAAAAACTACTCGGTGACGACCCCAATACCTTAATAGGTTTACCACTTATAAGATTGGTCGCAATGTTAGAAAAGGAAGGATTAAATCCGATTTAATCCTTCCCTAATTAATTCCATCATTATTTTAATTGCATACTCTCTAAACCCAACACTCTAACAACGGATGCACCCATCGAGGCGCCGAGTCTTTCTGCAAAGCGGTCGGCAAAAGAAGGTCTAATAGTGTAATCAACTAATTTTTCTTCACCAATGACTTCTCTTGCAACATAACTGCTGCTACCTAAAGCATCAACCAACCCAAGCTCAAGACTCTTTTCGCCGGACCAAATATAACCGCTAAATAGTTTTTCATCATCTGCTAATCGATCGCCGCGACCGTTCTTAACCACGTCAATAAATTGCTTATGAATATCGGCGAGCATTTTTTTAGTATGAACGACTTCTTCTTGGTTAATGGGCGAAAACGGATCAAGAAACCCTTTGTGTTCGCCGGCCGTCAAGAGTCGACGTTCAACTCCCACTTTGTTCATCGCTTCGGTAAAACCGAAGCCGTTCATGATGACACCAATGGAGCCAACTAAACTGGCTTTGTCTGCATAAATATTTTCAGCTGCCGCTGCAATGTAGTAACCGCCTGAAGCACAAATATCTACAATCACTGCATGCAAAGGTTTATCCGGATATTTAGCGCGCAAGCGAACAATTTCATCATTAATATACCCGGCTTGCACAGGGCTGCCACCTGGGCTATTAATGCGTAAAATAATGCCTGCTGCTTTGTCATTTTTAAATGCCTTGCGTAAAGCCGTAACAATATTATCTGCACTGGCTTCATTACCTGCGGCAATCACACCACTCACTTCGATTAATGCCGTATGAGTATTTAATTCTGCGGCGGTATTTTTGCCATCAAATTCAAACGCAACAAAAATACTGATTAAATATAAAACAATGAAAAAACGAAAAGCAAGATTCCAACGACGCGTACGACGCTGTTCTTTTACCGAAGCAAAAAGAAGCTCATTAATCGTATCTTTTTCCCAGTTCTGGTTGTTATCCGTCATGTTCTGATTCCTATTCCATTCAAACAACAAATATCACTGCAGATAATAGCAGTAATTAACCACTATGCGCATGTAGCCATTCATTTAATACTGTAATATTTTCACAACACGCTAAGGGGGTATGTTTATCTAACTCCTGACAACCGTGCACACCATAACTTACCGCTAAACATTCAATACCGGCATTATTCGCCATTTGCATGTCATAGGTTGAGTCGCCAATCATTAATGTTTTATCAGGTGCAACATTTAACTCAGCCATCAACTCGTGCAACATAGCCGGAGCAGGTTTAGAGCCCGACTCATCCGCACAACGACTAGCATGAAATAAAGAGTGATAACCTGTTTCATCAAAAACTCTATTCAAGCCTCGCCGCGCTTTACCCGTTGCCACGGCCATTTTCAATCCCTTTGATTTAAGACTTGATAACATCTCATCAGTCCCTTTAAATAAAGTTGACCGTCCCTTTGTTGTATCAAAAAAATGATGGCGATAACGTTCAGTCAATGCCTCTTGCTGTGCCTGATCTGCATCAGGATACAATGCATGAAAAGCCTCAGCGAGCCCTAGACCGATAATATTGCGGTAACTTTCATGACCGAGATCATCCATCTTAGTATCTGCGGCTGCGGCAGCAAGTGATGACACGATATGATCCACTGAATCCATCAGTGTGCCATCCCAATCAAAAATATATAACTCAAATTGTTTATTCTGTTTAGTCATGAAAGGCTCTTAAAATTTATCCAACACATCACTCAAATCTTGGCTTAGCGGTGAAATAATATCCACGTCTTTACCTGTGCCCGGATGTTCAAACTCCAAACGATATGCGTGCAAAAATAACCTTTTCAAGCCAATTTTCTTTAATTCACGATTACATTCACTGTTTCCATACTTATCATCCCCAGCAACAGGGTGCCCACAATGTGCGGCATGAACACGAATTTGATGGGTTCTACCGGTAAAAAGTTCGATCTCCATATAACTTGCTTGTTTAAAACAAGATATGGGTTTAAACAAGGTATGCGAATCTTTGCCCTTCTCGTCAATTCGAACCATTCGCTCACCTGAACTATGTGTCACTTTTAGTAACGCAGCATTTTCATGATGCTTACCTAAATCCCAGTGCCCACAAACAAGCGCACGATAATGTTTTCTAATTTTTCTATCTGCACGCAATTGCTCATGAAGATGGCGTAAATAACTGCGTTTTTTCGCAATCATCAAACAACCGGATGTATCTCGATCTAATCGATGCACCAATTCAAGGTATGGCGCCGTCGGTCGAGAGGCGCGCAGTAATTCAATCGCACCAAAACTAAGGCCACTACCACCATGAACGGCTAAACCGGATGGTTTATTAATAACAATCAGACCTTTGTCTTCAAACACGATAGACGCTTCAAGACGTTCAATTTGCGCATCAGGAGGCCTGATTGGGGTGGGCTTATCCACCATTCTGATTGGGGGTACTCGCACTTCATCACCCAGCTTAAGACGATAGACTGGCTTAATTCGCCCCTTATTAACCCGTACTTCACCTTTACGCAAAATACGATAAATGCGACTCTTAGGCACACCTTTTAATAACGTTATCAAGAAGTTATCAATACGCTGACCCGCCTGTTCTGACGATATTTGAAGCATTCTTACTGCTTTAAATACATTATTATCCGTTTTTTCCATGTTCGCGATCATACCCTAAAATCACATAAAAGCTTGTTTTCCAATGCTTAATTGATGTAATCCGCAGAGACTGGTATATTATAAGGTGTCTGAAGCAGCTACCGGGCAGCGTTAACGCGCCGGGCAATTAGCAAGCACAGATATTCACGCGCTCCCTGACCAACTGGTGCGGCAGTCGAGCGCGAACATGACAAAATTGAATAACCTTGTGATCGGCACATACCGATTACATGACTAAACTAAGT
>VAPM010016401.1_pt1 | contig 10772 bp, 9 predicted proteins | sample 3395091 | NCBI WGS metagenome assembly VAPM01 (sample SAMN08290445, study PRJNA428436) | hydrothermal vent metagenome | isolation source: Deep-sea hydrothermal vent chimney 3 | place: Pacific Ocean: Juan De Fuca Ridge | reverse complement strand
GTACAAAGCCGATGATATCGCTACGTCGTGGGTAGGTTTTTTTGTTGCCATGTGTTGCTCCCAAACCACCCCCAATCGCGACGTTAAAGCCTTCAAAATACTCACCTTCTCCAACAGCGATAAGGCCTACGTCATTCATGAATGTATCCACATCGTTATGCGGAGGAATGGCTATTGCAATTTTGAACTTACGAGGAAGATAACGGTTTTGGTATAAAGGGTCTTCTTCCGCTTCATGTCCAGAGGGAAGCTTTTCACCATCAAGCCAAATCTCGCTGTATGCTTTGCTTGTTGGTAGTAAGTGCTCACTGATTTTTTGCGCATACTCATGGACTTCGGCATGAAAACGCACAATTGCAGGATTTGATCCTGTCATCACATTGCGGTTTACATCCCCGCATGCTGATATGGCATCCAGGCCAAGGGCATCAAAATCTTTCATTACAGGCTTCATGCGGGCTTTGACTACGCCATGAAACTGCACCGTTTGACGGGTAGTTATTTTAATCACACCACTTGCTTTGTCATCACAGCTTTCTTGCAGTCCGAGCCATTGTTGAGCGCTTACATCTCCGCCTGGAATACGCAGGCGAATCATAAAAGAATATGCCCATTCCAGTTTTTTATCATCACGCTCGGCGCGTCGGTCACGGTTATCTTGAACATATGAGCCATGAAATTTAATAAGTTGCTTACCTTCTTCATTCACATTGCCAGTGAGAAGGTTCTCCATCTGTTCACTCAAGTCACCACGAAGGCCACGGCTTGCGGTTTTCATTCCTTCAACGTCTGAAAGGTTTTCCGGTTTGTTGATCTCTGTGTCCATTAGTAAACATCCTTTAAATAACGGTCATTTTCTTCTAAATCAGCAACAAAATTTGCGGCCTCTTCGGGGGATAAAGACTTCTGTGCGGCAATAATATCAATCAACGCTTGATCAATATCTTTACTCATTGGGTCTCTGGTTCCACAGAGATAAAGGATTGCTCCATTATCAATCCACTCCACAATATCTTTTGCCTTTTCTTTCAGGCGATCCTGCACATAAACTTTATGTGTCTGATCACGTGAGAAGGCTAAATCGATTTTATGCAGTGTTTCAGTGGCCAGATGTTCTTGCCATTCAGTCTGGTAAAGAAAATCACAATGCATATGTTGAGCGCCAAAAAATAACCAGTTGCGCCCTGCGGCCCCACGTTCCGAGCGTTCATAAATGAAAGACCTGAATGGGGCAATGCCTGTGCCGGGGCCGATCATAATGATGTTCTTATTATCTGCGGCTAAATTAAAAATCTGATTTTGGTGAATATAAAATTCAATTTCGTCACCTTCCTGACGATCTGCCAAATATCTGGAATATGTACCATATCCCATACCACCATCTTCATTTTCATGTGTTGCCAGTGCCACGGTCAGGTGGATTTCTCCCTCATGGTAAGAGGGAGAGGAGGAGATGGAATAAAGTCGTGGTGTATTGTCGCCATTATGGTCTTTATCGGGCAGCATAACCCCGGCAGCATCTCCACAGGTATAAATGATATCGTCTTCATACTCTATTTCGATATGAAAGGTTTGTCGGGTTGAGTCAATGTCGTTCAAGCAGACAATATGCTTTACAACGCCTTTAACGGGCTCTAGGCGTGTGTAGCCTTTCCCAGTACGTACTATCAGCTCTTCTTCTAATGATAAAGTTTCTTCTGCAACGGAAGTATTTGCACCCACCAGATCGTTTATGGATTTAACCGTTTGTTCAATCCATGCCGAGGTATGAGTTGCGTAATCAACATCAAATAGAAGGGGAGCCTGAAACGGTTTTCCGCCGAGGCGTTGTAATTCTTTATCCATTTTGGTTGCCGCACCACAGAATATTTCATAACTGGCATCACCCAGCCCTGCCACCGCATAGTTTAATCCATTGAGTTGCCCATCACCTGCATTCTGAAGGGCTTCAAAAAAGGGAAGGGCACTTTCTGGCGGGTCACCTTCACCGTGTGTGCTGACAATGAATATTGTCATCGTGTCTGGTTTTATGTCTTTAACTTTTAAACGGTTAACGGCCGAAGTTTTCACTTTGTACCCTGCGGCCTTTATTGCTTTCATCACTTGAAGTGACAATCCCTTGGCGTTGCCCGTTTCTGTTGCGAAATAAATTATCGCAGGTGGTTTTTCTATATTAGGGATACCGGTTGTTGTATTGGCATTAACGGTTCCAATTTGACCCTGCATATAGCCAGCCAGCCAGATTTTTTGTTCATGATTGACACTGCTAAGTAGTTGTTCCAGTAACTTTTGCTGATTTTTTATAAGCATATTTAACATTTCTCCCTGTTCCCTGTTATGCCCATGCTAATATTCCATCAACTATGTGGGCCCGTATTGCTTGATTTTCGTATTATCATTTCTTCCTCATCATCATTAGTTCGTATGCCAGATTTCATTGGTGTAACGGTTTGTATATATAACATACATCCCATTAAAGAGAGGTCCATTATACGGAATTCCATGCGCGTTAATATAGTTTTTTAGAGGAGGCATGATCAACAGTCATCGATTGTAAGTTTTTTGAATATTTTCCTTGTATCTATCTATGAAACTATTTGATCGGATGATTATCCGGGCGTTGTACCGTTGATCAAAATATCAATACTGTCTAATACACCGTTAGGAATCCCAATATTGGACTATTTTTCAATAGTCCTTATGTCTTTTAATGTGCTTATAAGTTCATTGATATTATTTTGCTAATACAGTTTCCCGGTAATCATGTAAAGCGCATACATGGTATTCCGTTCTGATGGGTAGAGTTATTTTTACTGAATTATTATCCCGTTAATCCCCAAAAGTTTTTAGAGTCATGGGGAATATATTAAATAGGACCATAAAAATTATAGAAATAGGACTGCCCCTCCCCTTTGAGTTTTTAGGTGAGCGTTGTTAATACAGGTATATAACATATATTTTTTGTCTATGAATAGTCACTTAATAATCTTTATTTGTTACACAAATGTGAATGTATTTATGGAATTCCATGACTGACCTACATAGGTTCACTTAAGTCTTTCAGAATCAATACTGGTGATGAGGTGAAATGTTTATGTTCCTGGTGATTATAATTTTACGCGGGTTGACGGGCTGGCTAAGGAAAAATGTGTTGAAAATAAATGTGTGTATTTTATGGGCATGAAAAATGATATGAATAATTATTTTATTGTGAAATATTTTACTATCGATATGTAATCAATAGCGTACAGTCAGGCAGAGATGTCAATTAGTATGGTAATGTCCCTTCGTATCGTTAACGTTTTTCATGATATCCATTTCTTTATATAGGATTTTTAGGGTGATCAAAAAACACTGTAAGTCAGTCGGTTATCAAGTAAAAATTGCTAATAATATATCGCCCTATGTGTCAGTGATAATACTCCGTTAATTTAGTTTTAATTATAAAATCATTCTGTTTTGGAGTGATTACTTACACTGTTTTCGTTGCAATCAAATGCAGGTGATCGTGAATTTCTCGTAATGATAAAAAAGTGCTGGGGTTTGAATAGCAGACCATGATTATGCTGTAAAAAGTATATTTATATATATCCATAGCGATTAATATTTACTTTAGTTGCATGCTCTATCTTCCCTATGATGGTGTTGAAACTCCTTGCAATAAAGTGACTATTACGCATAATTTCACCTTGCCATGGAGAAAATATGATGCACGCTTAAACCTAAATATAAAATGCTACGGGTAGTATGTCGAACGGGTGTGGAGCTTGTTAAGCCGTCTGTAATGCATTCAAGTTAAAGGGTTAACCCTGATAGGGTAAAATTACTTAGTTAGCCTGATTTTTCAGCAGGCTATTTAAGTGATTGCTTGGTGAAGGAGGCAGTGTGAACTTTGTTCGTTTCATGGGCAGGTGAAATAACGAGCAATAGTCTGATTGTTATAGGGAGCTTTAATGTCGCTGCGAAGTATCGAATTTCCTTCTCATAGACTTTATATGAAGTTAGTTTTGGTGCTATTAATTCCAATAGGTTATTACCATAGATCACTGCTAATAGTAGGCTTTATCGATTGCAAATTTTTCAATTTTTGATACACTCGCCACCTGTAAGTCCTTTAACTTTTTTCTTAAGTTTAAAGGTTTATAGAGATAACATCTAAGTAAACTCAGGGTAATCCCTGATGCAATGTGAGAGGTTACCCTCGCTTGTTTTAGACGTTATTGAAAGATGCATTTTATGCATCAAAATTAACCGGAATTTAAACATCATGTTTAATTCCGTAGTAGGTGTTTTGTATAAAATCAAGGAGATAAAGTCTGATGGATCTATTGAAAATTAAGACAAAAAAACGAATGATTGGTGCTGCAGTATTATTGAGCGCAGCTCTTTTCACATCCAGTGCAGCTGCGCAGGACCATATGATGGGCTCAGGAGGCTCAGGAGGTTCAGGGAGTGAAGCAGGGACTGTTACTGTGCAAGATATTAACTTTGATCAAATTCTGGATATTATTACAACGGGTGGCCCAGGCAATAAACTCAATGTCTTTTTGGGTAATGGCGATGGTTCGTTTAACCAGATCTTTCAGGCAGGTTTAGGATTGGGTGTCAGTGCAGGGTTAATCGATGCAGCAGATGTGCCCGAAATTGCATTCTATCAAAGCATGATGACACTTCATCTTGCGGGCACTTGTTGTCCTGATGATGATGCCTCTGGTGATGGTTCTGGTGGTGGCTCAATAGGTGGATTACAGATCCCTGGTGCTGCCGCTGCATTTTGTGGGCCGGGCATTCCTCAGGAATTTCTTGATATTTTGTCCGCCGGGGGCGATTGCTAAGTAACAGCTAAGCTGTAAGTGGTGTATTTTTACACACCACTCATTAGTAAACGGCTGGAGTCAGACATTATTGTTTGGCTCCGGCTATTTTTTTGAGAAAAATTCAGCAGATGAATTTAAGTTATCTATTCGGTGCTAGCGGGTCTCACAACAATCTCTGGTTTTTTCTATAAACAGTATTTTTACCCATGCGAATTCTGTTTATGAGTTTCATAAAGAAACCATCGGGTGTTGGTGCTGTTCTCACACTTTCGCCGGGTGTTGACGGTGCGCTACAAGCCGCTCAACTGGGGGCTCCAGGGTAGATGTATTTATGGTCTCAGACAGATTGGGAAAAATATCGTTGTAAATAGGCAGCAAAGGGTTCTTTTTCGCTGGCTTCCAGTTCACGTTGGCGCGCCCATGATTGCTCAGCTTGTTGAATGAACTCAGCTTCTCTGGTTGGGTTTGATGGCAGTCTCTGGAAGTAAGCTTGATGTTGTTGTGACATACGCAAGGCAAAATGGAAAAAGGCTTCATCCTGTTGTCGCATTTCTGCCAGCATACGTGCAGAGGGAGTACGGTCCGGGTCTTTGATTTTCTCAGCCTGCATAGCAAGGGAATTCGTATAAGGCTTGTCTTCATGCCCACTGTCCAGTAATGCGCATACTCCGGTCATGGCTTCAGTGATTTCAGCTGCCCAGTTTTTTAAGGATATTTTTTTACCGTTCCGGTTTAGCATCAAGTGGGGGTCACGTCCTCGGTGTGCGGCGGACAATTCATTGTGGTTAATGTCCTTACGTTCCTGTTCACTAATGGGTGGGCTTTCATGTAATAAACAAAAAACCAGAAAGGCTTCCAGGAAATGTAATTGTCGTTCACTGATGCCTAACGGGTCGTAAGCGTTGACATCAATAGAGCGCAGCTCCACATATTGTACGCCACGGCGAAGTAATGCGTGGGAAGGTTTTTCAAAAGGGTCAACAATTTGTTTGGGGCGAATGGTGCTGTAATATTCATTTTCGATTTGTAAAATATTCGCATTGAGCTGTTCGTAACGCCCGTTGACCACCACACCTAGTTTCTCAAATTCGGAATAGGGCGTTTCAGTAGCTTTCATAAGGCTGGCCGTATAGGTTTCCAGGCTGTCGTAATTAGCTTTGACGCCCATCTCGGCTTCTTTATTATTTTGATAGCCAATATCACCCATGCGCAACGAGGTGGCAAAGGGTTGAAAATAGGTGTGTTCGTCAAAAGAATCCAGCAAGGTGGGCTGGCCGCCTAAAAAAGATTTACACACGGCGGGAGATGCGCCAAACAAATAGGGCACCAGCCAACCGAAGCGTTGCAGATTGCGAATCAAACCGAAGTATTGTTCGGAAATAAATGTTTGCCTGTTTCCCGGGTGCTGTTCCAGTTCCTGATACAGGGGCCAGAAGGCATCGGGAAAAGAATAATTAAAATGTACCCCGGCGATGACTTGCATAACGCGACCATAACGATGGCCCAAGCCACGCCGATAAACGGTTTTCATCACCCCTGGGTTGGAATCACCGTATAGGGCAATAGGAATACTGGTCTCTCCTGCTACTACGCAGGGCATACTGGTGGCCCAGAGCCGTTCGTGCTCCGGTGCTGCGGCTAGTACGTTGTATACAAACTGTTGGGTGTCACGCAGAAAATTCAGTGCTGATGGAATATCGGTGCAGGGTGGCGTTACAAACTCTGTCAGTGCTTCAGAGTAGTCGGTGGTGATGTACGGGTGCGTCAACGGCGAGCCCAATGCCAGCGGGTGCTGGGTTTGTGCCAGATGACCTTCCGGGGAAACGCGTAAACTCTCTTTTTCCAGGCCAATCCGGCTTTTTGCCAGTGGGCGGTTACCCCCCCGATTCACCAATGTTGAAAGTCGCTGTTCAGCGATGCGGTACAATGCGTGCCCCTGTTTGTTAATATTCAAGCGGGCTAATTGTGCCGGATTTGGGACAGAAAATCACTCTGGCCGATACCGGGGCGATTTATCTCCCTTTCAACGGGTATTGTATACTGCATAACAAGACCAACACTGCGGAATGTCCAGAGGCTTCACATGGATAAAAATACGAACTGGAAACAAAAACTCACGACAGAACAATATCGTATTACCCGCGAGGGTGGTACTGAAGCTCCTTTTAGTGGCGAGTATTATGAACATAAAGAAGTTGGCACGTATCATTGTGTGTGCTGTGATGCGCCGTTGTTTCATACCCGGCAAAAATATGATTCGGGAAGTGGCTGGCCCAGTTTTCGGGCAGCACTTAACGATAAGGTCATTCAGGATATCTCTGACCACAGCCATGGCATGCTGCGCACGGAAACCCGTTGTGCGCAGTGTGATGCCCATTTAGGCCATGTGTTTGAAGACGGACCACCACCCACTGGTTTACGTTATTGCATTAACTCGGCTTCGCTTTCTTTCCTTGCTGACAGCGATACTCATCCAGACGATGAAATATAGCCTTATTCACTGCATAACTGAATTAGGTCATTTGTTATTTCGCAGACCCATCACTTTTATCAGGTATCAATTATGAACCAGGAAACACGCTGTCCCTGTGGCAGCCAGGAAATTTTTGCAAGTTGTTGTGAGCCTTATTTATCGGGCGATAAAATTCCCCTTACGGCCGAAATATTAATGCGCTCACGCTATACCGCCTATACCCGCATGGATGATGATTATTTGCTGGCAACCTGGCACCCGGATACCCGGCCCGATACTCCTCATCCCAGCGATGATGGTGATGACACCACTTGGACAGGACTGTCGGTTCTGCGTACTGAAGCAGGGTTGGAAGGTGATAAAACCGGCGTTGTTGAATTTATTGCCAGCTGCAATGTTGGCAAAAAGCCCTCACAATTACATGAAATCAGTGAATTCATTCACGATGGAGAGCGTTGGTTTTATGTTGATGGGTTGGATCAGCAACCCGTGCGCAGAGAGTCACCCAAAGTCGGTCGCAATGAGCCTTGTCCTTGTGGCAGTGGAAAGAAATATAAAAAATGCTGCGGTTGAATCCGCAATGGAAAACATACAGTCCGGCCATGCTCAGCATCGCTTAACATCAACAAAATATCCTCTTTGTTTTTTGGGGCATGATATCGACGTGCCCATGAATGTCGGGAGTTTATTCAGAATTGCTGATGCGCTTGGCGTGGAGAAAATATATTTATCCGGGACATCAATCGTTCCCCCTAATAGAAAAATCAAGAAAACATCACGGTCCACAGAAAAATATGTGCAGTATGTTTATGAAAAAGATCCTGTCAGAATAATAGAAAGCCTTAAATATTCAGGTTATACGATTATCAGCCTGGAAATTACTTCCTCAAGTATCGATATAAAAAATCTCGACATTTCAAAAAATGAAAAGATATGTCTTGTTTTAGGGTCTGAAAATGCAGGTGTTAATCAAGCACTGCTTGATTTGTCGGACATTACGATTCATATTTCGATGCTTGGGAAGAATTCTTCAATGAATGTAGCGATGGCCTGTTCAATTGCCGCCTTTGAAATAACCCGTCAATATTGATTTTTTGAATCTGACTTTTCCCGTTTTAATTTCTTTGGGTTTAATTCCTCGCAGCTTGCTGCGTAAATTTTTTGTTCAAACGTCTAAGCGTTTGAACTGGCAGTTGTAATGCCCTGCTTCGTGTAGCGAGATAGCTTGCCGTAGGGTAGTTTATTTATGACGATGGCGGGTATTGTCTGAGAATAAGTGTGTCACCTCGTTGGGTAAACTCCAGGTGCTTTAAAAAGCTCATGCCCAGCAATACTTTATTGCCCTGCATGTTGGGATTGATCGATGCGCGTACCTGTCCCAGCACAATGCCACCCAAATCCACTCTATCCAGACGGGTGGCATATACAGTGATTGTGCCATTGGCGGTTTGGTATATCATCGGTCTGCCGCGTTTCAGACCGATTTTTTGTGCCAGTTCCTCGGGCACAGACACATCACTGGCTCCTGTATCCAGCAAAAAAATCACTGGCGTATTGTTAATGCTGCCGCTGGCTACATAATGTCCAAAACGATTGCGTTGCAAAGTCAGCTCACGCGTGCCATCAGCATTCAGGTCCAACGACAAATCCTGATTGGGGTTATGTTGTTTTTCCTGCCATGAATGAAAAAACATGACCAGCAGCCCCATGATCACCACCCACATAGCGATGGTCATTTTCATGCCCAGACGACGGTGCGGGTTTACCGGGTCAGATTCCTGTGGCTCATGCGGCTCATTGTTATTCATAGGTTATTACACCATTAAAATGATTGTTAATCCTCCCCCATAGCCATCAGGCTAAGCCCTACCCGTGAAGAGAGTGAAGCCAGGGTGTCTATAGATTTTTTTGTTCTGCGCTATTCAACACAGCGTAAAGCTGGGTGGAACAAGCGCAGCGGTTCCACCAATAGGTTAATAAGAACCAACAAATCGCCTCTATGCTCACTGCCCGCTAACAAAAAATCAAAACCCTGCAACAAAACCCCGATTGCCTGAAACAGAAAAAAGCCCTCATGCAATAACGATTCACTGGCGACGACAAGGTGGGTGTCGATATACCCACAGCGACCGAGATTTAGACCTGACCGCACGCTCTATTGACTCCATAGCGGCGTTAAAATGGCTTGCAATAGAATGTGACGGTTCCGCGCCATTTTTCTTGGCCATGAAATCAATATGACGCACATTCAAACCTAAATTCCAAACGCTATGGGTATCGCTGATCGAGCCTTGAATATGTCCCTTATCCCGTTTGGTGGAACCGCTACGCTTGTTCCACCCAGATAGGGTTTAACTTATTGGCTGAAAGCCACGACATGATGCATGTCAGCGCGGATGCCGACTTGTGTGCCAATCGTGTAGTCGTGATGGCTGGGAAATAACGATAATACCTGGTTACCGGACGGCAGCTCCAGGGTGTACATGACCTCGGCCCCTTTGAAAGCCTTTTGAGTGATAAGTCCAGTGAGAGGGCCATCGGTATCGGGCACAATATCATCCGGGCGAATCAGCACTTCCACTTCGGTGCCTTTGGGCCAGTTATAAGCACGGTCACCCGTCAGTCGTCCCAGCTCGGTATCAACCGTATCGGTTTCCACCATAATGCCTTTCAAAAAAGTGCCCTGGCCAATAAAGTCGGCAACAAAACGATTTTGTGGTTCGTGATAGAGATTAAAAGGTGTATCCCATTGCCGAATACGTCCCTGATCCATGACGCCGATATAGTCGCCCAAAGCAAAGGCTTCGTCCTGATGGTGGGTGACCAGAATACCGGTGATGCCTTCTTGTTTAAGAATTTCGCGTACCTCCAGGCTGAGGCGTTCACGTGTATCGATATCGAGATTGGAAAAGGGCTCGTCCAGTAAAATGGCTTCAGGTTGTGCGGCCAGCGCGCGGGCCAGAGCGACACGCTGTTGTTGCCCACCAGACAGCTCGTGAGGGAAGCGTGTCTTGAATTCTTCCAGCCCCACCATTTGCAGCATGCGCGCTACCATTTTTCGCCGGTCTGCACTGGAAGTCTTGCGTAAGGCAAAGCCGACGTTGTCGCTGATATTCATGTGCGGAAACAGGGCGTAGTCCTGAAACACCATGCCGAGACGGCGTTTTTCCGGTGCCAGCGCATAACCAGGGCGGGATACGGTGTTGCCATCGATGCAAATTTCACCGTGGAAAATGGGTTCAAAACCCGCGATGGCACGCAGAGCTGTGGTTTTGCCGCAACCGCTGGGGCCCAACAGACACACCAGGCTGCCGCGTTTAACATGCATCGACAGGCCGCTGACCACCGGCTGATGACGATAGCGGCATTCAATATCGCGAACATCCAGCAGGGGGCTCATGAGATTTTGCGGGTGTCGGTGGTAGCGTGAGTGAGAATCATTCCCGATATGATACCAGATCACCCGCGTTTAATGCGGGTGT
>VAPM010071753.1_pt1 | contig 10783 bp, 10 predicted proteins | sample 3395091 | NCBI WGS metagenome assembly VAPM01 (sample SAMN08290445, study PRJNA428436) | hydrothermal vent metagenome | isolation source: Deep-sea hydrothermal vent chimney 3 | place: Pacific Ocean: Juan De Fuca Ridge | reverse complement strand
TGATAAGCACGTAAGTAAGGAAAAATATAATTTAACTATTCTCTGGGCCATCCTTACTTTTCAGGTTTGGGCAAAAGAGTATCAAATAAAAGTATGAAAATAGATAATAAATTAAGTAAAAAAATTTCCTTTTTGCTTGTGGTGAGAGTTCTAAATGTGTAATATAAGCTAGTATGAAAATAGGAATAATCTTACATCCGTTTAGCGAAAGTGAACCAGCTGGCCTTGGTCGTTCTATTTTGGCGCTTGTCCAGAGTTTATTTAATCATGATCACGAAAATGAATATACTATCTATGTTAAGGAAAAACCAATCAAACCGCTTACTCTGCCATCTAACGCAAAACTGGCTGTAATTGGGAATGTAGCTCTAGGATTTGGACTTAGAAAAGCTCCTATGTCTGATGTGTATATTTTTAATAATCCAACGTTACCACTTTTTTTTAGACCACGAAGATCAATAGTTATTGCGCATGATTTTGCTTATTTATATTTGAATCCTTACACACTCAGAAATTTAATTTCGAGAATTTATCATCGCTGGTCACTTCACAAGGCGAATATTATCATCTCTGTTTCGGAAAAAACTAAACGTGATACTATTAATTTTTTTAAAGTATCTGCAGAAAAAATAAAAGTTGTATATTGGGGGTTCTCCAATATATGCACTTTAAAAGAAAAAACAAGCGAGGTTCCACAAAAATTCTTTTTGTCGGTTGGAGTTTTAAAAAAACGAAAAAATGCATTAACAACTCTTAAGGCCTTTGCTGAATTTGCGAATTACAACACAGAGTATCATCTTGTTCTTGCAGGCAAAGGTAGCGGTTCTTATTATGAGAATCTTAGAAACTTTATTCAGGAAAATAATCTGCAGGACAGGGTTCATTTTCTTGGCTTTGTTTCAGATGAACAGCTTTCTTTTCTCTACAAAAAAGCTAAGGCCCTAGTCTTTCCTAGTCTTATTGAGGGTTTCGGTTTTACGGTGCTTGAAGCTTCCTCTTGTGGTTTACCCGTTATTACTTCACGTAATACGTCACTTGAAGAAATTACAGGAGGATCTGCAATTTTGGTAGATCCGAAAAATGTTGAAGAGCTTAGAGTGGCTCTAATCCAAATCATCGAGCAAGATGAGAAAGTCGCAAAAAAACGTATCGATGAAGGACTTTCTAATGCTAAGAATTTTAACTGGGAGAAAACGGCAGGTAGATATTTAGATATTATTAATGAAACTATTTCGTAGATTATTTTTATGAATTACAGCAAAAATTATTTGAAAGTTATTGATGATATTCCATTTTTTTCTGAAAATCGTTATTGGGGTAAAACCTCGGAAGAAGAGCTGGAGAAGGCATTAGTGTTTCTGGAAAAAGAGGGTTTTGGAAGGTTTGAAGATCGCTTTTCTGGTAAATTTGATTTTACGTTTGAGGAAAATAGAGCTGATTGGCATTTCAATGTTCCGATTACGAAAACTTCCAAAATTCTGGATTTAGGGGCAGGAATGGGGAGAAGTAGTATTCCGCTAGCCAGGATAGCAGGTAAAGTTGTTGCCGTTGATCAATCTTTTTTGCGTATAAAATTTCTTAAAAAAAGAGCAGAATCTCAGAAATTGAATAACGTTGAGGTGTATGTGGGGGATCTTTTTGATTTGCCTTTTGAAGAAGAAAGTTTTGATCTTGTAGTGATGAACGGTCTTCTAGAGTGGATCGGAGCAACAGACCGCTTTGATGATCCTCGTGAAGCACAGGTAGTCGCTTTAAAGATATGTCATAAGTTCCTCAAAAAAGGTGGTCACCTGTATGTGGGGATAGAGAATCGATATGCCCTGTCGTATCTTCGTGGAATTGATCACGGTGGTTTGCGTTTTACTAGCTACATGCCACGTATGATTGCTAACTGGTATACACTCCTTCGTAAAGGACATCCTTATAACACGTATACATATAACGTAGGAGGATATAAAAAAATTCTAAAAGAAGCAGGATTTAAAAAATCAGATTTTTATTTAGTGTATCCTGGCTACAATCTCCCACGAATCGTTATTCCCTATGATAATTTGAATGTTTTGGCATATGTCATTCAAATGCTTATGGATGGAAACAGCTGGCGTAGAAAAGTAGCAAAAAAAGTATCAAAAATAAAGCCATTGTTGTGGTTATATAGGAAATTATTCTTCAGTTTTAATATTATTGTACAAAAATGATTCAGTTAATTAACAAAATAATTATAGATAAAATACCACATCTTGTCGGTAAAGAAGAAAAGCTGTCTTTTTTGAAATACAGTACACATGCTGCAAGTCAAAGCAAAAATGCTAAAATTATAATTTTTGTCTTCAAAGAAGGGGCCAAGACTCCTAGTTTTGTTGTGAAAACAGTTAGAAGTTATGAAAGAAGAGAAACAATTGAACGTAATTACAACGACTTGAGAATGTTGAACAAATTAGTGGAAGGAAGCTTGTATAAAAAGATTTTTCCGAAGGCGCTTATTTTACATGATGATGGGGAAAATATATTTAGCATTGAAACAGCATGCTTAGGTAGCCGCCCTGATCTTACACCAGAAGTACTTGATGATGTTGTAACTCAATATGCTAATTTTGGACAGTACTTGTCTGAAAAAACGGATTCTTCATTAGTGGATTTAGATGTATTTACACAAGAGATGATATCGAAGTCACAATTAAACGAAGGGAATAAATTACAAATAAGAACATTTTTTTCAAAATTACCAATGAGTGATATGAAGTTGCCGCGACTTATTCAGCATGGAGATGTTACTCGAGACAATCTATTATTGTCTGAGATGGGAATTTGTATTATAGATTGTGATACAGTTGGCCTGATTGATTTACCAGGACTTGATCTGTTTAGTCTTTTTTATCGTTATGATCCATATCAAACCAAGTCTCTGTGCAAAAAATATCTCCCCGATTATTTTTCCAAGATTGGTGCAAGTGTTAAAAACGACGAATATGATAGGTTTTATTTTTTATGTTTCTTTATTGAGCGAATTATAAAAAAGCCGTATCTCGTCAAAACTTTATCAGCCGAGCGAATCATCAGTGATTTTAATAAGTATTTTTCTAATTAAAAAATAATGACACGAGTAATTTTTATTTCTAGAATAAATCTTTCTTCCGGAAGAACAAACGTTTATAATTTTACTAAAACGTGCGAGGCTGTAAATTCGACAGATCGCTTCCAAGCAAAACTAATAACAACCGATCAGCAAAAAAACACTGGCGACTTCTTTAAGCGCATGGGTGTTACTCGCTCGTTTGAAATTAAATCTTTAGGAATTACAAATACAGACTATAAGCACGTTGGTAAAAAATGGTACGAGCTGTACACTATATTAATTGCTAATTTTCATATTTTTCTTTTTTTTATAACTTACAGAAAAGAATTTGATGTTATATATTTTAGGGATGGCACACTCTCACCGGCTACGTTTTTAGCTAGATTGTTTTTAAGAAAAAAAGTTTTTTTTGAAACACACTCCGTACTCAATAATAAATATGGTCAGTTATTTAATTTACTCTCAGTTCGGATTGCAAATGGTGTTGTAGCGATTAGCTCAGGGCTCTTGAAGCATTACAGTAGATTAAACAGTAAAATAATGCTTTCTTTTTGTAGTGCGTCAGAGCAGTCATGGGCTGGAAATTCGCACGATAGGGAGCAACTAAAGCTTCAGCACGATAAGTTTATTATTGGCTATGCCGGTGTTGTTGGTCCTAATCCAAATGGGGATGTTTATGAAATTGATGACATAATCAGAAGTCTTGTTCTTTTACCTAAAAATGTCATCTTTGTTATTGTTGGTGAGATGAATGGAAACGCGATGTGGCTTCGAAGTTTAGCAAAAGAAGAGGGGGTGATGGACAGAGTCGTTATTGTTCCGTGGAAAGAAAGAAAGGAGATACCTAAATACTTAGAGGCCTTTGATGTGATTTTAATTCCGAAAAGAAAAAAAGACTTAGTTGGGGATTCTCCAGCCAAAATGTTTTCAGCACTCGCTACCGGCAGACCAATCGTCGCTGGGCGAGCGGAATGTATTGAAGAGGTTTTAACTAATGGGAGTGATGCTATTGTCGTCGAGAGGAATGATCCTTCTGGGTGGGCTGACTCCATTTTGAAGTTATATAAAGATCCAAAGTTGGTAGAAAAGATTTCAGGTCGTGCTCTTATTACCAATAGTCAATATACTTGGACTACAAGAGGAAAAAAAATTAGCGACTTCATCTTTAAAATTATATGATAGATATTTTGGGAAGACTACAAAGATTATGGCTGTTGATGAGGTGCATTTTTGTCCGGATTCTTTTTGGAAAAGCAGTAAATACACCGCAAGACTTTTCCACAATAATTGTAGTTTTAACAGGAAAGCTTGGTGATATAGTTTGCGGGACGCCTGTCTTGAGAGCAATCAGGGCAAATTTACCGAATGTACGTATTATTGCAGTAGGTGGTAGGGTGATTAAATCCTTGCTTTCCGATAGTGATTTAGCTGATGAGTATATTGATATTGAAGAAAAAAATATTTCATGGAAAATTAAATCTTATCAAGCTGATGCTGCTTTTGTAACTGGTCCTTCGTTTATTCCATCAGCGTTACTTTATTCAGCACGCATACCTCTTGTTGTGTCTGCTAGGGTTGAAGGTGGGTTTTCTCCTTCTGAAACTTGGCCTTATAAAATATTACAGCATTTCATTTATACTTACCCTTATAAAAAAGGTGAATATGCGCCTCGTGAGAGGCTTCGTGCACTGGAGTCGATAGGAATTGTTTCAAATGACACAAAGAAAGTTCTTGGATTTTCAGATATTGCTGACAAAAAAATAGATCATTTTTTTGTTCAAAGTAAAATTGATATACAAAAAGATTTTGTGGTAGGAATTACACCGTCTGCTGGGAATAAAATAAAAGAGTGGCCGGAAAAAAGATTTGCAGAAGTTGCTGATTATCTAGTAGAGAAACATAAAGCAAAAATAGTACTGATTGGAGGACCTGATGATAAACAAAAAGTTCAGAATGTTATTAAAAATATTAAAAATTCCAAAGCGATTATAAATACACAAGGTAAGTTTAACGTAGATGAACTGAAATCGCTTATTTCTAAACTCAAATTATTTATAGCAGTAGATACTGGTCCAATCTATATAGCAGAAACATTCAATATACCCACCATTGATATAGTAGGGCCGATGAATGAAAAGGAACAACCCCCACAAGGGTTTATTCATAGAAATGTTATACCACCAGAAAGGGAAAAGCCGGAACTTTCTGTACTCAATGCTAGATTGTACAACAAAGAAGAAGCAAAAAAACAGACACTTTCCGTTACTTCAACATCTGTGATAGAAGAAATAGATAAGCTTATTCATGACATTAGAGTGAGAAAACATACATAGAAGTGAGATTGAAACTTATAATAGTATATGTATTTAAAAACGAAAAAATATTTCATATCTGTACGTTTCTTAAAAATAACGTATAATATACCAAGTTTAATTTAATAAAATAGAACATGATATGTGAAGGTGCGGTGACACATATTGTGTCTAGTTTTGTAATGATGGTAGACAACAATACATTTTTGAGGCAATGGAAAACTCGTCTGCATGGTACGTGGGTAGGGCGGCTTTTTTGGGATAAAAAATTTGCTCATTATACATGGATAGGTATTTTCATATCACTTTTAAATATATTCTTTCTGTGGCTCCTTATTGATGTTATAGAGATCTCCACGGTAGTATCTAGTATTATAGTTGTTGCGGTTACTTTTATTCTACGGTATATACTTTTTGGTTTATTTAAAGTTTTGTGATCCTGTAGATTTCACGAACTACCTCTTGCTTAATACTAGGGTAGTTCGTTCTAGGATATTGATGATTGTTTCTGTTTGTAACAAAAAAGTATTCTAAAAAATATGAAAAATAATACTCTAGCAGAATACAAAAAAATTATAACCTCCCAGAATGGAGAGGACGGTGTTATTGAGCGTATTTTTGAAATAATTAAACCAAAAAATAAGTGGTGCGTTGAGTTTGGTGCCGTGGATGGAAAGATGGGCTCAAATACTTGGAATCTTATTAATAACTGTGAGTGGAAAGCAGTTCTTATTGAGGCGCACCCGGCTTATTTTCGTGATCTTCTGAAAAGATATAAAAATGTCCCCAGGGTGCATACTTTGAATGTTCAAGTTAATTTCGAAGGCAAAAACACTCTTGATGAAATACTTGCAAATTTTAATGCACCTGTTGATGTTGATTTTGTATCCATAGATATTGATGGAGTTGATTACCATATTTGGGATTCCATGAAATCTTATCGTCCTAGAGTCATCATGATTGAATACAATTCGCGTATCTATTCCGATATGTCTTTTGTTCAGCCAAAAGATTTTAATATACAGTGGGGGTCTTCCTTGAAGTCTATCGTTGAATTAGGAAAGAAAAAGGGTTACGAACTTATCTATGCAGACTCCGGTAATGCTATCTTTGTTATTAAAGAGATTTTTGATATATTTAAGATTGAGAATGAAGATATCTTAGATGTGGCATGTGAGAAAGAACAAGAGTCAAAATTCTTTCAAATGCACGATGGTTCAATCGTTCTCTATGACGTGTCTCCAAAGGATATTCTTCTGTTTAAAAAAAAGCCCAAAGTCCCTCTTTTTGTGTATCAGAATGGTTCCCTTATCTCGGTGCCTATACACAAAGAAAGGCTTACGCGTTTTATTAAAGATGTGGTAAAAAAGATACCATTCTATTATCAATTTATATATCCGATTGCAGAGCATTTTTATGACAGGCAAAAGAAAAATAGACAAAGAAACTTTATATTAATTCATGAAAAACATTTCAAAAATTAAAATATCCGTTGTTATTCCGGTATATAACGAGGAAGAATCCGTAACCAAACTTCATGAAGAGTTGCTGGCAGTTTTATCGTCACTTAATCAAAATTTTGAGATTATTTTTATTGACGATGGGTCAACAGACGACACCTTGGTAGAGTTGAAAAAATTAAAACCTATTCGTATTTTATCTTTTTCAAAAAATTTCGGTAAAAGTCAGGCTCTTCAAGCTGGGTTTCGTGTTGCATCTGGTGATTTTATTTTTACTATGGATGGTGATCTACAGGATGATCCAAATGAGATACATAATCTTATAAAAAAAATGGAAGAAGGTAAGTTTGATCTTGTTTGTGGTTGGAAGAGAAATAGATTAGATAGTTTGCCTAAGCGCATGGTTTCTAAAATAGCAAATGGGTTTACTCGCTTTTTCACTGGAACAACGGTACACGATATGAACTGTGGTTTTAAGCTTTATCGAAAAGAAGTAGCGAAAGGTCTGGATCTATATGCTGATATGCATCGATATATTCCAGCGCTTGTAGCTGCCAGTGGATTCCAAATAGCAGAGGTTCCTGTGAATCATCGCGAAAGAAGATTCGGCGTATCTAAGTATGGAAATTTTCGTCGGTTTTTCAAAAGTTTTTTTGATTTCATAACACTCTTACTTATGAGGAGTTTTGTAGACAGGCCAATGCATTTTTTCGGCATTATGGGGAGTACGTTTTCTTTTATCGGAACAGGAATCTTAGCTTATCTTGTTTATATAAAATTGTTTAGTGATGCCGCTATTGGGAATCGACCTCTTCTTCTTTTGGGTATTCTGCTTGTTGTAATCGGAATTCAGCTCTTTTCCTCAGGTTTTTTGGGAGAACTTATTATTCGTCAAAAAAAAGAAAATACTATATTTACAGTAAGGGAAGAATTTAAACAAAATTAAATGACTACTGATAATTTTCGCAAACATACAACAAAAAATCCTTTGCAAAGGTTTTTGATAAACGTTTTTCTTAATTCTCTTATAAAAGAATTAAGAAATATAAACCCAAGTACTGTTTTGGATGTTGGTTGTGGAGAAGGATTTACTTTAAGTAGAATCGAGAAAGAAAATATAGGAAAAAAGTTAGAGGGAATCGAGCTTCAACAAGAGGCTGTTGTTTTGGGTAATAACATGCATCCCAATCTTACTTTAAAACAGGGAGATATCTACCAGCTACCTTATGAGGATAATTCTTTTGATGTTGTATTATGCTCTGAAGTATTGGAACATTTAGAATATCCTGAAAAAGCAATGGAGGAGATATTTAGAGTAACAAAAAAATATTGTATAATTACGGTACCAAATGAACCTTTTTTTCGAATCGCTAACTTCTTGCGCGGAAAGAATATTTTACGCTTGGGAAATGACATAGAGCATATACAACATTGGTCTTTTGTTGGAATAAGAAAATTAGTTCAAAAATATTTTTATGTGAAGACTAGCAAACTTCCTTTTCCATGGACAATTGTTGTTGGTAAAAAGCAATTAGAATAATAAAATAAGATTTTTATAAAATGGTTGGATTTAAACAATTTTTAATAAGACATAAATTTGCGATAGTATTGGCTATTTTGACCTCCGTTATTGTTGCATTGCCACAGGTGTATTTTCGAATTGACCATCGCGATGATGGCATATATCAAGGCATAGAACTGTTACCTGATTCCCCATGGGCACCGCGTACTCGGGAAATACAAGACGGTCATAATTTAGGGAGCATTTACTACGAAGACGGAAAAGAGAATCCGTATCTTTTCCAGCCATTTGGGTCAATGGTGGTTGGGTATATGGGAAAGATGTTCTCCTTAGATATCAACAATACACTTTTACTCTCACGCCTCGTCCTAACTTTTTCGGTGTTTCTTTTGATTTACTCCTTCGTTTTTTTAATATCACGGAGAAGACTTGTTTCTCTGTGTGTTGCTACCACACTTTTATTGGCAGAGTCAATTCTAAATTCTTATGGCATCTTTGAGATTATCAGTGGTATAAGCCCTGACAATTTTTTGCGTATTGGCCGGCCAGTTAACCCTGTCATGATTTATGTTCTCTTGTTTGGCTTCCTGTCGTCTTTTTGGGTATTTTATAAAAAGAGATATTGGCAATATGGAATTATAAGCTCAATTTTACTGGGATTAAATTTTTATAACTATTTTTATTCCTGGACATATCTTTATGCTTTTGGGGGGCTTTTAGTTTTGTTTCTTCTCATGCAAAAAAGATGGCGAGAAGTAGTAAGAATAAGTAGTGTTTTTGTCGGTGCATTGGTTGTTGCTATTCCGTATGGTGTTAATTTGTATCGCGCCAGTCATTTTGAGACTTATGAAGAGGTGAGCGCTCGGTTTGGTGTTGTTTTAACACACGACCCATTGTTTGTTGGGTTTACCGTGCTAGCTGCTCTCGCTGTTTTTTTTATACTCTTTCCAAAAGAAGACAAAAACAAATATTTGTTTAGCCTTGCTCTTTTGTTAACTCCATTTATTACTATGAATCAGCAGATTCTAACTGGGAAAATATTACAGGCCGATCATTATCACTGGTTTTTCCATAAGCCCATAGCGGTAATTTTTGTATTAATATCGATATTTTACCTATTAGAACGTCGAGGTTTTTTTAACTACAGAAAGATTTTTGCAATTTTAATCATAACAGTGAGTTTCGCTACTGGAATATTTGTTCAAGCAACATCGTATCTCTATGGACGGGATAGTCACGATGGTGGAAGTGTCGCGACAGAAAGACAAAAGTATGGACCTGTTGTGGATTGGCTTAATGAAAATACTGAAAAAGAAGAGGTTGTTTTTGCAAATAATGAAACATCTCACATGGTAGTAATCTATACCCCACTCAATCTTTTTTATCACAGGGTAACATTTATTTCTTTGAGCGCGACCAAGGAAAGACTTTTAGATGGAATATTCTCTTTTTATCGACTTCGTGGAGTAAATGAAAATAATGTACGTGAAGTTTTCTTTAATGAAAGGGGATATGTTTCGTGGAATATTTATGGAGAAAAATATCGACAAGAACTTGGCTCCTATGCAGAAATACCTGATGAAAAAATAGAAGATATTATTTCTTCATACAAGGAATCACTCAAAATTCCAACTTCAGTATGGCTTGAAGATACATGGAATCAGTACAATGTAAGATATTTGGTGTGGGATAAGAAATCAAATCCAATTTGGCAGTTGGATAGGTATTCTTTCTTGGAAGAAATAGCTGTTTTTGGTGATATGGTAATATATAAGTTTGTAATTAACTAATAAAATATGGGCAAAAAAATAGAAAAAGTATTTGATAAATATAAAATGCGGGGGAATCGTAATTGGCGGGAAATGATGAGCAAGGATCCACGGTTCTTCAATGCTTATCAGCAGGCTCGCTATGGGTGGATTTTAAGACTTGCTGGTGATGTTAAAGGAAAAAAAGTTTTAGACCTAGGGTCAGGGGGAGGTTCTCTTACTTATATTTTAGCGAAATCCGGAGCCGATGTTGTTGGTGTTGAAAATGACGAACTTGGTGTTGAGTATTCAAAAAATAATTTATTTGAAATGAATAGAAACAAAAACTTAAAGTATAGTTTTATTCAAGGGTCAGCGTATAAGCTTCCGTTCAAGCAAGAGAGTTTTGATATTGTGGTAAATTGCGAAGTCATTGAACATTTACAAGAACCAGAAAAGATGCTTGTAGAAATAAAAAGAGTACTTAAAAAAGAAGGTAAACTTGTTTTGACAACTCCTTATCGACTAACTGAAACTCCACAAGACCATAATCATGTTAAAGAGTATTTTCCAGATGAGATAAATAAAATGCTAAAGGAATATTTTCCTAATGTTGAAATTAAACTTACTCATCATATGTTTTGGCGCGCGCTTTATACTTACCC
>VAPM010360300.1_pt1 | contig 10789 bp, 10 predicted proteins | sample 3395091 | NCBI WGS metagenome assembly VAPM01 (sample SAMN08290445, study PRJNA428436) | hydrothermal vent metagenome | isolation source: Deep-sea hydrothermal vent chimney 3 | place: Pacific Ocean: Juan De Fuca Ridge | reverse complement strand
AAAGAGGGGCAGGTGCTGGTTACTGATATGACCGACCCCGATTGGGAGCCGATTATGAAGATCGCCGGGGCCATTGTTACCAACCGCGGCGGCCGAACCTGTCACGCGGCTATTATTTCCCGGGAGCTGGGTATACCCTGTGTTATCGGTACGGTTGACGGCAGTACGAAAATTGCCGATGGCAAGGAGGTTACTGTATCCTGTGCCGAGGGTGAGACCGGTAATATCTATGAGGGGATTCTGAAATATCGTATCGACCGGGTTGATCTTGATAATATTCCCACTACCCGAACTAAAATTATGTTGAACTCCGGGATTCCGGAGAAGGCCTTTACCGAGGGCCAGATCCCCAATGATGGTGTTGGTCTGGCTCGTGAGGAGTTTATTATTAATTCCCATATCGGCATTCATCCCCTGGCCCTCTATGAGTTTGACGACTTAAAGGACAAGGCCGCCAAGGGTAATGCCGAGGCCGCCGAGGTGGTAAAAATTATTGAGGAGAAGACTACCGCCTATCCCGGCGACAAAAAGCAGTTTTTTATTGACAAACTGGCCGAGGGCGTGGGCCGGATCGGGGCCGGGTTCTATCCCAAGGACGTTATTGTCCGCCTCTCCGACTTTAAGAGCAATGAGTACGCCAATCTCATCGGCGGTAAATTCTATGAGCCCATTGAGAGTAATCCCATGATCGGCTGGCGCGGGGCCTCACGCTATTATGATCCCAATTACAAGCGGGCCTTTGAGCTGGAGTGCAAGGCCCTGTTGAAGGTCAGAAATGAGATGGGTCTGAATAATATCAAATTGATGGTACCATTCTGCCGTACCCCAGAAGAGGGCCGTAAGGTTATTGAGGTTATGCGGGAGTTCGGACTGGTGCAGGGAGAGAATAATCTCGAGGTTTATGTCATGTGCGAGATCCCCAGTAATGTCATCTCAGCGGATGCCTTCTGTGATGTCTTTGACGGTTTCTCCATCGGCACCAACGACCTTACCCAGTTGACCCTGGGTCTTGATCGTGACTCTGATCTCGTTGCCCACATCTATGATGAGCGTAATGAGGCGGTGAAAACCATGGTAAAGATGGTTATTGATACTGCTAAGCGCCGGGGCCGTAAGATTGGAATCTGCGGGCAGGCACCCAGTGATTTCCCGGAGTTTGCCACCTTCCTCGTGGAATGCGGCATTGACTCCATGAGCCTGATTTCCGACACGGTTATCAAGACGAGGCTGGCGGTGGCCGAGAAGGAGAGAGAGCTTGGCATAAAGTAAACAAGACTCGGAGATTATGAACAGGTAGTTTACAGGGAGACGGCCGGCAGGTCGTTTCCCTGTTTTGCTTATTATGGTGAAGAAAAAATGGTTAAAGACGGGGCGGAAATGTATAAATGGATTTTAAAGGATGATTCGGAAGTATGTCTCTGTGAAAATTGTTCTAAAAAAGATTATAAAAAATTAATTATCCGGGTTCCTTGGAAGGCGAGTGACAGGGATAATGTGGTCTGTTGTGAGAGATGCGGCAAGGAAGGCGATGTTTCTGTTTAGAGCCCCTAATTAAATTCCAGGGTGCTGGATTCATTGAACTTTTCAAAGAACTCAGTAATAATGGCCTCTACGTTGTCATTGAAATATGATATTTGCGGTACATTGGTATCCGTCTCTTTAAGGCGGTAAAAATAATTATCGGGCTCCATGGCCTGGATGCCGATACTCTCGGTGAGATAATTAGCGAGATAGACAATCTGGCAGTTCAGGGTATTATTCGCCTTGGGGGCGGCCTCATGGTGATGGGCTACCGGGGCGATAATATCCTCCGGCAGCTGCCAGCGGTGCAGTAAAAGGGCGGCTACTTTAGCGTGATTGGTGTGGAGCATGGTTTGCTCAAACTGGATAATATCACCCTCCTGAAATTCTTCTCCGCGGTTGAGGCTGGCGGTCTGCAGGTGACGGTTGAGGATTATTTTACCTATATCGTGGAGCAGGGCGGAGGTATAGAGGGATGACAGGGACGGACAGCGGCCGTAACGACCGATTATGGAGGCCAGAAGGGCAGTGGCGTATGAGTGACGCCAAAGGGCGCCCGGCTCTATGTTATAGGCCTCCTGCGGCGATTTAAGCAGTCCGGCGGAGGCGGAGGTGATGGCCAGCATTTTGATGGTGTCTACGCCCAGCCGAACAATTATGTCGGTAATGGAATTTATTTCCTGCATGTGGCCAAAATAGGCGGAATTCGCCATCTTCAACATATTAGCCATGAGACTGGGATCCTGCTTAATCTTTTGCGATAGAGCCTGGATGGGACACTCGGACTCATTGGCCAGGGTCATAACCTCCAGGGCGATATCCGGCCGGGGGATGAGTTTGTCAACACCTTTGATAAATTCTTCTTCGTGGCTCATGGATGTCTCCTTGGTACGTTATGATTTTTCACCGGACACTATTTTTTCAGATTACCATAATAGCTGGAAGGGTGTCAATGTTCCATAATATGAGGAGAGGACAGGGGAATTGACCATGAAAACCAAAAAGGAAAGAAGAAAACACCTGCGTTTGCCCTTGAATTTTAAGGTCAGGGTCAACAATCTGCATCATGGCCTTGTACTGCGGGGCCAGACCCGGAATATAAGTTTTGCCGGGGCCTTTATTGAGCTTGATAAGGTACCTCCCCTGCAGCGGAATGATTATTTCAGCCTCATTCTCCTGGGGCAGGTAGAATTTACCTGCCGTCTGATTCATTCCAACAGCGGCGGTATTGGCTGCCAGTTTGACTTTATCAAAATTCGGTATTATGAGGTGTTCAAAAATATGATGCTTAATAACGCCCCGGATCCCGAACGTCTCGTTAAGGAACTGCACCGCTGGGCCCAGGACATATGAACACGCGGAGACAAAGTCGGCTTTGAAGGTCAGGATTGATAAATGGCTGTGGGCGGCCCGTTTCTTTAAAACCAGATCTCTGGCAATGGCGGCGGTCAGTGGCGGCAAGGTGCATGTCAATGACCAGCGGATAAAACCGGCCCGTATTGTCTGTCTTGGTGACGAATTGCGGATTCAGAAGGGGGGATATGAATTTGTGGTATTGATAACCGCCCTGAATGATAAACGCCGTCCGGCCCGGGAGGCCTGCCTCCTCTATGAGGAAAGGGCGGAAAGTGCGGCCGCTCGTCAGGAACTGCGTGAACAGAGGCGTCTGCTGCGGGCCGCGGTTCCGGCTCCGCCGCCCAAACGGCCCGGTAAACGGGATCGACGGTTGATTAAAAAATTTATTCGTAAAGATTGACGAAGGCGGCAGACCTGAGGCGGTCTATATTAGTTTTTGTCCTATTTGCTAAAATGTCTTTAAGGAGAACACTATGAACAAGATAAGCAGAGCTATAATAAGCCTCACCGATAAATCAGGCATAGAGGATTTTGCCCGCCAGCTCAAGGAGCTGGGGGTGGAAATTCTCTCCACTGGCGGCACGGCAAAAAAGATGCGTGAGCATGGTATTGAGGTCAAGGATGTAGCCGATTTTACCGGCTTCCCGGAGATGCTTGACGGCCGGGTTAAGACGCTTCACCCCAAGGTACACGGCGGTATTCTGGCCCAGCGTGATAATCTGGAGCACCAGGCCCAGATGCGCCAGTATGATCTGCAGCCCATTGACCTCATCGCTGTTAACCTCTACGCCTTTAACAAGGCCGTGGCTGATCCGGCCTGTACCCTAACCAACGCCATCGAGAATATTGATATTGGCGGCCCCACTATGCTGCGGGCGGCGGCCAAGAATTATCATGATGTAACGGTGATAGTTGATCCGGCCGATTATCCTCAGGTTATAGCCGAGATGAAGGCGGCCGGCAATACGACTCTGAAGACCAGATTCCGTCTGGCCCGTAAGGTGTTTGATCTCACCAGTCATTACGACACGGCCATCAGCGAGTGGCTCAATAAGGTAGATATTGATAACCACCCGGAGCTTAATCAGTGATGAAACTCGCGGTATTATTATCCGGTACCGGCCGTACCCTTGATAATTTTCATGATCAGATCGCCCAGGGCAGGATGCGGGGCAGTATTGAGGTGGTGATTGCTAATACTCCAGAGGCCCTTGGTCTGCGCAAGGCGGAGAACTATGGTTATCCCGCCCGTTACGCCCCTGATAATGAGGCGGTTAACAAGGCCCTGGCCGCTTACGATGTGGATCTGGTGCTTCTGGCCGGTTATCTAAAATTATACAGTCCGCCTCCCGCCCTGGCCAGGGCGGTTTTGAATATTCATCCATCTCTCATCCCCGCCTTCTGCGGCCCTGGTCTTTACGGGATGCGGGTGCATAAGGCGGTTTATGAGCGCGGGGTCAAGGTAAGCGGCTGTACCGTCCATTTTGCCAATCAATATTATGATGAAGGCCCCATCGTAGTGCAAAAATGCGTGTCTTTAGACGCCGAAGACCGCCCGGATGATATTGCCGCCAAGGTCTTTGCCGCCGAGTGCGCGGCTTATCCGGAGGCGGTTAATCTCGTATGTTTAAAGGGCATTGATTATTTCTGGCAGTCACGGCAGGGGGACGGCAGATGACCACAAAGAGACAGCAGATTATGTCGGGCCGGGAGATCAAGCGCTCTCTGGCCCGCTTAGTTCTCCAGATTATTGAACGTAATAACGGGGTTGAGAATCTGGCCCTGGTGGGAATTCATACCGGCGGCGTCTTTCTCGCCGAACGGGTAAAGAAAATGATTTTTGCGCATGAGGAGGTTGATATCCCCGTGGGCAGTCTGGATATTTCTCTTTATCGGGACGACTGGAGTCTTGCTGCCCAAAGTCCCATGGTGAAAGAGACAAATATTGATTTTAAAGTGGAAAAGTATGATGTTATCCTGATTGATGATGTCCTCTTCACCGGCCGCACCATTCGCGCCGCGCTTGATGCCATTATGGATTTCGGCAGGCCTCATTCCATCCAGCTTGCTGTTCTTGTTGACCGGCAATGCGGCCGTGAACTCCCCATTCAGCCTAATTATGCCGGTTATGAACTTTTGGAGAGCGTGGAAGATCACGTCGAGGTGCTGCTCTCTGAAAAGGCAGGGCATGATGAGGTTTTACTGATTCCACGGCAGCTTTAGGCGGTTCATATGGATAAGCAGACCGAAACCGGTGACTTACGCGGTATTCTCCAGCGTACCAAGGAAAAAAGGGCGGATTATATCAGCTATAATTTCAGCCCCCGAAAGAATGACGCCTTAAAGACCTTTTTCGATCTGGCACAGGAATTTGATTCTCTGGCCGATTTCTTACGAATATGCGTGGCAGTCCCCAGGGAGTTTTTCGGTGTCGATGTCAGGCTCTATCTTTTCAGTGATGAGCGCCGCCTGGAGTTGGTTTGTGACACAAACCATGGACTATATGCCGAACCCCAGGCCGCGTGCCAATATGTCAGAACTGTCCTTAGGCCTTATATTAGCGGGCAGTCATATTTAATCCCCATTTATTCCACCGTTCCTCTTGAAGCGCAGGTAGACTTGGAGTCGAACAAGTCGCAGGTCATTGGTATTTTTGAGATTATGCCCATTGCTGAATTAACCGAAGATGATAAATTTTTCTTCTGCAAATATGCCAACCGCATCGGCTATAATCTTCGTAAGAAAACCCTGGCCCATCAAAATATCCAACATCTGAAATTTATTAATAATCTGGTTAATGATATTGAGCATAATGTGATTATTCCCAATATGCATTACCGTTATCTATTTAAGCAGCTTGAGCGTCATATTGACAGTTTAAGTGATTTGACCGCCCTGATGGAGCAATACAGGCAGAAAAACGGGGCGGACAACCAGATGTGTGAAACGATTATTAATAAGATCGGGAGGATTAAAAACCATCTTAATGCCTCATATCGCGATATCAGCCGCCATCATGTTAACTCCAGCCTCTTTTTAGAGAGTCTGCTACGCCGTGATCATTTTGAAAAGGGCTGTTTTGTTCTGCGCCGTCAGATATGCAAGCTGGATTCCGATATTATTGCCCCGCAGCTGGAGAATTACGCCAAACGCATGGCCATGCGGGGGATAACCCTTGAGGCCCCGGCTGACATGCGCGGCGAGGAGATTGAATTGAACGCCGATTTGGGGCTGCTGTCACAGGTTTACTCCAATCTGTTTTCCAACGCCCTGAAATACACCCAGCGGGTAAGGCGGCATAATGGCCATTATTGGAAGGCTGTGGCCTATGGCCGCCGGATTATAAAGGATTATTTTGGTGCAGGGCAGCCGGGCATAAAATTAAATGTCTTTAGCACTGGTGAGCATATCCCCACCCATGAGATTGCTTCCCTCTTTGATGACGGTTTTACCGGCCATAACCAGGTTGAGGATCTGAGCCGCGGGCATGGTCTGGCCTTTATCAAATATGTGGTGGAGATGCATGGCGGTCAGGTGGGTTATGAACCCACCGCCGAGGGTAATAATTTTTATTTTATCCTGCCCCTGCTGCAATCTGAAACTAACAGCCATACCCGGTCACCCGGGTACAACGAAACATGAAAGTCGTGGCAAGGCCAACACCATTGGCAGGTGACTTTCATATAAAGGTCTGAAATGGAATTATTAGCCCCGGCCGGTACCCTTGAAGTATTTGAAACAGCGGTGAGAAGCGGCGCGGATGCTGTATACGTGGGCGCGCCGGCCGTCAACGCCAGGGCTCTGGCCCATAATTTCACCCTGGCGGAGTGTGCCGCCATGACAGATTTTGCTCACGCACACGGGGTGAAGATCTATTTCGCCATGAACTCGCTGCTCAAGGACAGCGATCTGGCCCCGGCCCTTAAATTATTAGCCTTTTTCCAGAAAATCGGGGCCGATGCCCTGATTATTCAGGATCTGGGCCTTTTTTATGGCGCGCGGCGTTATTTCCCCGATCTTCCCCTCCACGCCTCGACTCTCATGGGGGCTCACAATTCTCTTGGCGTACGGCAACTGGCGGAGATGGGCTTTGAACGGGTGGTCGTGGCCCGTGAGATGCGGCTTACTGAAATTGCCGCCGCCACCCGCAGCACCCCGGTGGAGCTGGAGGCTTTCGTGCATGGGGCCATGTGTTTCTCCTACTCCGGGCTCTGTATGTTCAGCAGCTACGCGGGCGGTAAGAGCGGTCTGCGGGGCCGCTGTGTACAGCCCTGCCGCCGTCGTTATCACTGGCGCAATGACGGGCGTAAAAAGTCGGGCGGTTATCTTTTTTCCATGAACGATCTCTGCGGCCTGTCTCTGGTTGATGAGCTGCGGCAGGCCGGAGTTTGTTCCCTGAAGATTGAAGGTCGGATGCGGAACCGTCAATATGTGGAGCAGGTGGTGGGGGCATATCGTCTGGTTTTGGATCATCCCGCCGGGCAGGATGCTATGGCCGAGGCGGAGATGATGCTGGCCTCGGCCATGGGGCGTAAATCAAGTCAGGGTTATTTTAAACTCAGGGCACAGGGTGATGATGACCTTATAAGTTCGCAGCATTCTGGTAATATTGGCCTTTTCGTTGGCGTTGTGACCGGTGGTTTACGGGCCGGGCGGGGCGAAATTAAGCTCAAGGTACCACTCGCCTCTGGTGACCGTCTGCGGGTGCATCAGGAAAAAAGCGGCGAACGCCTGTCCTGGACGCTTGATAATATGCGGGCGGCGAGCCGGGAAATCAGCACCGGGGCAGGCGGCTCACAGGTTTCCATGGTTCTGCCCCCCGGTACCCGGCCAGGGGATTGCGTTTATAAGGTGGATACCAGAGACTCCAGAGCCAGAGCCAGGCGCGGTTCTATTCACTCCGGTCAGTTCCAGGCCTTAGTCAAGAAAATTCAGGCTGATCCCGCCGCTGATAATTTATGCCGGAGTCTTGGCCTGACTGGGAAGGCCCTTAAGGTGCCGCGCCTCCAGGTGAAGGATAAGGCGCGGGGCTGGCAGCAAGGCGGCCGGCAGATGGAAAAAGGCAGTTACCAACCTTTACCATGGTGGTTGAAGGTTGATGATCTCATGATCCTGCGTAAGATAACGGATCTTGTTCCCGATCGTTTGGTTGTGGTTTTGTCGCCTGTTTCTCTGCGGCAATTCAAACGCCAGGGAGTAAGCGGCCCCCTGCGCCGGGGGATGGTGTGGGCTCTGCCGCCGGTAATTGTTGAGGAGGATCTGCCCTTCTTTACTCAGGCTGTAGTTTATCTGGCCCGCCATGATTTTATGGACTGGCAGATTGGCCATATCTCTCAGAAGTTGATATTCCAGGAGGCGGCCATGACGTTGGCGGCCCCTGGCGGGCGGCCCGCCAAGGGCAGGCGCCGCCGTCCGCCGTCCATGAAGCCTCGCTCATTCCGGCTTTATGGGCACTACAGTTTAAATATTATGAATACATTTGCCCTGCGTGAGGCGGCCGCCTTAGGCATCCGCCAGCCGCAGATATCCCTGGAAGCGGATATGGAGATGTGTGCCAGACTGGGACGTTCGGCGCGGGAGATACCGGCAGGGATAACCGTTTACGCGTACCCACCCCTCTTCACCGCCCGCCCGCAGCCCAGCTTTTTCAAATACGATAAGCCCTTTGTCAGCCCCAGGGATGAGCAGTTCGTTCTTCGTCGTAACAATAACCTTACTCAGGCTGTACCGCTTATGCCGTTTTCCATCCTCGCGGCCGGTTCGGAGCTTAAGAAGGCCGGACTTAATTATATGGTGGTGGATATTTCAGGTGTAAAAATCGGCAGCCGGGAGCTTGCCCTGCTGCGGCGGCAGCTGGGCATAGGAAATCATCATCGTCAGACAAAGCTCAGCACCTTTAACTATAGGCTGACCCTGCAATAAATTTGCAAACCATCCAGGTTTGCTTGAATTATGAGGCTCAGGAAAAGCCCGATGACGAGGCGCAGCCGCCGGAAAATGCTCCGCTGGGGATGGAACCAGCCGAGTGAGATGATAACTTAAGACTGGCCGCTGATATGGTCTTTCGCACCAGGTTACTACCGCATTTCTGGCAGTTGATCCCTGACTCATCGTTCTTTGAGAAGATAATTTTTTCAAAAACAGTCCCGCATTTCTGGCATTTATATTCATAAATCGGCATGGTGATTTTCCTCCATTAATTGCTTGTGATTAGTTTTTTGTTTCTATGCCACCAGAGGGCGACGATTAGAGAGGCCCCGCTTATGTCGGCCATAATATCAGTTAGGCTGGCATCCCGCAAGGGGACGAAAATCTGGTGAAATTCATCACTTGCCCCATAGGCCGCGCAGAAGAATATGGTCAGACCGGCAATGGCTGTCGGCCGCAGGGAACGGCGGGCTGGGTGCAAACCGAATAACACCGAGGCGCCAAGGGCGCCATACTCGATGGCATGGTATAATTTATCAATATTGACTATATCCGGCAGGTTAATGCTGTCCCCTGTCTGACTTGACATTATAAAGATAGCAGTCATCATTACCAGCATGGGTAAAAAACGGATAAATTTCAGGTCACGCTGCCAGGTATGAGTCATAGCTTATGTTTGCTGGAATAGTCTTAGTTTTATCTGAAAATTACCTGCCAATGGTGTTGGCTTTGTCCGGTATCGGGCATGGTCATTATAACGCAAGGACATAAAAATGAAATCCAAATGTAAACATTTTTGCCGATAAGTAAAGGGGGGGGTAATTAAAAGGGAGCAGGTAAATTGGCAACCATTTTGGCTCTGAACGGCAGTCCTCGAAGGGGTGGAAACACCGAACTTCTGCTCCAGGCAGTGTCTGAGGGGGGTGGCAGGCCGGCCGGGGGGGTAAAGATTGAACTCTTAAATTATGGGGGTAGCATTTGGGGTAAATATGGTTAAATGGCAAACTTCAGCTTGACAAAAGTGTCTCTATAGCTTATCTATTGCATCTCATATCTCAATGGCCCCTTCGTCTAGCGGTTAGGACGTCGGCCTCTCACGCCGGTAACACGAGTTCGATTCTCGTAGGGGTCACCATATGGTAAATTCAAGCACCTGCCCCATTTTTTGGGCAGGTGCTTTTTTTTTTGCGCCTGGCGGGGGATTCCAAAAGATAAGTCAGTTCACTAAATCCGGCGATATCAACATCTGTCTGAAAATCTTTTATGCTATCCCAATTTTTTGCCTTGTACGCCTGTGGCCGTAGTGAACTGGCTTACGACCTTCGATAATTGCTGGAGCTGATAGGGCTTGGTGAGGGCGGCACAGAAGCCATACTCCGTGCAGTTGGCCATAATTGGATCATTTGAGTAGCCGCTTGAGACAATTACCCTGGCCTCCGGATCAATTTTGTGAATCTCCCGCACCGCGTCTTTTCCCCCCATCCCGCCTGGAATAGTGATATCCATGATGATTAGATCAAACGGCCTGGCCGTATTCATGGACTCTCGGTACAATTCTATTACCTCTTCGCCATTGGCTGACAGCACGACCTCATGCCCCATATAAACCAACATTGTTTTAACCAGATTCTGCACCATCTCATTATCGTCCATTACCAGGATTCTGGCACGGGATGATACTACCGCGCCTGGTGTTTCCTGCTTTGCTGCTTCCAGGTGCTTCGAGGCGGGAAGATAAATGGTAAATGTAGTGCCGATCCCCAGAGCAGAGCTTGTTGAGATATGGCCATTATGTTTTTTGATTATGGATTGGGTTATTGCAAGACCGAGGCCGTTGCCCTTGTGTTTGGTGGTGAAATAGGGGTCAAATATTTTATCCAGTACATTGGGCGGCATACCAACGCCGTTATCCTGGATTGATATTTTGACAAACCGGCCCTCCGGCATAAAAGACAGCCCCTCGGTACTGATAGAGGGCAGGTTT
>VAPM010063937.1_pt1 | contig 10790 bp, 9 predicted proteins | sample 3395091 | NCBI WGS metagenome assembly VAPM01 (sample SAMN08290445, study PRJNA428436) | hydrothermal vent metagenome | isolation source: Deep-sea hydrothermal vent chimney 3 | place: Pacific Ocean: Juan De Fuca Ridge | reverse complement strand
GGTCTGTAACTGTTGTCGGTTAATCTTCCTTTATGGCCTCAAGAGGTTCCATCCTGGCCAGCCTTATAACCGGAATGGCTGCCCCTATCAGGCAGACCCCGATGCCGATCAGCATGGCAACAACACTGTAAACAACATTGAGCAGAGAGACTGAAGCATAGGCGCCCAGTTTGCTTAAAAGGTCGAAATCCCCGGCAAGGTGGTGAATGAGATAGTTCCCGATTCCGATGCCGACAAGCCCGCCAAGCAGACTGATGATGGCAGCTTCAGATAAAAACATTTTCAGAATGTGAGATTTATGTGCGCCTATCGCCCGTAAGATCCCGACTTCTCGGCGTCGTTCATTGGCCAGCGCGGTAAAGGTCGACCAGGCAAGAAGAATAGCCAGGGCCGAGGATATTAAAATAGTGATGGAAAAAACCTTGGTTATATCTTCCAGGGTCGCCCTGACATCCGCACCAATGCTGCCTTTGGTCATCGTCCCGATATTGGGGAACATAACCGCAAGTTTGTTGAGGAATGCGTGCTGATCCACCCCTTCCTTCAGTTTAAGAAAGATAATGGAAATTTCCCCTTTTTTATATTTGCCGGTTACCTCTGCAGATATTTTATTGAGATCTTTTACTCGCATAAAGAGGCCATGATCCAGGCCGGTTCCGGTCGGGTTGAGATCGGCAACAACTTTCACCTTGTGGTTAAACAGGGTGGGGGTATCAATCAACCCCAGGTACTCATAGACATAGCTGCCGATATAGACTTCACCGTCATGGAGCGGCGGCAGTGGTTCGTTGAACCAGGGGGAGATGACAAAGTCGGTTTCAGGATCAAAGGCGACGACCTGACCGGCGACGATGCTGCAGCATCCCGACTCCAGGGTTTCAAGATAGATCTGGTAGGTGGCGGCCTTGACTTCTGGCATGGTTTTGACTTTGTCATAGATCGCCTTATCCATGTAAAAGCCCTTTTTCTTGCTTTCAAGGATGAATTCCTCCGCAACCGTCATTGCGTCGGCAGGAACCATGACGATATCCGCCCCGAGTTTTCGGGAGGCGGCTTCGACATCATCATGGACTGCCCGGTTAAAGAGCAGGGCAAAGACAAGCAGCGATACCAACAGGGCCACGGCCATCGCCAGCACGATGTTGCGGAATATTTTACGGCTGACGGTTTTCCAGGCAATGCAAACAATAGAGTCTAATTTTTTTTTGGGCATGGGCTGATTTGTCTTGAATGTTGGGTTGATGGATACAATCAAATATTATCTACTGCAAGATGATTTGAAAAACAATTGGATAACGTACCGACGTGGTGACCTGTATTCATATTTAATGCCTTACGCCTGAATTCCTGTCATAAAACAGATAGAAAAGACTTCGAGAAAATCGAAGGCCCTCCGTAGGAGCCCGCCCCGGCGGGCGATTTTCTCAAACAACATGCGGGTGTTTTTCGCCTGCAGGGGCGGGCTCCTACGGATTTCATCGGGTAGCGGGCAAAAAAGTCTGCCTTAGAATATAGAATACCCTGAAAAGCAGGGAGCATTATGTTGTCCCGCACACCGCACACCGGACCGCGGTAGAGGTGGATATTTCGGGTATTGAAGGTACTTCGTCGTCAAACGAAAAAACCGGAAAGGGCTTTGCCCCTTCCGGTTTTGTTATACAGGCAGAACTCGCTGCTTACTTGAAGTTTGCATCAAGCCCGCAGAGTACGGCGTGTTGTTCAACGTCTTCTGCATTATGACAGGGCAGGCATACTGAAGTGGCCTGACCAACGAATTTCTTGGCGGCAACATCATACAGCTTCAGCTGTCCGTCCATAGTGTAGTCGTCGTTGCCCAGTTTTTCAGGAGCAATTTCTTTAGTGCAGTAAGGGTTTTCCAGAGTGATTTTCGGGGCATTGCCTTTGGCCAGGGTTTTAGTTCTGGATGTTGCGATGATATATTTACCATCCGGGGTGAACATGGCATCATGGTTTTCTTCCAGTTTGCCCATGGGCTGGCGATCAACAAGCTTAAGAGTATTGGCATCAACAACGTACATGGTATCGGCGCCGGAAAGAGCAATAAGCTTGCCGTCAGGTGACCAGGTTGAACGGAAGTTCATGGTTTTACCTGCGTTTCCTGGGATGACGCCTCTCTTGAGCAGTTTAACCTCGCCTTTTTCCAAAGCCTTGGCATCAAGCAGCATCAGGTGGATCTTACCGATTACTTTACCATGCTGTTTGTCGGCCTCATTCACAGAAATCAGCATTTTGGTCATATCCGGAGAGTTAGAACCATGATAGAAGAGATACGGAACGCCCGGATCGGCTTCAGTTCCTTCAAGAAAGATAGAGGCAATTCTTTCCAGGTTGGATTTCTTAAATACATCAATATATGCCTTGTTGGTCATGGTAATGGGAAAATAAAAATCTTTGGTCTGACCGGAAGCACAGTAAACGGATTTCGTGTTTGCCTCACCCGCTTTTGGAATAGGGGCTTTGACATCCATCAGCACCTTACCGGTTTTGAGATCGGTCGCACCAACGTGGGGAGCACCTGTGTCCGGGTCGATATGGTAGGTTGACCAGAACAGGAGATCTTTGTTGTTTACATCGATACGGGCATCATGGGTGGGATGAGTTTCCCCGTCTCCAATTACAATGCGATCTAATGCGTTAAGACGAATGGGTGCTGGAGCGCTGGGGTCTATAGTGACATCAGCATCGGCAAAATGACCACCCATTCCGGCGACATAGATTTCAGCATTATATTTTTCTGCATGAGCGGTGGCTGTGATACCCAGACTTCCGAATGCCAGGGCTCCAACAGCAACCAGTGAGTAAATACCGATTTTTTTGGAAATGAATTCCATACGTTCCTACCTCCTTTTGGTGTTTAGGCGTTTACGTAATATATTTTTTTCATATATCATGTAAACTGTTGGACTGATCTTTCCTCTGGAAAACATAAGTACCACAGAGTGCCGCGAGGGTGCAACAAAATTGTGACAACTTGTCGCATCAACAGTGTAAAGCTGCGGCAAATCGTCACAGTAGTAATTCAAACAATGCATTTAATTTTAATAAGATATAAGGTTTGTAACGAGTTGTCATTTCTGTGGTGGATTTGTCTTCTTCCGGCATCTTTTTTTGAGTTTTCAGGTAAAATAACCATGGGCTGCAACTTTTTTAAAGGATTCAGGCCCTGAGATTTCGATACATATCAGCGTTTGAAGAGGGAATCAACGGCGGGTTGCATTCCTTGAGAGCATCTGATATCCTTTTGCTCCATTCCAATTCTACAGATTCAATTAAAAAGGGAAGCAACGTGATTATTGAATGCCGGAACCTGAAAAAAGAGTATACCGCGGACAATAAATTGGTGACAGCGGTTGACAATGTAACGCTTTTAGTTGAAGAGGGAGAATTTGTTGTCATTCTTGGTCATTCCGGTTCAGGAAAGACAACGCTCCTGAGCCTTATCGGCGGTCTGACCGTCCCCGACAGTGGAGAGGTGAAAATAAATGGTGTCGACAACTGGGGACAGAGTGACGATGACCTCTCGGACATGAGAAATCGAACAATTGGTTTTATTTTTCAGTTCGCAAGCCTCATTCCAACCCTCACCGCTTTGGAAAACATTCTTCTCCCCTTAAGTTTCGGTAGTTCACCCAAAGGCAGGCATGAAGATGCCCTGGAAATACTCGAACTTGTGGGGCTCAAAGACAAGGCAAATGCATTTCCATCCCAGCTGTCCGGCGGACAGCAACGACGTGTTGCCATTGCCAGGGCGTTTATCAATAAGCCTGATATTATTCTGGCCGATGAGCCGACCGGCGATCTCGATGAGGAAACGGAACGGGACATTCTTGATCTTTTTAAAGAGTACAACGGGCGCGGAACAACCTTTGTCGTCGTGACCCACAATATTCATCTGGCCCAAACCCAGAAAGATGCCCGCGTCCTCCAGATGCGCCAGGGCGTATTGACCGAAGAGCGTGTCATTGAAAATTAAACAAAAACAGTTACCTGATATGGTTCGTACACGATCTGACAGGAGATACTTTTGTGAGAAAAGCTTTCGGCTTGTTCTCGCTCTGGTGCTGGTTTGTCTGCTTGTCTCCTGTTCCCGTCAGGAAAGCAAAACTGTCCTCAAAGTTGGGGACAAGGCACCTGATTTTACGGTAACCGACCTTGATGGAAATACTTTTTCCCTTAAGCAATACCTGGGCTCACCGGTTATCCTGCGGTTTTTTTTAACGGATTGCAAGTTCTGCCGTGCGGATACGCCGATATTTAATGACTATTATAGCCGGTTCCATTCAAAGGGGCTCCGTGTAATTTATATCGATACCCTCGGCATAAATAACCAGGAACTCGATTCGTTCAGGCGGAATCTTAAAATAGTCTTTCCCGTTGCTCCGGACAAGGATGGAAATGTCACTGCCGCCTACTCGGTTAAGGCCCTGCCCCAGACCGTTGTTCTTGATCCGCAGCATACAATAATTGCCGCCATTCTCGGCGGAGTCAGCGAACCTGAGCTCAAGCATCTGCTGTCCCCATATCTGCCGGTTGAGTGAAAAGTAAAAATGTTGTCGAATGCAAATGATTCTGAAGATTCTCCTGTCTTCTTATCGGGATGAACAGGGGGCGCTTGTATTGTTGTCAGGTTTGAATGCATATTAATTAAAAAAGGAGGTGTAGTATGCGTATGCGTAACGGATTGATCGTGAGTGCTGTCTGTTTTGTACTGACTTTTTCTTCCGCACTTGTTCAAGGTGCTCCTGAAAAAGAAATCAGCCAGGATACCCGTTGTGCCGTCTGTGGGATGTTTGTTGCAAAATATGGAAACTGGGGCACCCAGATTCGTCTTGCCGACGCATCGACCCTGTTTTTCGATGGGGTGAAAGATCTGCTGGTTTTTTATCATAACCCGCAGGACTACGGAAAATATTCGGCAAAAGATATCAAAGAGGCCTGGGTCAGGGATTATTACACCCAGCAGTGGATAGACGGTTTCAAGGCCTTTTATGTGGTCGGCAGCGATGTCCTTGGGCCAATGGGCAAGGAGTTTATTCCCTTTGCCGATAAGGCAGCAGCTGAAACCTTTTTAAAGGATCATAAGGGACACAAGATCCTCACGTTTAATGAGATTACCGACGAGCTTGTTCAATCTATGCGGATGAAGATGAAAATGAAGCATGGGGCCAATTGAAAAAGTTGACTGTTCATCTTTCCAGTCGACCGGTTTATATTCTCCTCCTGGTGCTGGTAGTGCTTTGCTGCGTCAATTTTGTTTTTTACGCCCTTGGTCGGCAGCGGTTGAGGATACAGGAAGAGAATATCGAACTTTTTGATATTGTCACCTCGGGCCTTGGCTTGACGGATCTCTGTGTTGCCACCGAGGCCCGTTATACGCGCCATCCTGCCGTAAGTGATCCGATAGCTCCTTTTATGGATCATCCCGGAGCCCTTGAACATTTTCCAACCGGATCATTCTGGGCCCCGCCTTCATTGAGAACATCAGCCGGAGCGCAGCAATGAACAGCCGGCTGACACAACACCTGAATATTCTGGATTACGCTCTTTCGTCCCTGTGGAGGCATCGGGCAAAAAATTTAAGTGTCCTGATCGTCTTTTCCTGGGTGATTTTTCTTGTCGCCTCTTTTCAATTGGTTACCCAGGCGTTGACCGAGACGGCGGCTTTGGTTTTGAGAAGTACTCCGGAGATAACCGTTCAGAAAATGTCCGCCGGCCGGCAGGTCGAAATCCCGATAAACGATGCCGGGAAACTTGCCGGTATTTTCGGTATAGAGGAGATCGTGCCCAGGGTATGGGGCTATTATTTTGATGAAACGAGTGGGGCAAATTTTACGGTCATGGGGATTGCTCCCGGACGGATGCCTCTGCTTGACCGGCTCAACCTGACCCTTGAACAGGGTGGGGTGTACAACCAGGATTCACCTGGAACAGCTGTTATCGGCAGATCGATACGGCGAACAATGGAGGAAAAGGGAAGCGCCTTGCTCTCCATGTTCAGGCCCGACCTGTCGCAGGCTTCATTTGAGGTGACCGGGGTTTTTAAACCGGAAGTCGATATCCTGACCAATGATCTGGTGGTCATGAATATTGCTGATGCCCGGGACCTGTTTGCTATTCCTCCGGCAATGGCCACTGACCTTTGCGTGTACGTGGCCAATCCGTCTGAAGTTGCAACAATTGCCAGAAAAATTGCCGATGCTCTGCCTGGAACCCGGGTGTTGACCCGGTCACAGATAAACCGGACCTACCAGGTCGTCTTCGGCTGGCGCAGCGGCTTTGCCTCGGTCTGCCTGTTGACCGCCCTGACTGCCTTTGTGATCCTTGCATGGGACAAGGCTTCCGGGCTTTCCCCTGAAGAGAAGCGGGAGATAAGCATTCTGAAGATTCTCGGCTGGGAAACCGCCGATGTGCTGGCGGTCAGATTCTGGGAGGGTATTCTTGTTTCCGGTATTGCCTTTGTACTCGGGTGCACACTGGCCTATGCCCATGTCGTCTTTTTCAACGCATCGTTGTTCAAACCCGTTCTGGTCGGCTGGTCTGTTATCTATCCCGAGTTCCGGCTGGTACCGTCCTTTCGGCTGGATCAGTTCCTGCTGGTCTTCAGCCTTTCCGTTTTACCCTACCTTGCCGCAACCGTCATCCCGGCCTGGCGTAGTGCAAGCGTTCCGGCGGATTCCGCCCTGAGCGGAATGTAGAGCATTGAGCAGGGCGAGGTCTTGAGATGCTGATAGAACTTAAAAACGTAACAAAAATATACAACCAGGGACAGATAAATGAGGTTACCGCCCTAAAGGGAATCGACCTGACCATTGACGATAATAGTCTGACCTGCTTTCGGGGAGCAAGCGGTTCCGGCAAGAGTACACTTCTGGCCATCATCGGCTGTGTTTTCCAGCCGACGACCGGCAGGGTTACCATTGCCGGTAAACAACTGTCCAGACTGCCGGATCGTTTCCTCACACTCCACAGAAGGAAGTACATCGGGTTTATCTTTCAGACCTTTAATCTTCTGCCGGCCTTGACCGTCCAGGACAATATCACCCTGCCCCTGGTCCCACTGGGGATACCGCCTGCGGAGATGCGGCGCAAGGCCTCTCTGTTGATGGAGCGGTTTGCCATTGCCCACCGGCGGAATTTTCCGGCCTCCCAGATATCCGGGGGAGAATTACAGCGGGTCGCCATTGCCCGGGCTCTCATCAATGATCCGCCTCTTATCCTTGCCGATGAACCGACGGCCCATCTCGACAGCCGACTCAGTGAAGAGTTCATGCGCTTTATGATGGATCTGAAGTCTGCCGGCAAGACTATTATCATCACATCCCATGATCCGCTTGTAACCGAACATCCTGCTGTCGACCGGGTAATCGACATCAAAGACGGTCGCATACATGCTGCTTAACTCCTGGAGCATAGCCCTGCTGTTATGCGGGCTGATTGTTTTGTTCCTGATGGGGCTTGCCGCCAGAAGCGCGATCCGGGTTCTCCTGTTCTGGAACCCGGAAAGCGACTCCAATCGCCAGATCAGGCTAGAAAACGAAATCTGGTTGACCTCCACCCTGGTGAAATACGCCCTGGGCATTCAGATCATTTCGCTTATCGTTTTCGTACTCGCGGCTGATTTTTACAGCCAGTCCATTGCCGGGGCCATGTGTGCCACCGGCAGTCTCCTTGCCGATGACTTTGGAGTTCCGGCGCTGCTTGTAAAAATAGGCGGCGTTTTTTTCTACGGCTTCTGGATTGTCTTGCACCAGTTGGATATCCATTCGGAAAAATATCCGCTGGTTCGGGTAAAATTTATCTATCTTCTTTTTCTCATCCCCCTGCTCATCCTCGACCTTTCCCTTGAAATTCTTTATATTACCGGGCTGAAACCCGATATAATTACTTCTTGCTGTGCTGTTGTTTTTGGTGACGCGACCGGAGGCGGGGCCAGTCTGCTTGGCGGTTTTACCCATGGACTAAGCATGGGACTGTTTTACGGAACAGCCGGTTTGCTGATGCTCATCGGAATGTTTTTACTCAACAGGTGGAAGCGCTGGCTGTGTGTGTTATTCAGCAGCGGCTGGCTCTGGTTTTTTTTCCTTGCCCTGACCGTTGTGACAACCGAATTTTCCTCCTATATTTATGCGATGCCGTTTCATAAATGTCCCTTTTGTATTCTCCAGCCCGAGTACAACTACATTGGTTTTGTGATCTATTTCGCTCTTTTTCTGGGTGCGTTTTTCGGGATGAGCGGTGCTGTTGTTGAACCGCTGCGTTTTGTCGAGGGGCTGGAAGAGGGCGTGACCAGCTATCAGCGTTCAGCGATTAAATACTCGCTGTTGTTCCTGCTTCTTTTTGTGCTCGTCGCTTCCTATCATTACTGGCGATATATACTCATTGGCGGGGAAGGGTAACCCAGCGGCTGGATTTTTTGGTCACAGTCACAACGATGGTAACCACTCACGGGGTTGGTAACTATGCGTTTTCATATATCTCAATTCTGTAAGTTGTCACAGGTGGTGCAGATTTCCGCAGTCACTTCTGTTCGCAGGTAAGCACAGACTCCAATAGCCCCTCTATGCGGGCGGGAGCTGGATATAGAGCAGGCGGGTGCCGATAAAAAAAGGGAACAGAATGTTTTCTGTTCCCTTGCTATAGTTTGTCGGTGACTTTGTTCCGGGATCAGGAATCGTCGCCCTTTAACTCATTACGCAGAGAGTCGAACTCCTCTTTCAGGGCGGAACGAAGATCGTCAAAACCGGATCGCACTTCTGATGTAACGAAATCAAGGCTCTCCGTTGCCGGCGCTGCTGCACCTTCAGAGGTGGCTTGAGCGTCAAGGATGCCCTGAACCAAATTTTTCTGCCAGTCGGTAACGCGGCTGATGGCTGTAACCAGAACCTCTGGAGAAATATCTTCCTGTTCTATCTGTCCGTGCAGGTAGTCCGTGAGGTCTGTTGTTCCGTCTGGAAGCTCAATTGCTTCTTCCGGGATCAAGGTCAGTACGGAATGCAGTAACTGTAAAAGTATTGTTTGCTCCGTTGTCTGTTCCGATTCTTCCTGCAGTCGTTGGACGCGGTTTTTACTCTCTTTGAGTTGCTCAGCTGAAGGCCTTACGGCAAAGGCGGCGAGACTGACGGCAAGTGCCTGCAGGGACTCTGTTCTTCCTTTCCCGGGTTCTTCAGGTACGGCTGCTTTTTCATCAGCGCCGAAAAATGCATCAAGTTTGTCATCGATTTCAGCTGTGGGCTCTCCATCAAGGGTCGCAACCGTCTGGCCTTCGTCAAACCCGCCTTCTTCGTCGGCATCTACAAGTGCAGGCGCAACCAGCAGGTCTTCTTCCTGCTCAGTGATAAACTCGGTTTCTTCGGTTACGGTTTCAGGTTCTTCATCTGCACCGAAGAACGCATCAAGTTTGTCGTCGATTTCAGCTGTGGGTTCACCATCAAGAGTCGCAACCGTCTGGCTTTCGTCAAATCCGCCTTCTTCGTCGGCATCTGCAAGTGCAGGCGCAACCAGCAGGTCTTCTTCCTGCTCAGTGATAAACTCGGTTTCTTTGGTTACGGTTTCAGGTTCCTCATCCGCACCGAAGAACGCATCAAGTTTGTCGTCGATTTCAGCTGTGGGGTCACCATTAAGAGCTGCAACCGTCTGGTCTTCGTTAAACCCGCCTTCTTCATCGGCATCGGCAAGTGCAGGTGCAACCTGCAGGTCTTCTTCCTGGTCGGTAGTGAGTTTGGTTTCTTCGGTTACGGTTTCAAGTTCCTCATCCGCACCGAAGAATGCATCGAGTTTGTCGTCGATTTCAGCTGTAGGCTCTCCATCAAGAGTTGCAACCGTCTGGCCTTCGTCAAACCCGCCTTCTTCGTCGGCATCTGCAAGTGCTGGGGATAATGTTGAATTCTCATCTTCTATATCTACAGCCGTAAGAAGATCATTGGAAAGTTCTGACTCTTCAATGTCTTCGTCTGAAAAGGAAAGCTCAAAGCTGTCCGTCTCATCCTCGCCATCACCGGCAAAAAAGAGATCAAGCTCCTCTTCAAGTTCACCGTCGAGTTGCTCTTCTTCGGAAGCCTCTTCGTCGGACCCGGCCAGAGCCGGAGCAATCTCGGTTCCTATGCTCAATTCCTCTTCAATAAAATCATCTGCAACCTGATCGTCAACCGGTTGAATTGCACTGGGGTCAAGAACATCCTCGGGATAGGCCGTATCCGCTGTTTCCATGGCTGCGCGGGCAACAACGGGTTCAGCTGCAGGCACATCCAGTTCAGCGTTATTTTCTTCCGTAATCTCGTCAACCAGAAGTTCTTCTTCTGCCTCTTCCGGTTCCTCTTTCTCCTCAACCGGTGCCATCACCTCGTCAATGATGTCGTCGGCATCGTCATGTTCAACCGGACCTGCTGCGTCGGCAATGATGGATTTAAGACTGTTGAGGCGGTTTACCCGATCGATGAGGATGTTCTGCTGTTCTTCTTCATCAACCGGCTCATCTTGAATCAGGAGTTCAAGCCCTTCATAGAATGAATGGAGCAGGCTGAATGCCTCGGGATGGGCTTTTACTCGTTCGTCGGTGATATAGCCACCAAGGGCCTGAAGCCCTTGAACCAATATCTGGGCCGACTTGTTACCCATTAACTGTTCCCTGACTTCTGCAATCTGGGTATTGAACTGGTTAAGGCCTTTATCCGTCACCTCCCATTCCAGGCCGAGAATGGTTGCTTTAAGACAGGTTAAAGGGTCCTCGCATTCCTTAAGTGGTACCGCCGGAGCCTCTTCCAGCTCTCCAG
>VAPM010008336.1_pt1 | contig 10798 bp, 8 predicted proteins | sample 3395091 | NCBI WGS metagenome assembly VAPM01 (sample SAMN08290445, study PRJNA428436) | hydrothermal vent metagenome | isolation source: Deep-sea hydrothermal vent chimney 3 | place: Pacific Ocean: Juan De Fuca Ridge | reverse complement strand
GTCCTGAGGCTTTCGGCGAAGTCGAGCATGCGTTTGACGGAAACCATCGCCTGCCTGCCGACCCCTGGGTCAAGCTGGATTTCATTGTCATTGCTTTCCAGTGTCTGGGCCAGATTTTCCAGGCTGTTCATGGCCATCCAGGGGCAGTGTGCGCAACTGCCGCAACTGGCGCCGACGCCACCGGTAGGTGCGATAATAAAATGTTTGTCAGGTGCAGCCTGTTTCATCTTGTAGAAAATACCGCGATCGGTGGCGACGATAAATGTGTCGTTTTTCATTTCCTTTGCTGCGCGGATAATCTCGGTAGTAGAGCCCACCAGATCGGCCTGGTTGATGACATCCAGGGGTGATTCCGGGTGCACCAGCACCGCGGCATCGGGATATTTGCTATGCAGTTTAATCAGTTCCCGAGCCTTGAATTCATCATGCACGATACAGGAACCCTGCCACAGCAACATATCGGCGCCGGTGACTTTCTGGATGTAGCCACCGAGATAGCGATCCGGGGCCCAGAGGATTTTCTCGCCTTTTTCATGCAGGTGACGGACGATTTTTGTGGCGATGCTGGAGGTGACTACCCAGTCGGCGCGAGCTTTGACCTCGGCGCTGGTGTTGGCGTAAACCACCACGGTGCGATCGGGGTGTTCATCGCAAAAAGCGTTGAAGCTGTCGGCCGGACAGCTGAGATCCAGCGAGCATTCCGCCTCCAGGGTGGGCATTAACACCTGTTTCTCGGGATTCAGGATCTTGGCGGTTTCACCCATGAAACGCACGCCAGCCACGACAATGGTCGAAGCCGGATGGGCATGGCCGAAGCGTGCCATTTCCAGTGAGTCGGAAACACAGCCGCCGGTTTTATCGGCGAGCATCTGCAAATCATCTTCGGTGTAATAGTGGGCGACCAGAACCGCGTTTTTTTCCTGCAGCAGCTGTTTGATGCGTGCCATCAGCGCCTGGCGTTCTTCTTCTGCCAGCGGCCGCGGGCGAGGAACGGCCAGCGCCCGCTGGCGAATTTCGTTGTCATCAATAATGATGGAGGGGTTGGCTATATTCATAGATTGTAGGAGCTTTAAGCAGGCCAATGGTTGCCAAACTGGGTACTTTGTTACGTTGTTTATACGTATGAACGTGTGTAGTGTAAAACAAGCCCCATTTTTTGCATAGCTACTCTGATGAGGTAGTCTTTACCCATAAAAAGCTACTCTCACCAGGATCGCAAAGTTATAACTTATTATTATTAAAAGCACAAAAATTCTTTGTTTGCGTCTTTGCGAGAGAAATATTGACGCTTATGGGGAGACAGCAGGTAGCCTGTATACAGGCAGAGTTCCCTTTGTATTTAATGTTGATTATTACAAGTGCCTTGTAACTTTATGATTTTGTAGTATTATCTATTCCAGATACCTGTTATTCCTGTGAGGCGGCATGGATCGACAAAAAGTTCTCGATAAAATCAGCAAGTGTTTGCGTCTGTCGGCGTCCTGCAATCCCAATGAGGCGGCATCAGCCTTGCGTCAGGCACACAACCTGATGAAAAAATACCATGTTACCGATGCTCAGATCCATTCATTGCTGGTGGAGGAAGATTCGGCTCATCATGGCTGTGAGTTTAACCCGCCTTTCTGGGCGCTGGCGCTGTCGGATATTGTTTCCCGCGCCTTCGACTGCCGGGTGCTGATTGCCCGTCGTTTTGGCCAGCAGCCCGAGTACCGTTTTATCGGCATGGATTGTTCGCCATCCATTGCTACCTATACCTTTACCGTGCTTTACCGCAAGCTGGAACAGGCGCGTACGGCCTTCATGCAGGATAATACAGGTAAAGACGAGGTAGAAAATGCCCGTCGCGGTGATGTGTTTGCCCAGGCCTGGTTGTTCCGGGTGGCCGCCAAAGTGGCGAAGTTTGTGGTTAACCCGGCTACCCGTGTGGCGATTAACCGCTATGTGAAGGAAAAGTTCGGGGATACAGTCGAATTTGTCCAGGATCCGGTTGCGCCCGAATCCGCTGATTACGAAGATATTCTCTCAGGCATGAAAGCGGCGGAGGAGGTGGCGCTTTACCGTTCCATGTCGGCACTTACCTGTTCGGCTCTACCCGCAAAAGCTGCAATGTAACAGTTTACTAATATGTTCCTTCCTCCGTCAGCCGCTGTTTTGCGGCTTTTTTTTGCTGGTGGAAACCAAGAATCGAAATATCCTCATAGCCTTGCAGAAGCCAAGGATTAAAACTGACGCCCGGATAGAGTATTATATAAAGTCGAATAGAGGGGTTAATGTCCTTATTTTTAATAAGGACAGGATGTTCAGTACTATGGCTGCAGTAATCACATTAAAATACGGCGGAACTATCAAGAAGGTGTCATGCGAAATGGCGCTGACTTTTGGCCGTGACAAAAATAATGACGTGGTGCTCAATGATCTACATGTCTCCCGCAATCATGCCATCATTCGCTGTGTGGGGCAGGGTGATTATTATTTGATCGACAGCGGCAGTTCCAATGGCAGTTACGTTAACAAGAAACGCATCGCAACGCCCAAGCTATTGCGTAATGGCGACTGCATCAGCATTGGCCGGGCGCAGATTCTCTTTACCCAGGATGCAAAGACGGCGAAACATGTCGACACGGCTTCACTGCAGGATACCCTGATTTCAGATACGCCTGAGATTAAACAAATCACTATTTTGGTGGCGGACATCCGTGGTTTTACCTCTCTTTCTGAGCGGGTGAATATCCGCACCCTGACCAAATTAATGAACAGCTGGTTTCATAAAGTCAGCAACGCCATTTTTAACAATGGTGGGGTGGTGGATAAATTCATCGGAGACTGCGTGTTCGCCTGCTGGGAGTCGGAGGTGAATCAGAAAAAAACAGTGATTCAGGCATTGACGGCGGCCTATCATATCAATCGTATTACCCATGAACTGGAACGCACCTATTCGGAAGTATCTGAAGAAGTGCGGATCGGGGTTGGCATCAACACGGGCGCCGCCTCACTGGGTATTGGGCAGGATAATACAGCGTTGGGTGATGCAGTGAACGTGGCCTTCCGGCTGGAAAGTGCCACCAAAGTGCTGGGCACCGATGTGGTGATGAGTGAAACAGCTTACCGGCATTTGCCGGATGATTTTATCAAAGATAAAAAACAGCATATCAAGGTCAAGGGCAAACGCGACACAGTGCGTATTGTCTGCCTTGATTTTAATGAGGTTGAGGAAGTCCTGAAAAACATACATGCGCGTGAACAGGTTTCATCGGTAGAAGGAATTTCCGGACTGAAAACATAATCAAAAACGAACCTGGAAATTCTGAAGCATTTATTTCACATGGGCCTTGATGGCTTGCTCTTCGTCCGCCCGTGCTGGCCAATAGCAGCGCACCTAACATAGTAACGGCTGTTGATTCAGTTATGATTCAAACCAGGGTTAATTGATTTTGCATGATGGGTGTTGCTATTGTTGGGCCTGGTGGGCATTCTGGCTTCATACAGGCAGAATTTTATTTATGCAGAAATATAGATAGACAATAAGATGGCATTTAACCAAACGATCGGCTACGGACTGTTAGCCCTGTTATTACTGGCCACAGTCGCCAGTGTTATTTTTTTCAGTGAAATAAAACGAGGTTATGCCGACTGGCGCCTGTTTCACACGGTCAGGAAACTTGGTCATGAGGTTATGCAAAACATCATTCTTGCTGATGGTATGGATGGAACAGTCTATATTGATAATTTGGTATTGATGCCTGACGGAATTATGGTCGTCTCAGTTGGGCGTTATCAGGGAGCAGTATTTGCTTCGGAAAATATTGATATCTGGACCCAGATCGTCGGTCAACGCAGTTACAAATTCAGCAACCCACTGCTTAAGCTTGAGCAGGATATTGCAGCAGTGAGAGCACATTTACCAAAAATAAATACCACCGGTATCCTGCTTTTTTCTGCCGACGTGGATTTCCCAAAGGGAAAGCCTGACAACGTTATTTCCGTGGATGAGGCGAAACAGCGCTTTACTGGCGCGCATGACAGGCAGGTAACAGCGGAACTTCTGAAGGCCTGGAAGGAAATTAAAAATAAAGTTCAAGCGGAGGCCTGATTATGCTGACCAGGGTTAAATCATTTTTTGATAAAATATTGAACGAGCATGGAACGGTTTTGAATACGGTCGATGAGATTCGGCTGGCTGCTGCACTGTTACTAATCGAGGTGATGCATGCGGATCACGAAATCGATGATCGAGAAAAAGATGCAGTTATGGCTGGATTAAAGAAAATCTTTGAGTTGACCGATGAAGAAACTGTAGATGTATTTAAAATTGCGGAAGACCGCGCAAAAGATATGATTTCATTGCAGCAATATACATCTATACTTAACAGAACCCTGGAACCCGCAGCGAAATTGAACTTGCTGGAACAGATATGGCGAGTCGTCTTTTCTGATGATGTAATGGATAAATACGAGGAGCATCTGGTCAGGCAGATAGCCGAGCTGCTTTATATTCGTCATTCCGATTTTATTCTTGCTCGCTGTAGGGCAAAAGGTGAAATCTGCTAAGCTGAAAGCTCGCGACAGCCGCTGTGGCAAACTATGTGTAAGCGGATGGGAAAATAGCAGGCTACGAGGTGTTGATTGTAGGTTCACCTTTAGGCGAACATGTTGGCTTAGCTGTACTCGAAGGGTGGAAGCCGCACTACAGTAGCAGCTTCGCAGTAAGCAGCGAGGAATTAAGCTTTCAGAGATTCAAATCGTGAATATGCGCACAGAGTACTCATAGCTGAGATGATAGTTTTTTATCAGCCCTGGATATAAAGGTCCATAATACAAAAATGCACGTGTTTCTGTTTCACGCCTTAATGGATAAAAAACGGCTGTTGCTGTTGTTTTCGCTATTTTCCATTATGCCCGCCTATGCAGTGAATGATGGCAGTGTTGCGCGCTCACAGTTTACTACCCGAATCGAAGATCGTGAACCTGTCGATCAGGTCGTGGTTCTGGATAATAGTACAACTACCCTGTATTTTTTTACTGATGTGCGGCATATGGAAGGTCAAACCGTTACCCACAGCTGGGAATATGAAGGCCAGTTGATTTCAAAAAAAGAGTTCACTATCAAGGGACCGCGCTGGCGGGTTTATTCGAAAAAGGAACTGGATCCATCAATGACGGGTAAGTGGACGGTAATTTTGCGGGATGATCGAGGCTGGCCGCTTACGGTTGCCGTTTTCCGTTATGTCGACCAGGCCTCGGGTGAAAAGAGCATAATTTTACCGTTGTCAGAAAATTAACTACCCTAGTTGTTTTCTGAGTCCAGAGCAGGCGGAAACAGCGTTTATGGTGGTGTTTCTTCTGTGCGAGGGCCTTCTGTTAGTACTTCCTCAAGCGAGCTATTCTTTCCCGTATCCAGTTGCTGTGCTGAAGGTGCAGGCAGGGGTTCTTTTTCCACAATCGGCGCATCCATGAGCGGGAGGGCCTGCTCTTCAACTGGGGCGCTTGCCATTAGCACTTTCCATTTTTCAACCAGGCGATCAAAGGTGGCTTCAGCTTCCTGGCGCAGACGTGATTCCTCGGCAGCGGTTGCCAGTTCCGAAGGAATATCTATCACCTGTTTCAGGTTGTTGACAGGATTGATGGAGGCCCTGGCCTTGAGTTCCGGGGTGGGTGAATTTTTGCTGAGTTGCAATTCCTGCTGAAAATCAGGTTTATAGAACAGGAATGCGCTGGCGGCAGCAAGCGTCAGAACAAGGCTGGCGGCAACGGTGAACAGCCCTTTGCGTTTTTTTCTGTGCGCCTGGTTAAGCACCTGATCACGCTCGCGCATGGCCTCTTCGAATTCCTGACTGTTAAATGGCGTTGCGACCGGATCATTCTGATTATCTACAGTAAAGGAAGGAAGCTCATCTTCATCTCGATTTACGGCTGCGTGCAGTTCGGGTATGCGGTCCTTTTCAGCCTCTGGAGAGGGTTCCTTGAAGACAAAAATATCATTCGCGCCTTCAAGAATGATTCGATCCTTAACCCGCCTGACGATGACTTCGGCCAGTGAAATCCCTTCCTCGCTGGTTGGCAGCTCATCAGTTTGACGCTGCTGCTCTGCTTTTTCCAGCCGTGCCTTGATTTGCTCGGCCATGCGCCGAGCCTGGGTCTGTTTCTTACGGCTGATAGCCGCACTTTTCTGCTTTTTGCTGAGTAGTTCTTTTTGCTGTTTTTCTTTTTCGATACGGGCGTTGATTGCCTGTACCTTTTTAATGTTGGCGGCCTGTTGGGCAAGCTGCAGGCGCGACTGTTCCAGCTCGGCGCGTACGCGTTGTGCTTCGAGTTCGGCGCTGATGCGAATACGTTCAGCCTCTTCTTCAGCCTTGCGGCTGGCTTCGAGAATCACCTGCTGGGCGTGTTGCTGGGCATCGCTGATAATGGTTTCACGCTGCTGGCTGCCGGCATCTTTGGCCTGGAGAACGGTTGCCTCAATTTGAGCGCGGGCGCGGGCGAGTTCAGCGCGCAGTTGTTCCGCCTCCTGACGTGCCTGCCGGCGTATGCTCTCAGCTTCGACTTCGGCGCTCAGGCTGCTTTGTTTGATGAGATCTTCCGCCTGCTTGCGTGACTCATCCAGCAGGGCTTCATGTTGCAGGCGTTCTGTTTCCGCAATGTTGTTCCTGGATGCGTCCAGCTGTTGCCGTGCTTCTTCCAGTTCACGTTGCAGTCGCCTGGCTTCTTCATCGGCGCGGCGGCGGATGGCTTCAGCATCGGCTTCTGCCCTGCGGCTGGTTTCTTCGATAACTTTTTGTGCCTGCAATTGCGCATCTTCCAGCATGCGTTGACGTTCACGGATACTGCTTTCTTTTGCGGCATGCAGGGAGGCTTCCTGTTCAGAAAGCGTACTGCGCATTTTATCTGCTTCCAGTTCAGCCTGACGACGAATTTCTTCTGCTTCGCTGGCTTTGCGGCGCGCCTGTTCCATGGCAGCATGGCGTTCGGCTTCTTTCTGCTGGCGCTCTTCTTCAGCCTGCTGCAGTAACTGCGAGTGTTCGGACTGCATTTTTTCGCGCATTTTCTGTGCTTCGAGTTTGGCCTGCCTGCGGATTTCGTCGGCCTCTTTTTCTTTCAGGCGCACTGTTGCCATGGCGGCCTGGCGTTCGGCATCCTCTTTTTTGCGTGCGGCTCGGGTTTCTTCGAGAATTTTTTTCGTAGTCGCTTCCATTTCCTCACGCAGCCGTCGTGCTTCTTCTTCGGCTTCGCGACGAATTTCGGTTGCTTCCTTTTCTGCCTGTCGACGTGCTTCGTGTGCAGCCCTGTCAGCTTCAGTAGTGATCTGTTCAGCGCGACTCAGGGCATCGTCCAGCGCCTGCTGCCGTTTTTTAACGGCCTCGGCTTCTTTCTTGATCCGTTGCAGTTCGATTTCCGCTTTCTGGTTGACGGCCTTGGCTTCCAGCTTGAGTTTGGCTGCTTTTTCCTCGGCCTGGCGGGCGCGTTGGGCCTGCTTTTCTATGCGCATTTTGGCGGAGCGGATGGCTGCATCACGCTGATTGAGTTCTTCTTTCTGCTGGCGCTCGACTTCTTCCGCTGCTTTGCGTCGGGCCGTTTCGGCCTGTTCCATACGCTGTGCGATCTTGCGAGCTTCGTTGCGGGCGCTTTGCGCCTGCTGTTTGAGTTTTTCCGCCTTTTCTTCCGCTGCTTTAAAGTTACGATCGGCAACCTGGGTCTTATGAGTTTCGACTCTGGGTGCGACCGAGACCGAGAGGTTGGCTTCGGGAAGTTTAATATTGGCTTTGTCCAGACCGCCTCGAAGTACATGGCAGGTAAGGCCGTGCTGGGTCAGGAGGAAGGCGGCAGCGGCACTGCGTGTGCCATCCGCACAGCAGAGGATGTAGTTGCGCGTATTATTCATGCCTTCCAGTTTCAGGCGTAGCATGGATAATGGAATATTGACTGAACCCTCGACATGCGCTGCCTGGTATTCATCATTGCTGCGCACATCGATGAGCAGGCTGCCCTTGCTGATTTCGGCAAGCACGTCTTTTTCAGCCGTGTATTCAATCAGGGGCTCGGCCAGGTATTGCAGGAAATCGGATTTTTTTAGTCGCATCAGCATGCCGTCTTCAAGCATGGTGATGTTGGCATTACGCCTGCCGTTGGTGATCAGGGCTTCTTCGCCAAAGCCGTCGCCTTCGGAGAGAATAGCCAGTTGCATTTCAGCGGCTCTGGGTGCCGGGCGCCGGCTGACGGAGCATTTGCCTTTTTGCACGATATAGTAGTAATCATCGTTCTCGCCCTGACGAATGATGGTCTGACCTTTTTCCACCGGCATTTCTTCCAGCGCCATGAGCAGGGCCTGGATGTTTTCAGTGGGGAGATTGAGGAAGGCGCGCGATTGTAGAAAACGCATCATCCAGTAGCTGCTGTCATCTCCGTCCAGCTCATTGACTTCATAAGTGCCCGAAGGATTGTCATCCAGGAGGATTTCGAGAAGATCTGAGTCGATGATGAGAAGGGTGGCATCTGTTTTGGTGCGGCAGGTGTGGCTGCGTGGTAATTCTTCCGCCAGTGGCTTCATTGCTTCGCGGGATTTGGCGCGGATAACTTTGCTGCGAGAATCACTCGTGCTGGTTAGTTCAACCTGACCGGCGAGCAGGAACAGGGTACGAGTGTCGCGTTCACCCTGTTTGAACAGCATTCGACCAGCAGTCACATCCTCGATACTGGATTTGTTGACCAGCTCGTCGAGCTTGTCAAAGCTCAGGTCACGCAGGGGCTCCAGCGTCTTTAACAGTTTCTTATCGAGGATAATTTTACTTGTAGCCATGTGGGGCGTGTTCTACTCACTGTTGATGTTCCATTCGTCAAACCGTAGTCTGACACTCTTTAAGCGGATATCCTCGCCGGAACTTTAAAATTTTTAGAGAGTTGCCGAAGCGGGGCGCGAATAGGTTAAATATTAGCCGATGCGGTGGATGCAGGGTGTGAATTAACGCACATCGTTGGGCTCTGCGCAGGCCTATATATCTGAAAACACGCGGATTTGTGACGTGTGACAAATAACTGCATTAGAAAGACATTATATTTTAATATGCAGATTGAGTTTCTCGCAGTAAATGATGGGTTTCGCTTCGCTCTACCCATCCTACGGCCTGCGATAAGAGTAGGATGGGTAGAGCGAAGCGAAACCCATCAACTATTTCTCTGGCTGTGGCCTGATCCTGTTCATGAGGGCAGGAATTCAATCGGGTAGGTGACGGTGACTGTATCCACATCCCGGCTGGCGAAACGGAACAGTTTGATTCGGCTGATCAGACGTTTTTCCAGTTTCGGTGCATCCAGCTCGCTGCTGAGAATGCGTGCGCGCGTAATCTGGCCGCCAGGTGCGATGGTCAGTTCCAGCAGTACCTTGCCCTGCAAAGTCGGATCCCTACGCAGGGCGCGGTTATACAGGCTGTAGATGGCGCCCTTGTTCTTCTGGAACACCAGTTCGATCTCTTCCTTGCTGCGGGCGAGCTTATGTCCGGCCCGCGCCTGTGGGCGGTCTTCAATATTTTCCAGTTTGCTTTCAACCTTGCTGCTGCGTCGGCTGGCCAGCGCCTGACCGCCAGTGCTGCGGCTGAGGTTATGGGTGTTGATGCCGCTGCTGCCTTTGCCGGCGGCAGCCGAGAGTACAGCCGCAGGTTCCGGTTGGCTGCGGGCCTTGCCCCTGTTCTGCTGGGGGACGTAATTTTTCAGGGCGGCAACATCGAAACTTTCACGCAGATCGGCGAGTTCATCCTGCATCGCCAGCAGGCCGCTGTGCTGCGCTTTTTTGCGCGCCTTTGCGGTCTTATCGACGGTCTTTTTCTTCTTTTTTGCCTTCTTCTCAGCGGGCTTTTTCTTTTCTGCTTTTTTCTGTTTTTTTATTTCCGGGATCGCCGCTTTGGGTTTGGGTTCCTGTTTTTTCTGCAGGATAAGTTTGGCCAGTCTTGGCGCGACCTGCTGCAGTTCCTGTTGCTGGATTTCCGGTTTTGGCAGGTAGGGTATGATGGCGCCAACGATGATAAACAGCAGCAGGGTAAATTTCAGGATGCGGCGGAAACGCCGATCATTATCAGTCTCAGACCAGGGCAGCAGCGGAGTATGGGGGTAGACGTTCACCAGCACCATACTCAGGCTCCCCCGGCAGATTTTTTTGTCACCGCCAGTGAAATATTGGTGAACTTGCTGCCAGCACAGGTGAGCATGATTTTTTTCAGGAGCTTATACGGTATGCGCCTGTCGCCCATGATGGTAACGGCCTTGCGATTGATTTTTATATTGCGGGAGGAGCTGCTTTTGCGGTAGTCGTTGAGCGCCCGCTGCAGGGCAGGAATGATGGCCTTTTTGTCCGCCATTACCTGACTAACCGGGGCAATGCGTTTATCGTTGATACGGATGTCGGTGTCATTGACCATGATCACCAACGTTTCCCGGGGAAATTTTTCGGCACTGGATTCAGGCAGACTGACCGCCCTGGGCGTAGGCAGGACCTGCGAATCACTGGAGGTCACCAGCAGGAAAAAAACCAGGATGGTGAAAATGTCCATCAGCGAGACCATGTTCAGCGAGGCGCTGCTGTTCTGGCCACGTTTGTGATGGCGGATGATACGCTTGATGCGGCGGGAGTCGTTCATACAGTTACTCGTTATTTTTTCTTCGGCGCATCGCCAATGGAAATATCGGGAAACAGTTCTGCGCTGACGGCCTTGCCATCTACCAGCGCCGGGTAGGCGCGTACCGTGTCCATGACTTTCACCAGAGTCTCATAAGGTGTGTTGGCCTGAGAGAGAATGGTGATGTCTGTCTTGTC
>VAPM010037841.1_pt1 | contig 10800 bp, 8 predicted proteins | sample 3395091 | NCBI WGS metagenome assembly VAPM01 (sample SAMN08290445, study PRJNA428436) | hydrothermal vent metagenome | isolation source: Deep-sea hydrothermal vent chimney 3 | place: Pacific Ocean: Juan De Fuca Ridge | reverse complement strand
GGCTCTGTAAGTTTAATCTATGAATAGAGTATATTATTAGGGCATGTTAAGAATTTTGTTGTAAAGTTCTATTGCGGTAGCTAGTGGTTTTTTATATCGTTCCGATTCAAGTTGCTCAGAAATTATATTGTAGCTCTCTTTCCTGATACTAGAGGGTCTGGCAACCTTCTTTTCGTCTGTTAACGTTCCACTCGTATCATTTTTTTCAAGTGTTTCTAGATTTGAAAAGACATTTTTTATATTATCCTGTGAATGTTTAAATAAGCAAAAGTCTGTTCCGAATTTTTTATTCAAATCGCCTATCACCCTGGAGAAATCGGATGTTATGTCCTCGAAACGAGCTACGTGGTAGTGTTTACGATATGGAAGTATGCGTTTATGGAAATGAATATAGTCATCTAACGCCGTCTGTAGATTCAAATGAGGTTCACGTACCACCAATGAACAAATGGCTGACACTGGGTGACGCAGTAATACCAGTACTGGAATCCCTTGCCGTGTTCCTTGAATTACTTGAGCTGGTATATGAAGATGATGTGCTATTTTTACATTATGTCGCTGTGCGTTTTCGAAAGCCACGACAGAAAAACTATTTGCTGAGCGTGGATATCCTTCTATAACTATTTCGGTGTCAGAATTGATGGCAAGATATTTTTTTTTTCCAAATAAGGCGTAGAGTGGAAAATATAATGTTGGATAACGTCCGATCATTCTTTGTATTTTGAACAAAATTTGTTTCATAGTAATGCTGATTTTAAAATAATGCATATTTATTAAGTCATAGACTGTGTACTAAGATATAAAAAGTGTAAATGCAAAATCAGAGAAATATTATTTTTTTATGTTATCGCGGGGCTGGATTATATCGATAAATTTATTTAAGAAATACTTCTTTCTGTATAAGTTTGTATATCTTTATTAATTGATCATAATTAACCTGTGGAGAGTATTTTTTTACATATTCATTTCTTGCGTTATTTCCCATTACCATGAGTTCATCAGGGTGTGTTTCAGCCCAGGATATTTTTTCAGAAAGAGATGTGCTAGAGCCAGGATCAAACAATAGGCCCGTATATCCTTCTTCTACTAATTCAGCAAGCGCGCCGATTCTGCTGGCAATAACGGGCAGGCCATTAGCGAACGCTTCTATGACAATTAGTCCAAATGTTTCGTGCCATATACTAGGTACGACTAAATATCTAGCATTACTCATTTCCGAATATACTTCAATTTGAGTTTTCCAACCCAATAAAATTAAGCCCGGTGAATTAGATAGGCTGTCTTGCATGGGCCCGCTACCAACTATATTTATTTGAGTGTTCCGAAGGCTCTTGACGGCTAAGGCAAGACACTCTAATCCTTTCTCGGGGGAAAGTCTGCCAACAAAAAGGCCATGATTTCGCTTATTTTGTTCAATATAGTTAATGTCGACGAAGTTCGGTTTTACATGGATTTTATCCTCGTGTAATCCCCCGTTAATAAATATTGTCTTAGAAAATTTCGATAAAGCTATGTATGCAGAAATTTTGCCCTGGTAGGTGCCTATTAGTCTATGAAGGCCGAGCATACTAGTGACAACTGCGCTTTGTAACGATGATGCATGATAACATTTATGTAATATACTACGCCAGGGTAGATGCCCTATACAGTCTTCGCAAACATTTCCTTCACGTAAAAGCATTGCCTGTGGACACAGCAAGCGAAAATTATGTAATGTTTGCACTACAGGTATTCTATGTTGTTTTGCAGTCCAATAGATAGATGGTGACATAAGTGGAAAGGTATTATGGACATGCAGAATATCAGGTTGAAAATTATAAATTATCTTCCTGAGTTTTCTTGCGGACTTACTTGACCAGAAGGTGCCGGTGGCAACTTCAAGTTGTGACATTTCGGAAATGGTATTATTGTCTTCTTGGTATAATTCTACCGCATGCCCATTCTTCAAAAGAAGATTAGCTTCTGCTTCAACAACCTGATCTTCACCACCTCTTTGCTGGTATTTTGTATGAGCTATGAGTATCTTGGGCTTCATTTATATATAAATTGTTAATTTGTATTGATTTAAAATAATCTGCGATTAAATTCTCGCGTATGACGTGTTCTTATCAAATGACGAAATAATTTGAGTTGTAAGCTTCGCTCCATAAAGCCGTATGACATACGAATAATGTCTGATGCAAGATAATTGGTGCTGAATTTAATGCTGCTGAGTTCCTTATTAAGTTCATCTATTTCGTATCCCATTGTATTAAGCCTGTCTGTACCGAGCCATTTTATGTATCGTTTTGCCCATAGAATACGAGTGGGTGTTCGAAGCGTTTGCTTCCATTTACTTAATGGTTCTGTGCTGAGAGTGGAGTATTTTTTGATTCCTGTGGGATCTCCCATGTTGCCTTTGAAGTTAACGCCCTGAAACTGTTCAATTAATGATAGGTCTTCATCCAGATTAAGTTGTTGTAACAATGCACCAATAGTTTCTGTCGGATCGGATAGCAATTCTTCGTATTTAACGTTTATGATCCTGTCCTGGTATTTTTCAGCCGCTTTAACCATATTGTCGATACCGTCATACAGATCTACTGTATATTTGAATAAATTCCACTTGCCTTTACCAAAAGTATCAACCATAGATGATGCGCATGCCAGCGGGTTTCTCCATAAAAATATAAATTTACTGTTTGGAAAAGTATTGATTAAGTCATCGATTATTAGAGCGTTTCTTGGTGTTTTTTCCAGATAATATAATTTATTTTGTGGGGTGGCTTGCTCAAATAATCGAATGGCCATTTGTTTTGCTTCATTATAATAAGTAGTCTTACCATCTGGTAACGATGTAGTGAAGTCGTTAATTGCTGTAGTGGCATGTGTGTGCCCATATTCGCTGAAAACATTTCCAGATTGTGCAGTATGAAATAAAGGGAGAAGCAACCATGATTCAGCTGTTGAATGAACCTTGGGATGAGAGGCGAGTATCCTTTGAAGGAGTGTGGAGCCTGCTCTTGGTAAAGATACTAAGAAAATAATATTGTCATCAGACCAGGTCATTTTTTTAGTTTAAGTACAAGCTGATGTAATGATTTAATTGCATTAGTATCCAGGTATGCAGTTATTCCTGTTGTTTGTTTAGCTTTTGTAGCCAAGAAATAGTTATAAATAATTAAACCGCTACTGTATGAAATTGCAGCACCTGCTGATCCATATTTAGGTATTAGTAAAAAGCTAATTATGATCGTAATGACAGCAGACACAGTGATGCTGAACAATATTGAACTCTCATTTCCGCTCATTGCTAATAATATTGCTGATGATCCTGCGTAGACGTTGAAAAGCAATCCTATACTCAAAAATATCAATGATATATAACCATTTTCATAATCAGGGCCAAACAGCAGGATCAGCGTTTTGTCTCCGTGAGTAAAAAATATAATTGCAATTATTGTTGATAGTATAGACGTAACTACCACTGAATACCTCAATAGTTTAGTAAGTTTTTCATGTTGATTTGTCTTATACATACCGGCGACGACTGGCATTATTACATTATTAGCTATTAGTAAAGGTAGAGAAACAATAAATGCAGTGCGTGAGGCGATTGCATACATAGCAACTGACGATTCAGCTTGTGAAACCCCTAATATCCAAATAGGAAATTGATTAGATAGAAGCAGTAGAGATTGGCTTATAAAAAGTGGTGTTGATGCGTTAATAATAGAACGATAAGGTTCAGGTTTGCCGGCAGGTAGTCGTTTAATCCATGTCATATTGAAGCTGATGGCTATTATTACCACGATCAGTGTTGATATAGTAATCAATTCCAAAATCGAAGTAAGTGAAGTATTAGTGTTAAATATCCATATGATTATAAGGCCCGTTAAAAAAATGATATTGACTAATATTCTCTGTGTTACAGCAGCCATTTTTATGTTATGTGCGCCCCGAAACAGTTCTGCGAGAAATATCCGTAAGGTATTTAAAGCCATCCATAATCCAATTATGATTAAGTATTGTTGTATACTGCTGTCGACAAACATCATGGTCATAAGACCTGAAATGTAAGGCGTGCATGTGGCAAGTAAATATATTACCGATACTGAAATTATTATTGCCAGCATTCGTAATGCTGTGGAGCGAGCAGCACCAGGATTTTTAGAGGCTAGTGCGTTTGCTGTAAACTTTACAACGGTACGGTTAAGACCTAGCTGACCGAACATTGACCCTGAAATCACAATGCTGAATATTAAATAGTAAAGACCAACTTCGCTAGTAGTCAGAACTCGGCTAAGTAATATTCCGACAATTAGTCCAGCAAAAGCATTTATAGCAAAACCACTGGTCACCCAGATACTACTGTTAATAAGTTTCTCTTTTATTTTAGTTAGACCTGTAATGTAGTCACTGCTCATAATTAATATGTTATTGAAGCCTAAAGGTTTTGCTGAGGTTATTTTGCATATGTAGTGTGTAGGACATGAATGATAATAAACGTAGATGAAACAATAACATATGTGTTATTGCTAGTGTTTAGATGGTTGTTTTTCTGTTATTATATTGTTAGTGAAAAATTACGTATTACAGCTATAATACCCTATTAAGTGGCAATTGCTAAAAAAATTTACTGCGTGTTTTTACACTAAAAAATGAGGTTAGGCACCAATCATTAATGATGCTGATATATGTATGCCTTATTTATTATTTAATCATACTCCAACATAGCAATTAATCGCTAAGGAATCTCTGCTTCACTCAGACTTAATCAGAGGTGTTAACGAGTAAAAAAGTATATGTTTTTACATGCCGTGCCTGCTTTTACTTTTTTAGTTGCCAAGCTAGTAATAACTGTAAATTATGTATGTAGGCAAACTGTTTTAGGTTTGTGTTTGATAGTAATAAATCTGTGTGAATAAAACTTATGAGGCGAAAATGTCAGGAGTAAAAAACTATTGGAAAGAATCACCAATAATGATCGTGTGTATTGCGATTATTTTAGCCGCTATTTCTTATGCGGCTTTAGATAGTCTTATACGAATGGAATACATGTGGAGTGATAGAGAAGAATATGGTTACGCATATATTATTCCTTTTATAACCGGCTATTTTATATGGCAGAGGAAGATACAACTACAGCAGGTTGAGTACAGGCTAAGCTGGGTTGGTGGGTTATTTCTTATCTTCGGTTGTTTTTTGATTTTACTGGGTGTTTTAAGTGCCACACATTCAATAACGCAGTACGGTTATATTTTTTCTATTGTAAGCACAGCGTTTCTTTTTATGGGTTGGAAAGCATTCAAAATCATTCTTGGTCCATTGTTGCTTTTATTCCTTGTTGTGCCTCTTCCTAATTTTATTTTTAATAATCTTTCTGCCGACCTACAGCTTATATCGTCGCAGATTGGCGTGGCAGTGATACGTGCTTTCGGAATTAGTGTTTACCTGGAAGGCAATGTTATTGATCTGGGTAAGTTTCAGTTGCAGGTTGTCGAGGCATGTAGCGGCCTTCGATATTTATTCCCTCTGGTGAGCTTATCTATAATCGCTGCTTTTCTTTATCAGGCAGCATTATGGAAACGTGCGGTAATCGTTTTTTCCAGTATTCCTATAACGGTTCTAATGAATAGTTTCAGAATCGGTATGATTGGCGTGCTGGTGGAGTATGGCGGTATTGAGCAGGCGGAGGGTTTTCTGCATGATTTTGAAGGCTGGATTGTATTTATGGCCTGTGTCGGCTTGCTGCTTCTTGAAATGTGGCTATTAGTGGCTTTTGGCAAGAACAAGCAAAAGCTCAGTGAGGTTTTTGCAGTTGAGTTACCTGAAATACTGCCTACAGATACTGTCTATAAAGAAAGGAAGTTTTTGCGGGGGTATATTGTGCCGACAGTGTTCGTATTAATTGTTGGCGTTTATATCGGTACACTTAATGAGAGAGCTGAGGTTATTCCCGAGCGTGTTGATTTTTCTGGTTATCCGTTGGCACTTGGAGGCTGGAATGGTAGAAGGGATACAATCGAGAAAAAGTATCTGGATGAGTTGAAGTTAAATGATTACATCATTGCTGATTATCGAAATGATAGTGGAGAGTTTGTTAATTTATACTTGGCTTATTACGAGTCTCAAAGGTCTGGTGCCGCTGCGCATTCTCCAAAATCGTGCATCCCCGGTGGTGGCTGGCGAATTAAATCTCATAGCGTAATAGATCTTGAAACGCTGGGTAAATCGGTCAACAGACTGTTAATTCAAAAAGGTGATTATGGCCAGTTGGTGTATTACTGGTTTGATCAACGCGGTCGCAATATTACAAATGAATATATGGTGAAGTGGTATTTATTCTGGGATTCTATGACATTGGGCAGAACAGATGGCGCATTGGTTCGTTTAACAACTGTTGTTCAGCCGGGTGAGGATGTGGAAAAAGCTGATAAGCGTCTTACTGAATTGGCGCAATTGATAAAACCTACTTTGCCTGATTACATACCCGAATAGGTTGTATTGTTATTGTCATGGAGGTATCCGACTCTAATATAGGCGTATATCTGCTAATCGCTATGATGGCAATGGCGGTTAGTATGGCAATCATTCCATTAATGATGCGCTTAGCACCTAAAATTGGGATGATTGATGAGCCCGATCCACGCAAGGTTCATACTGCGCCTATCCCTCGTGTTGGAGGTTTGGGTATTGTTGTTGGTGCACTTGTCCCAATGCTTTTGTGGTTGCCATTTACCGATCTGACAATAGCAATTTTTTTCGCGACTTCTATTTTACTTGTTTTTGGAACCTGGGATGATATTGCTGAGTTAGGCCATTACGTTAAATTTGTTGGTCAAATTGCTGCGGCCTGTATAGTTGTTTATTACGGTGATCTGTATGTAAGTCATTTTCCTATGTATGGATATGAGGCTATTTCTGAATCAGTGGGACGACCTTTTACAGTGATAGCCATTGTTGGAATGATTAACGCTATTAATCATTCTGATGGGCTTGATGGGCTTGCTGGCGGTGAATCGTTAATAAGCTTAAGTGTTATTGCTTATCTGGCATTTATATTCAACAGTGATTTAATGCTGGTTATTTCCGCAGCTGCAATCGGCGGTATTTTTGGTTTTCTTCGTTTTAATTCTCATCCGGCACGTGTGTTTATGGGGGATGGTGGTAGCCAGTTTTTAGGTTTCATACTTGCAGTTCTAGTGGTTATTTTAACTCAGCAGGTTAATACAGTACTAAGTCCTGCTATCGCTATTTTATTACTCGGCTTGCCTGTTATTGATATTCTTGCGGTTTTCTTTTTACGCGCCAAACATAAAATGAACCTGTTTAAGGCAACGCGAAATCATATTCATCATCGTTTGCTTGATATGGGTTTTTTGCATTATGAATCGGTAATGTTTATTTATACTGCTCAATTTATACTGGTTTTAAGCGCCATTCCTTTGATGTATGAAAAAGATTTAAGCGTATTAGCTTTTTATCTGTTCATATGTTCATCGGTGTTTGTGTTTCTGACTGTTTCAGAACGTTGTGGATTCAAAGTACATAAAGAAAATAATGCTTCACGAGATATGTTATCTGTGGTTTTAGATAAATATCCGCGTATGGTAGATGTTCCGATAAAAACTATTGAATCAGGTTTGTCGCTATTTATTATTGCATCAGCGTTAGTGGTTTATGAGGTTCCTTTCGATTTTGCCGTTTCATCGCTTGTTTTACTGGTGCTATTATTGTTTGTTTTGGCTACAGGCTTATTGGGCTATCAGTTATACAGGTTGATATTATTTGTAACAATAGCGTTTTCTGTCTACCTGCTAACAACTTACCCGGTTGACTGGCTATCGAACCAGATTGATGTGGTTTTTGTGTATTTCATTGTCATGAGTATTTTAGGTTTTATAGCAGTGAAGACGTTTTCTAGTGAAGAATTCAAAATTACACCATTAGATTATCTGGTTATAGCAATAGCATTGTTAATAGAAATTTTACCCGGTGAAAATGAATTTAGAGAAAATATTATCTGGATGATAGTGCAGATTATTATTCTGTTTTATATCTGTGAGCTGCTTGTTCAGAATATGAAGAGTCGATTGAATCGTTTTACTGGTGCCGTCGTGCTGGCACTTGCATTGATTGCATACCGGGGGTTGGTCTGAGTACTGACCTGATTTGGATCTCTGATGAATTATCGCGGAACAAGTTTCCGCTCCTGCAAATGCGTTATCCTTCGTAGGAGCTAATGCCAACAAGTTAAAGCCTGTAGGCGCGAATGAATTCGCACCTACAGTAGAAACGAGTTTAGCTTGCAGACATTGCCGTAGCAGCGTAATTTATTCCGCGATGCGGTCTTGGAGGCTTTAGCCGATTAGCGCTGTTGATTGCGCTCAAAGATGGCAAATAATGGCAAGCTACCGCTAAAATTAGCACAACATAATTCTCAAAAACGTCTATAATTCAATCGTATATTTTCTAACATATTTATAATTTAAAGAAGTGGAATAATGCTAATTAAATCAACAGTTTTTAGATCAATGCTATATGTGTTTCTGATGCTTATTGCATCCTCAGCAATAGCTGAAGCAAAAAGTAACGCCAGCAAAGATAATACAGGTACGACACCTTATCTGATTGGTCCTGGTGACGTTTTAAGCATTTCAGTGTGGAAAGAAGAGGGTATGCAGTTAGAGGTGCTGGTTAGGCCAGATGGCGAAATCACCTTTCCGTTGGCTGGTGAAATCAAAGCTGGGGGCCTGACTACAAAAGCCTTATCTGACGAGTTGGTTAAGAAGCTAAAAAAATACATCCCGCATCCTAGTGTTACTGTTAGTGTACTGCAATCGGTAAGCAATAAAATATACGTTATTGGAAAAGTAAATCGTCCGGGTGAATTTATTGCAACCGGTTATATGGATGTATTGCAGGCATTAACTATGGCTGGTGGTTTAACACCTTATGCAGATTCTGATGAGATTAAAATTATACGCCGTACAGAAACAGGTACTAAAATGAAATTGTTCGATTACGACGAGGTTATCAGTGGTGAACGTCTGGATATGAATATTATCCTGAAAGCTGGCGACACGGTTGTTGTCCCCTGAATAATTCTATTCGTTTTTTATCATTGAAATTGCGTGTTTAAAGTTTCTAATACATATGAGGCAATATGCGTTTGTTTTGTGCTTTTTTATGCTTCCAGTACGTATTCTAAAGAATATCTGTTAGAAACTGATGTGGATGTTCGTGCTGAATACAATGACAATATTTTACTTACTTCGCTTCCTCATGACAGTGTTACCGGCTTGATTGTGATGCCAACGATTAAGGGTGTAATAAAAGAATCTCATTGGCAGGCTGATGTGGCGGCTCGTTTAAGAAGCAATAACTATTCTAATAGCAGTTTGAATAGTAATGATAAGTATTTTGATCTTACAGGAAACTACAATGCCGAACGGAGTATAGTTTCATTAAATGCTAATTATGATCTGGATAGCAGCTTAAGTTCTACATCGGTTGATTTTGGTATTACAGGTTTTCGAATTAACAGGAAACAACAAAGTGTAACTCCTCAGTATATACGGCTGATGACTGAGCGCCTGTTTTTAACATTGTCATATAGCTATACCGATGTGGAATACCTTGATGCCGTAAATACGGGTTTCAGACCCTATGTTACTCAGTCTGGCACGGGGTCACTGGTATATCAATTGAGTGAAAAAGATAAGTTAACATTTAGTCTGACTGCGGTAGATTATGTAAGTAAGGATAACCTGCTAACTTACCAGCTGTTTATGCCGCGTTTCGGTATTGAACATGAATTTTCTGAAACTTTTTCGCTGAATTTTTTGCTAGGGACATCAAAACGTAACAGTACGAATTTAAGCACGCAGTCATTTGATTTTTTCGGGCAGTCTATTACCTTAACGCGTGAAGTTGATTTTACCGACAGGGGTTTCGTTCTGGATGCCGGGCTAACAAAAAAGCTTGAAAGCGGAGACCTTACAGGCAATATCAGTCGTGATAATACAACCAACTCATTTGGGGGTGTAAATGAGGTGGATCGTTTTAAGGTTAGATATGGTAATAATGTGACTGAATTATTGGGTTTTTCTTTAAGTGGCCGATATGAAGCTTACAACGCTGTTGGCTCAAGTGTGAGAAACACAGATCGCAAGATTTTGTTTTTTAACTTTATAGTGCGATATTCGGTGACTCGTAACTGGGGTGTCAATGTATCTTATCGATACATACAAAGAAGGTTTAAAAGTGATACTAGTACTGATACAGCACCTTACTCAAATAGAATATATGTAGGGTTGACCTATAACTTGCCAGCATTATCAACATTTTAAATAGAGATAAGCTAATATAATTAAGCATGATTAACGAAATACGATCAATGGTTTCAGAGTGATATGGAAGAAGAGCAAACAAAAGATATCCTGGATTATGTAATTGCAATTCGAAAGAGAAAAGCAGCGATATTTTCAATATTTTCGGTCGTTTTATTTTTTACTGTCTCAATTGCATTTTTATTGCCAGCAGTTTATCAATCTGGATCAACTATATTGATTGAGCAGCAGGAAATTCCGCGGGAGCTTGTCATGTCTACTGTGACAAGTTATGCAGCAGAAAGGATTCAAACAATTCAGGCACGTGTTATGACAAGGACGAACCTGTTAAGAATTGTTGAAAAATTCAAATTATATGAGGATGAGCGCAAATTTGAAACTAGTGAGGAGATCGTTGCGCGGATGCAGGAAGATGTGGCGTTAGATGTTATTAGCGCGGAAGTTATTGATCCGAGAACTGGTAAGC
>VAPM010256231.1_pt1 | contig 10813 bp, 8 predicted proteins | sample 3395091 | NCBI WGS metagenome assembly VAPM01 (sample SAMN08290445, study PRJNA428436) | hydrothermal vent metagenome | isolation source: Deep-sea hydrothermal vent chimney 3 | place: Pacific Ocean: Juan De Fuca Ridge | reverse complement strand
CGCTATACATCTGACATCAATGTTTTTGTCCGGATATGCGCTAAAATGACAGATAAAAATAGTGCCGTACAGGCACTTACACTGGTTAAGCAAAAAATTTCGGCGGCGGCCGAAAACGCTGGCCGCAGCCCGTTGGATGTTAAACTTGTTACCGTTAGCAAAACGCACGGGCCTGAGAAAATTACGCCGATAATTGAAGCGGGGCAGCGGGTGTTTGGCGAAAACCGCGTTCAGGAGGCCTTGCAGAAGTGGCTGGAATTAAAACAGCACTACAGTGATCTGGAACTTCATCTTATCGGACCGCTGCAAACCAACAAGGTGAAAGATGCGGTTGGCCTGTTTGATGTTATTCAAACCCTCGACCGGCCCAAGCTGGCCCGCGTTTTGGCAAATGAAATGACAGCGCGAGACAAACACCTTGAGCTTTTTATTCAGATCAATACGGGGTGTGAAGCGCAAAAGGCAGGGGTGCTGCCAGAAAAGGCTGATGACTTCATTGCCATGTGCCAACGTGATTATGAGCTTAAAATAACAGGCCTCATGTGCATCCCGCCGTTCAGCGAAAAGGCGCTACCCCACTTTACCATGCTCAAAGAAATCGCCAAACGCAACGGCATTTCCGCACTCAGCATGGGTATGAGCAGTGATTTTGAGATGGCTGTTGAAGCAGGAGCAACGCACGTGCGTGTGGGCAGTGCTATTTTCGGTGCGCGTGGTTTTTAGCAAACGACCAGCCGGGTTCCGGAGTCGCATCTTTCAAGCAATTTAAGCATCTCTTTCTTCTCAATGGCGATGCAGCCCTCGGTGGGGGTAAAATTGTGGTGGCAGAGATGCCAGAAGATGGCGCTGCCGCGGTGTTTTTTTCGCGGGAAAAGATTAAAATCGAGAATCACTATCAGGTCGTAGAGGTGATCTTTGCGCCAGAGGTGTTCGGCACTTGCTGTGTAAGGCCAGGGTACCGGTTGATTGTAGTTGGGATCGCGGGGGTCATCACACCAGCCCATGGTGGGGGTGAGGGGAAATGCGGGCAAGCCGGTTTTTGGTCGCTTTAGACGGTCTGGCCGGTAATAGACTTCTACCAAGGCCATTTTGCCCCGTGGCGTTGCGCCATCACCTTCGAGTTTTCGTGATCTTATGCCACTTCTGCCTAAAGAGCAGCGCAGGTGTCGCGAGCCAAATGACAATACTGCGGTGGTCGATGCAGCGTTAAGTGTGTGAAGTAAGATATTGTTTGGTTGATAATTTTTCATCGCAACGTTACTTATGAAATACGAGTGACACTAACAGCAATTCATCCGCGGCAACAGTGATCACGGCGCTTACACATTGTGTCAAACTTTTGTGAATGTTTGGTTATTCTTGTGAAGGTTGCCTTGACGATTGAGAATACGACACCACGTTGCATATACCAAAGGCAATTACAGCATTTAGATATGGGGAAAAAACCGATGAGTACCGTCAAAAAAATACTGATTATTGATGATGACGATGCCTTGCGGGAATCTCTGGCGGAGCAATTTGCTCTGCATGATGAGTTTTTGCCTATATCTGCTTCAACCGGGTCTGAAGGTATTAGTGCGGTTAAGGGCGAACATATCGATCTTGTGCTTCTTGATGTTGGATTGCCGGATATTGATGGCCGCGAAGCGTGCAAGATGATGCGCAAAAACGGCTTTAAAAGCCCGGTTATCATGTTAACTGCTCATGATTCCGATGCTGATGCCATCCTCGGCCTTGAATCGGGAGCGAACGATTATGTCACCAAACCCTTCAGGTTCGGCGTGCTTCTTGCCCGGGTCAGAGCTCATTTGCGCCAGCATGAGCAAAGCGAAGATGCGATTTTCACCATTGGGCCTTACACTTTCAAGCCAAGTTCGAAAATTCTCGTTCATCAGGACCAGTCCAAAATCCGGTTAACTGAAAAAGAGACTGCTATTTTAAAGTATCTTTATCGTGCCAGCGATCAGGTGGTTGGTCGCGATGTTTTGTTGCACGAGGTCTGGGGATACAATTCCGGCGTTACCACTCATACGCTGGAAACCCATATTTACCGTCTGAGACAGAAAATTGAACGCGAACCCTCCAATGCAGAAATTCTGGTGACAGAGACCGGCGGCTACAAGCTGGTGCCATGAGCGCTGGAATACCCCAAGAAAACCACAGCTGATTTGGGAAAAAGATACACTGGTATTTCTTTTTCCAGTATGATCGCCATGCTTTGATACGCTTTTTCCAGCGACATGTTATCTTTAACGTGCCCGGGAACAAGGTATTGGCTTGTGGCGAGGAGTTTATCGGGAAGATTTTTCCCGGAACTCCTGAGGGGACGAAAATGGCAATAGATAATGATACTGACATTCTCAAAGGTGTTGCGTTGTTTTCCGGATTGACGGATGAGCAATTGAAAATCGTGGCGTTTTCTTCCGAGCGCGTTGTTTTCAAGGCAGATCAGTTTCTGTATCGAAAAGGCGATAAAGCAACCGCTACATTTGTCATCCTGAGTGGCACTGCGGAGCTGGTTTCGGGATCTGATAAAAAGAAAGCATCCAACATACCGGTATTGCCGGGCGCATTTGCCGGCGAGACCAGTGTTTTAACAGACAGTCCGCGCCGCGCCAGTTTGCGCGCTGTTGATGATGTGACGGCTCTTAAAATTTCGCGTGATCTGTTATTGCGTCTGGCGGAAGAATTTCCGGAGATCGGCATCAAAATGTTTAATATGCTGGAAAACCGGTTGAATCAGACCCTGGGCGAGCTTGGCAATATTAAAAAACAGCTTGAGCAAAAATATATGTAATCAGGTATTAGAGTGCTTCATGTTTTGATTGAATCAAAACTGCACTCTAACTCTTTGCTTAAGCGTGTCATTTATCCGATAACCGGTATCCACTTATCGGTGACACGCTCTAGCCTAAATCGAACCTGGCCAAAACCGGGGCGTGATCTGAAGGCCGCTCCCATCCTCGTGCACCTTTTAGCACTTCGACACCGGTTGATGTGCCGGCCAATCCCGGTGTTGCCCAGATATGGTCCAGTCGCCGGCCTTTATCGGCAGTTTTCCAGTCACGGGCACGATAGCTCCACCAGGTAAACAGGGTTTCTTCGGCGGGGATATGATGGCGCACCACATCTGACCAGTCCAGTGAGGCCTGAACCCTGTCGAGATGTTCTATTTCCACGGCTGTGTGACTAACAACTTTCAGGAGTTTTTTATGTGACCAGACGTCGGTTTCAAGGGGGGCAATATTTAAATCACCGACCAGGATCATCTTGCGGTCACGGTTTTTTTCGGCGTTAAACCACTCGGTCATTTCATTGAGGAAGGCCAGTTTGTGGGCGAATTTTTCGTTAACCTCAGGATCAGGCTCGTCGCCACCGGCGGGAACATAAAAATTGTGTATGGTCACCGGGCCGGAAGGAGACGCGAGTGTTATGGCCACATGGCGGGTATCGCCTTTTTTGCAGAATTCGCGGGCTTCTTCGGCCTCAATCGGGTATCGCGACACTGTTGCCACGCCATGATATCCGGGTTGCCCATTGATGACGATATGCTCATAGCCAAGCTTTCTCAAAGGTGCAAAAGGGAACTGGCCATTGGGGCATTTTGTTTCCTGCAAACACAGGACATCGGGTGAATATTCTTCAAGAAGCTGCTCGACGAGTGGCATCCGCAGTCGCACTGAATTTATATTCCACGTAATAACGGACAATTTCATGTTTCAGCTCCGGAAATACTTCAAAACAGGGGTATCAGGAAACCACAGAGGAGCGGTTTTGGTCAGGCAAATCTATCGATCGGATTCGGGAAAATCCGGTTTTTTTATGAAAAACAACTTCTGGCTTCGCTGGATGCCGGTTACCAGTTCTGAAACCGAAACGCGGGTCTGAAGCCCTTGTGCGTCAATCACAATCCACTCCTTGAGAACCATGTCTTCGGTCTGAAAAACAAGGGTAATTTCACCATTATCAATCAAACTGCGATCATGCAAAGTGACCGTGATGCGGCTTTCATCGCGAAAAGCCTGGGTGACGTCCGCACTTTTAAGGAGATTTATGTTTTTTGCCAGAATAATTTTGAGAGGCGTGGTTCTAAGCGGATAATGTTCGGAAGTTTTCAGTTTGCGATTTTCAATCGAAACCCAGGTGCCATCAGCCACAATCATCAAAGGGCTGGGAGGCTCGTATTCGAACCTGATACGACCGGGCCGGCTCATAAAAAACCGCCCGCTGGTGAATTTGCCGGAAGGTCCGGTTTGGACGAAATACCCTTCCATATTATCAAAACTATTAAGGTAGTCGTTGACGCTGGAAACGATATTCACTTCTTCGGCGTTAAGCTTGCGCCCATCGGCCTGACTTGCGTTTGGTAAAAGCAAAAAAGCCAACGACAGGATTGCGGCCGCTGGCAGCAGGAGCACTTTAAAGCCCTTACAGAAACTGTTGATTGTTTTTATCATGGACCCGGTCTAATTGTTCATTATGTCAAAAGCGCGACTTTTGATCAGATTGATAAATAGTCTTAATAAGGTGCGGCAGTTGATTCGTCACCTACCAGAATATCGCGCTTGCCGGCATGATTGGCCGGGCTGATGACACCTTCGCGCTCCATTTTTTCTATTATTGTTGCCGCCCGGTTGTAACCGATTGACAGGCGTCGCTGGATATAGCTGGTGGAGACTTTTCGATCCTGAAGAACAATATTGACGGCCTTGTCATAAATCTGATCGGCTTCACTGCCACCGCCCTCACTTGCATTGGCAGCAGCGTCTTCGTCATCATCGGTGGTAATCGATTCAAGATATTCGGGAATACCTTGCCGTTTCAGATGGTTAACAACTTTTTCAACATCCTCGTCAGAGACAAACGGGGAATGAATGCGCGAAATGCGACCACCGCCAGACATGAATAACATGTCGCCCTGGCCCAGCAATTGTTCAGCCCCCTGCTCACCCAATATGGTGCGGCTGTCTATTTTTGACGTGACCTGAAAAGACACCCGGGTGGGGAAGTTGGCTTTGATGGTACCGGTGATCACATCGACGCTTGGTCGCTGTGTTGCGGTGATAAGATGGATGCCAGCGGCGCGCGCCATTTGTGCCAGACGTTGAACAGTGCCTTCGATGTCTTTGCCTGCGACCATCATCAGGTCAGCCATTTCATCAACCACAATAACAATATAGGGCATTATTTCGAGACTGAGTTCTTCCTGCTCATAGATAGGTTCGCCGGTCTGGTGATCAAAACCGGTCTGAATGGTACGGGTGATGGGAGCGTTTTTGGTTTTTGACTGGCGCAGTTTTGCATTGAAGCCGTCGATATTTCGCACCCCGAGCTTCGACATATTGCGATAACGCTCTTCCATTTCCTTGACCGCCCACTTAAGAGCGACGACGGCTTTTTTCGGATCGGTTACCACAGGTGCCAGCAGATGCGGGATACCGTCATAGACAGAAAGCTCCAGCATTTTGGGATCTATCATGATAAGTTTGCACTGCTCAGGTGAGAACCGATACAACAGGGAAAGTATCATGGTGTTGATACCAACTGATTTACCTGAACCGGTGGTGCCGGCGATCAGAAGATGGGGCATGCGGGCAAGATCGCTGAAAACCGGATCGCCGCCGATGTTTTTGCCAAGAATGAGTGGCAGTTCACCGGTTGCACTTTCAAAATCTTCAGAAGCCAGCAGTTCTCTGAAATAGACCACCGCGCGTTTGGCGTTGGGCATTTCAATGCCGATAATGTTGCGCCCGGGTACGACAGCAACGCGCACCGAAAGCGCACTCATGGAGCGTGCAATATCATCGGCCAAACCGATGACGCGGGAAGATTTGATACCGGGTGCCGGTTCCAGTTCATATAAGGTGACGACGGGGCCGGGACGTACATTGGTAATCTCACCGCGAATACCAAAATCATCCAGAACGCTTTCGAGCATTCGGGCATTTTGCTCCAGTGCACTGGCACTGACGCTCTGTGTACGGGAGGCTTTTTTAGGAATTGTGATCAGGCTTACCGGTGGCAATTCGTAAGCACTGGACTTGACCAGTTTTAACAGCGGCTGGCCTTCGCGCTTAACCCGCTTTCCCTGTTTTATTGTTTGATTTGAGGCGGTTACGCGACCGGGCGTGTCATTGTCAAAGTGGTCCTCATTTTCTTCATCCAAAGCAGGATCGCCAAAATCTGGTTGCGAGTCGATATCAAAGTGAGGCTCCACCCGGCCTGTTTTTGAGGACGCTAAGGGGTTTGACAACAAGCCTTTTCTTTTGTGTTGAAAAAGGCGTTTAAGGCGGTCAAAACCGGAAACAGAGACGGCGCCGGTCTCATCGTCATCGTGGTGGACTTCTTTGTTGAGGCGGTGGTTGGGATTATGCAGGGCGCGCGCAGCTTCATTTGAATTTTTGTCGCGCTTGGCCTTGAGGCCTGGCAGGCGCCGGACAGAACCTGCGATGCTTAAAAATGTATGGGTTACCGGTCCCAAAATACGGAAGAAGAGTTCTGCACCAAACCCTGACAAGGCACCAAAAGGTGTGGTGACATCGTTCATTTGCATTCTGCAGGCATTGATGATGGTGAAAAATGCAGCGATTGCCAAGAGGCTGCCACTGGCAATAGCAGCGATACTGTCGCCGACAGCCATTGCTGGCAGCCATTTTACCAGGCCTAATAAAAGATCACCGAATAATCCACCCAGCCCGGAAGGCAGCGGCCAGTTTCCAACAACTGAAACAGCTGAAATGGCCCCTGATGCCAAAAAGGTACCTAATGTCCATGAGAGTAACATGCGCGATGGCCGACTGAACTCCTGATGCCCGAGAAAGCGGATGCTCCAGGCCAGAGGCGGCAACAGGAAAGCAATGGAGGCGAGCCCAAACACCTGAATAAGCAGATCAGAAAGAGAGGCACCGGCAAAGCCAAGCCAGTTCTGGGCTGGATTGCTGGTGGCATGATTGAAGCTGGGGTCGTGGATATTCCAGGTGGCCAGGGCAACGGCGCACAATGTTACCAGCATCAAGATGATGAAGCCGATTATCTCGCTGAACCGTCGGCGCAAAAACAGCCGAAGGCTTTGCGGTAGCAAGGGTGAATGACCTGATTTTAATTTTGCCTGTGACATCTGGTTTTCCGTGTGACTTGTGATTTGCTCAGGCGTTGAGCAGTCGTGTTAAAGCTTCCTGGGTTGTTTTTTCAGATTGAACGAGGGCGATACGAACGTAATTTTCGCCGGGATCGATGCCGCTGGCATCCGTGCGGGAGAGATAGCTTCCGGGCAGTACTTTGACACCGGCCTTGTCCCAGAATTTTAAGGTTGCCTGTTCGCCACCGCCAAATTCCGACACATCAAGCCAGAGGAAAAAGCCACCGGGCGGGCGATAAAACCCAAACCGGTCTTTGAGGATATTTTCGGCAATATCAATCTTGTTTTGATAGAGTCTGCGGTTAGCAATTACATGATCTTCGTCACCCCAGGTAACGGCGGCGGCGGCAAGATGGGGCAGCGGAATTTGGGGTGCGCCCAAATTGCGATACTTCACAAACCGTGCAATCAGTTTTTCGTCACCGGCACATAGGCCAACGCGCAAACCGGCGAGGTTTGATCTTTTCGATAATGAGTTGAAGACCAGAATATTATCAAATCCCTGATTGAGCTCCATCGCTGCTTCAAGAGCGCCGGGTGGTTTTTCGCCGTCATAAATTTCTGAATAACACTCATCCACCAGCAAGGTAAAATCATGTTGCCGGGCCAAAAGGATGGCTTTTTTCAGATACTCAATATCAGCAATGGCCCCTTGAGGATTGGCAGGTGTGCACAGGAAAAAACAGGCGGTCGCCTGTAGGACTTCTGTTGAAATCGCATCGAGATCGGGCAAAAAACCGGTTTCTTTACTGGCCATCACAAAATATGGCTCGGCTCCTGCTGCAACCGCTGCACCGGCGTAGGAGTGATAAAACGGGTTGGGAATGATGACTTTTGATTTTTCCCTGTCGCTATCGAGTGGCACCACAATAAGGGGAATTGAGAACAGGCCTTCGCGCGTGCCGCACAAGGGCAATACATGCCTGTCAGGATCAACGCTATCTGCGAGGCCGTAGCGCTTTGACAGCCAGTCGGCGATGGCCTGTCTCACCATGGGCGTGCCATCGCCGGGCGGGTATTTTCTGAAATCCGCCTGGTGTTGTTTGATAATGTCGATAACAAATTCAGGAAATGGATGGCCCGGCTCGCCGACCGTCATCACAATGGGTTCGCGTCCAGGCCGCCTATCGCCAATCAGCTCTGCCAAACGGCGAAACGGAGACGGTGGAACACTATCGAAACGATCTGACATTTTTACCCATACCGGACGACGCAACTAAATAGCCTGTCCGCTGACCAATTACTCAACTTATGGGCACCACAGCCCATAGATACGAAACATGGGAGAAACACTAGCCGATACGTAGTTAATCTAGGGTTAAATGTGTACAAAAGCCGGGCTTAAAACCGACAAGGCCCAGGAAGCATTGAGCTGCCTGAGCCTTGTTGAAAGAATGTCCGTCCAGAGCCCGGGATTACATCCGCTGGCTGCCGACGCCAAATTCAGGGTAGGCCTCAAGCCCGAGTTCAGCTTGATCCAGTCCTTTATCCTCGTCTTCACGACTTACCCGGATGCCTACGGTAAATTTGAGAACAAGCCATAAAATGGAACTGGCGATGGTAACAAACGCGCCAATGGCAATGATACCGGTTAGCTGGGTAATGAAGTTGCCAGCGGGGTTGGTCAAAGGCACAGCAAGCGTGCCCCAGATACCGGCGAAAAGATGAACCGGAATAGCGCCAACCACATCGTCGATTTTGAACCTGTCGAGCATGGGAACGGCAAAAACAACAATGACACCGCCAATTGCACCGATCGCAGCGGCCATACCTAAACTTGGCGTCAACGGTTCGGCTGTAATCGATACCAGACCAGCGAGCGCACCGTTGAGGGCCATGGTCAGATCAACTTTTTTATACATCAGTTGCGTCATCACCATCGCGGTTACAACACCGGCGGCGGCGGCTGTATTGGTATTGGCGAAAATGCGGGCGATGGCGGATGCATCTGTAAACGATGCAAGGGCTAATTGTGATCCGCCGTTAAATCCGAACCAGCCCAGCCACAGCACGAATGTGCCAAGGGTTGCGAGTGGCAAACTGGAGCCAGGCAGGGGATTTACCTGACCTTTGGAATTGTATTTGCCATAACGGGCACCGAGAATTACGGCACCGGATAAGGCCGCCCAGCCGCCGACGGAATGAACAAGGGTTGAGCCGGCAAAATCCAAAAACCCTTCTACCTCAAGCCAGCCCGCGCCCCATTTCCATGCACCGGTTATGGGATATATGAACCCGGTAAACACCAGAACAAAGATTAAAAACGGCCACAGTTTGATGCGCTCGGCCAGAGTGCCGGAAACAATTGAAGCAGCGGTGGCAACGAAAACCATCTGGAAGAACCAGTCAGACGCAGGCGCATAGTCTCCGAAATCCTCAGCCGTTTTCAGCGCGGCCTCATCAGGGTAAGTGAACCAGGATAACGAGCCAAAATAGCCACCGCTAACACCATCATACATCAGATTGTAGCCAACCAGCCAGTACATGAGGCCGGCGATTGAATAGAGCGCAATGTTCTTGGTGCAGATGGTCGCGACATTTTTTGACCGCACCATGCCAGCTTCCAGCATGGTAAAACCAGCCGCCATCCACATGACCAGAGCGCCCATGACCAAAAACATGAACGTATTCAGAACAAAGGCGGTTTGTGGCGGTATGGCGGTGGGGTCTGACCCGGCAACTGCCGGGACGCTAAGCAATACGAGTATAAAAGCAGTGGGGGTAAGAATTCTGACAGACATTTTTGGCTCCATGACCATTGACTTGAGAGGTGATAAATCGGCCTCGATACGTGGGTATGAAGGGTTGCAAGGCAAGGAGTGTGCCAAAGCAGATTGCTCTGGGTAATAGGTTGAAAACAAACGGTTTAATAATATTTTGTATTTTTAAAGCCGAGATTATCGCGGCGACTGTGATCAAAAAATAATCAATAATATGTTTCTGCCTAAAATTTAGGCGTTGTCGCGCTGGCGAATCAGGCCTTCCTGGGCAACGGACGCAATAAGGCGGCCGGAGCGGTCATAAATACTGCCGCGATTAAAGCCGCGTGAGCCTGAAGCACTGGGGCTGTCCTGGGCAAAAAGCATCCAGTCATCAAATTGAAAGGGGCGGTGAAACCAGATGGCGTGATCAAGGCTGGCCAGTTGCAAATCGCGGTCGAGAAAACTTCTGCCGTGCGGCAAAAGGCAGGTATCGATCAGTGTCATATCTGATGCGTAAGCTAAAATACACTGGTTGAGCGCACGGTCAGCCGATGGGTTGCTGGTGGTTCTGAACCACAGGCTTTGCACCGGTTCCTGTTTTTCCGGGTTGAGGAAGTTGCGAAACTGCACCGGACGAAACTCGATCGGGCGTTCACGCTGCCAGAATTTGCGGATGTGCTCGGGCATCTGATCCATGAGTTTGGCTTTGTGTTCGGCGTCACTTGGCAAGTCTTCGGGTTGAGGCACATCGATCATATCAAATTGATGATCAAAGCCTTCTTCATCGACCTGGAAGGACACCGACATAGTGAAAATTGGATGGCCGTGCTGGATCGCAACCACCCGGCGGGTGGTGAAGCTGCGACCGTCGCGGGCGCGGTCAACTTCATAGATGATCGGGATCGAGGGATCACCAGGGCGCAGAAAATAGCCATGAAGTGAATGGGCGAAACGGTCTTTTACCGTGCGTATT
>VAPM010107446.1_pt1 | contig 10818 bp, 7 predicted proteins | sample 3395091 | NCBI WGS metagenome assembly VAPM01 (sample SAMN08290445, study PRJNA428436) | hydrothermal vent metagenome | isolation source: Deep-sea hydrothermal vent chimney 3 | place: Pacific Ocean: Juan De Fuca Ridge | reverse complement strand
GTGAATCTGATGTTTGCCCGCAACGTGCACCGTTCTCTGGTGCAGTCCCTGCGGCTGCGCTTTGAAAATCTGGCACTGGTCGAGCAACTGCGTGAGCAGAAGGCCATTGCCGAGCAGGCAAACCGAGCCAAGTCACGCTTTCTGGCGTCCGCCAGTCATGACCTGCGTCAGCCGCTGCACGCCCTGGGCCTGTTTGTCGATGCCTTGAGGGAAGTGCAGGATGAGGCGACGCGTATCCGTCTGTTGTCGCAGGTGGATGTCTCGTTGGATGCCCTGGGCAAGCTGTTCAATGCCTTGCTGGATATTTCGCGTCTCGATGCCGGGGTGGTGGAGGCACAGGTGGAGGACTTCCCACTGACACGCGTGCTGGAAAAGTTGGAGGGGGAATTCCGCGCCTTGGCGGAGCAAAAGGGGTTAAAGTTCCGTCTGATGCCTTGCAGTGTGGTGGTGCAGTCCGACCCCCTGTTGCTGGAGCGTATTCTGCGCAACCTGATCAGCAATGCCATTCGCTACACGGAGACCGGCCGCGTGAGTGTGGGTTGTCGCCGCCGCGCGGGCTGGGTGGAGGTGCAGGTGCGGGACACCGGGCGCGGCATCCCCGATGAGGATATCGAGCATGTCTTCGATGAGTTTCAGCAGCTCGACAATCCCGAGCGTGACCGTGCCAAGGGCCTCGGTCTGGGCTTGGCCATTGTGCAGCGTTTGTGTGAACTGCTGGACTACCCATTGCAGGTACATTCAGCGCCGGGCAAAGGCTCGGTGTTTTGCATCGGCTTGCCCCTGGGCCGCGCCGAGGCGGTAGTGGAACGACGCAGCGGCGTGTTGCCGTCGAGCCTGCAGGCTGCACAGCGGCTGGTGCTGGTGATCGATGACGAGGTGGATATTCTCGAGGGCATGCGGGAGATTTTGCTGCGCTGGGGGTTTGTGGTGCTGGTGGCGGAATCGCTGCAGCAGGCAGAGCAGGTACTGGCGGCCTACGGGCGGGAGCCGGATGCTATCCTGGCCGATCTGCGGCTGCGTAATCATTGCACCGGCATCGAGGCCATCGAGGCCTTGCAGGCCACTTATGGTGCCCATGTGCCGGGCCTGATTCTTACCGGTGATACGGCCCCGGAGCGTTTACAGATCGCTGGCGCGGCGGGTTATCGGGTGTTGTATAAACCGGTGAAGCCGGCGCGCTTGCGGGTTGCCCTGCAACAGCTGCTGGCAACCCGTGATTCAGTTTGACAGGGTATTGTCTGCCAACAGGCCGAGGCGCTGGGCCTTCCGCGCACATTCGGTGCGATTGGTGACCTTCAACACCTGAAACAGCGCGCCGAGGTGGGCCTTGACCGTGTGTTCGGTGAGGCTCAGTCGTTGTGCGATCTGTTTGTTGGCGAGACCCTGGGCCAATAACGTTAGCACTTGGTGCTGGCGTGAGGTGATGCCTTGACCGACGGAGATTTCGTCGTTGACTGCGAGCTGATCGATACGCTCGCGGATGCTGTCCGGCAGATAGATCTCGCCCTCGTCGAGCACCTCGTGGATGGCGTCCAGCATCTGCCCGGCGTGATGAGACTTGGGGATGAAACCCAAGGCGCCGGCGGCGAGGGCGGCGCGAATCTGGTGCAGGTTTTCACTCGCGGAGACCACGATCACCGGCACCATGATGGCCTCTTCGCGCAGGATGTGCAGCAGGCCCAGTCCATTAGTATCGGGTAGCCCCAGGTCGAGCAACAGCAGATCGAATTCGATCTCCCCACGCAGCCGCTGCAGGGCCGCCTCACCCGTCTCGGCGCAATGAACCTGCACCGTGTCATCCAGCGGCGAAAGGATGTGACGCATGCCATCGAGAAACAGTGGGTGGTCATCGGCTAACAGTATTTCCAAAGAGCACCTCCCGTGAACGTTATTTGCGCCAGAAGGCCGGGCTGAGCAATACCAGCAGGGTGAAGATTTCCAGCCGCCCCAGCAGCATGGCAAAGCACAACACCCACTTGGCGACATCGTTGATGGAGCTGTAGTTGGCGCCCACTTCACCGAGACCCGGGCCGAGGTTGTTCATGCTCGCGGCGACCGCGGAAAAGGCGGAAACCTGATCCATTCCGGTGGCCATAATAACCAGCATGATGACGGCGAAAGAGCCGACGTAGAGCGCAAAGAATCCCCACACCGCATTGATAACATGTTCCGGCAGGGGTTTGCTGCCGATCTTGACCGGGCGCTGGGCATTGGGATGAATGAGGCGAAACACCTCGCGCATGCCCTGCTTCACCAGCAGCAGAAAGCGGATCACCTTGATGCCACCGCCAGTGGAGCCGGCACAGCCGCCGATGAAACTGGTGAACAGCAGCAGCACCGGCAGAAAGCCGGGCCAGGCGTAGTAGTCGGCGGTGGTGAAACCGGTGGTGGTGCCGATGGAGACGGCCTGAAAAATGCCGTGATGCAGGGAAGTGGCGAAACCGTCGAAGGTACCGGTGAAATACAGATAGAGACTGGAAATAACCGCGCTGGTGGTGAGTACGGCGGCATAGGTCCGTACCTCCGGATCCTGTAGATAGGGACGTAGACTGTTACCGCGCCAGGCGACAAAGTGAATGGCGAAATTGATGCCGGCCAGTAACATAAAGACCACTGCCACGGACTCGATGGCGGCGCTGTTGAAATAGCCTATGCTGGCATCGTGGGTGGAGAAGCCGCCAATGGCAATGGTGGAAAAACTGTGGGCGATGGCGTCGAAGGGCGTCATGCCGGCCAGCCAATAGGCGGTGGCGCAGGCCACAGTGAGGCCCAGATAGATGTACCACAGGGCCTTGGCGGTCTCGGTGATGCGCGGCGTGAGCTTGGTGTCTTTCATCGGCCCCGGCGTCTCGGCGCGATACAGGGACATGCCGCCGATGCCCAGCATGGGCATGATGGCCACCGCCAGCACGATGATGCCCATGCCGCCCATCCACTGCAGCTGCTGGCGATAGAAGAGGATCGAGTGCGGCAGGTCATCGATACCGGTGATCACCGTGGCGCCGGTGGTGGTCAGCGCGGAGATAGACTCGAACACTGAATCCGTCAGCGACATGTGGGGATGGTCCGAGAGCATAAAGGGCACCGAGCCGGACAGACCCAGCACCAGCCAGAACACCACCACGATAATGAAGCCACCGCGCAGCCGCACCTCCATGTTGGCGTTGCGCACCGGCAGCCACAGCGCCGTGCCCAGACTGAGGATGGCGAGAAAGGCACCCAGGAAGGGAAGGATGGCGCCGTCGCCGTACCACAGGCCGACGGCCACCGGCGGCAGCATGTTGAGGCTGAAAACCATCATCAACAGGCCGACGATGCGTTGAATGGTATTGCGCTGCATGATGGCCTACAGGAAGGTGGCGCTGACCTGGAACAGGCGCTCCACGTCCGGGATGCGCTCCTTGTCCACGACAAACAGGATGACGTGGTCTTCGGCCTGAATCTCCGTGTCGTGATGAGCGATGATGACTTCGTCTCCACGCACGATGGCGCCGATGCTGGCGCCCGGCGGCAGGTTGATATCCTCGATGGCACGGCCGACCACGCGCGAAGAGGATTTGTCGCCGTGGGCCACCGCCTCGATGGCCTCGGCGGCGCCACGGCGTAGTGAGTGCACGGCAGTGACGTCACCACGGCGCACATGCGTGAGCAGGCTGCCGATGGTGGCCTGCTGCGGTGAAATGGCGATGTCGATGATGCCGCTCTGCACCAGATCGACGTAGGCTGCACGGTTGATCAGCGCCATCACCTTCTTCGCACCGAGGCGCTTGGCGAGCATGGCGGAAAGGATGTTGGCCTCATCGTCGTTGGTCACCGCGCAGAACACATCGGTGTGATCGATGTTTTCATCGAGCAACAATTCCTCGTCGGCGGCATCGCCGAACAGCACCAGGGTCTTTTCCAGTTCCTCGGAGATCTTCTTTGAACGCTCCGGGTTGTGGTCGATGAGTTTGACCTGATATTTACTTTCCAGGGTCTTCGCCAGACGTATGCCGATGTTGCCGCCGCCAGCGAGGATAATGCGCTTGACCGGCTTGTCGAGGCGCCGCAGCTCCTTCATCACCACGCGGATATGACGCTTGGCGGCAATGAAAAACACCTCGTCGTCGGCCTCGATGACGGTATTGCCCTCGGGCACGATAGCCTGGCCACGGCGGTAAATGGCGGCGACACGGGTTTCGATGCCGGGCATGTGTTCACGTAGAGCCCGTAGCTCATGGCCCACCAGCGGACCGCCGTAATAGGCCTTCACCGCCACCAGCTGCACCTTTCCGCCGGCGAAGTCGAGCACCTGCAAGGCGCCCGGGTGTTCGATGAGGCGCTGCACGTAATCGGTGACCAGCTGTTCGGGACTGATCAGCACATCCACCGGCAGCGCCTCTTGGGTGAACAGCTGCGGGTGTGAAAGATAGCCGACGCTGCGCACGCGGGCGATCTTGGTGGGGGTGTGGAACAGGGTATAAGCGACCTGACAGGCGACCATGTTGATCTCATCGCTGTTGGTGACGGCGAGGATCATATCGGCGTCTTCGGCACCGGCGCTGGCCAGCACCTCGGGATGGGCGGCCTCGCCCTGCACGGTGCCGATGTCAAGGCGGTCACGCAGGGCGTCGAGTTTTTTACTGTCGACATCGACAACGGTAATGTCGCTGGCTTCACTGGCGAGGGCTTCCGCTACCGATGTGCCGACCTGGCCGGCACCGAGGATGATGATTTTCATCGCGTCTCTAATGTTAACTCTTATTGTTTTGCCGCTAGTGGTTCATCAAGTTTGTATTGATTGATGGACCACTAGTTGTGCTTGTCGCGCCGGGTGTCTATACCCAGTGATTTCAGTTTGCGATACAGGTGGGTGCGCTCCATACCCACCTGTTTGGCCACCTTGCCCACGCTCCAGCCTGCCTGACGCAGATGGTATTCCAGATAGGCCTTTTCAAACTGCTCGCGCGCCTGCCGCAGGGGGAGATTGAAATTGGTGGCGACAGGCTCGGCATTTTCCTGCTGGCTGCTGAGGATGATCTCGACCTCATCCAGTTCGATCTGTGATTCCAGCCCCCCCACCAGCATGCGCCGCACCAGATTTTCCAGCTGGCGGATATTGCCCGGCCAGTGATAGTGACGCAAGCGATTCTGTGCCGCCACGGAAAAACTGCGGTAGGGCAGGCCCTCCCTGTCGCCGAGCAGATTAACATAATACTGGAGCAACTCTGTGACATCTTCGGCGTGCTCGCGCAGCGGCGGGATCTGGATCGGCGCCACATTCAGCAGATGATAGAGATCCTCGCGGAAACGTCCGGCATGCACCTCCTGCTCCAGGCGGTAACGGGTGCCGGCGATGATGCGTACATCGAGGTTCTGTACTTCGCCGCCGTTGATGCGTACCCACTGGCCGGTGGTCAATACCGCGCTGAGGTATTCCTGCAGATCGGTGTCCAACTCGGCGACATCATCGAGAAACAGGGTGCCGCCACGGCACTGTTCCAGCAGGCCCGGGGTAATGCCGTCGGCATTCTCGCTGCCCAGCAGCAGGGCGGTGCCATTACCATCACGGAAACTGCAGCTGTGAATATCCATGAAGGGGCCGTTGCGCCGCTTGCCACAGCCGTGCAGATACTGGGCGCAGAAGGTCTTGCCGCTGCCGGGTTCGCCGATCAGCAATACGGTGGTATCGAAGGCGGCGGCGTGCTCGAGGCGTTCGCGCAGATGCTGCATCTGCGTACTCTTGCCCAGCGGCGCGCTGTAGCGGGGCTGGTTCTTCGGGCTCGCCGATGGCGCCGCGGCAAGGGTCTTTTCCACCGTGTGCAGCAGCTTGGCCAGTGACAGCGGCTTTTCGATGTAGTCCTTGGCGCCCAGCCGCGTGGCCTCGACGGCGGTTTCCACGGTGCCATGGCCAGACATCATCACCACCGGGATTCGCAAGCCCATGTCGGCAAAGAATTCCTTCAGCAGGCTGATGCCGTCGATGTCCGGCATCCAGATATCGAGCAGGATCATGTCCGGTTGCTGGCGGCGTACAATCTGTCGGGCGGCACTGCCATTTTCAGCGATGATGACAGTGTAGCCCTCGTCTTCGAGGATGTCCTTGACCGAGCTGCAGATGTCCGGCTCGTCGTCTACGACCAGGATGGTGGCTTTCATGATGAGTCTGCGTTCCTTGAGTAATGGCCCAGGTTAGCGGCTTTTCGCCCTGCCCGGATGCAGCTGAGTGACATTGCCGGCAGGCTGTTCTTGGGCCGGCAGGCGCACCACCACACGGGCGCCGGCGCGGGTATTTTCGGCAAACAGGTTGCCCATGTGTTCCTCGACGATACGCTTGACCACCGCCAGTCCCAGCCCGGTACCGCGCGGCTTGGTGGTGGCGTAGGGCTCGAAGAGCTTGTCGAGCATGTCGTCGGGAATGCCCTGGCCATTGTCTTCGATGGCCAATTCGACAAAGGTCTTCGAGGCCTCCTTGCGGCTGGCCAGGGTAATGCGGATCTGTGCATCGGCCTGCCCGGAAAGTGCGTCGATGGCATTGCGGATCAGGTTGTGCAGCAGTTGCCGCAGGCGTCCGGGATCGGCTTCCACCGGCGGCAGGTTTTGCTGTTCTTCGAAGTGAAATGAAACCTGGGTGCCGTAGCCACGATAAAGGTCGAGCACTTCACGAATGAGGTCGCCAAGGGACAGCGGACGCAACTGGATCTGGGGAGTCCTGGCGTATTCCGAAAAGGCCTGTACCATTTCCTTCAGCGCCTGTACCTGCTGCACGATGGTGTGCGTGGAGCGGTCAAGCACCTCGGCATCCTTTGGATCCATTTGATCGAGATATTTGCGCCGCAGGCGCTCGGCGGAAAGCTGAATGGGGGTCAGCGGATTCTTGATCTCGTGCGCCAGTCGCCGCGCCACTTCACCCCAGGCGGCGTCGCGTTGGGCCTGCACCAGCTCTGTAACATCTTCCAGCACCACCACGTAGCCGGCAGGAATACCCTCCATGCCGGGCAGCCGGGTGCCGTGGCAGGTAATGATCCTGTGTCCGCCGCTGCCATACAGTGAGACTTCTTCACGCCAGTCTGTTTCCGTTTCGTTGAGGTGCGGCAGCAGGGTCTGCACAAACTGGGTGACTTCTGGGTAGTCTATTTCCAGTTTGGTGAGTTTGTGCCCGGCACTGTAGTCGAGATTGATGCCGAGGATATGGCTGGCGGCAGCGTTTACGGCACGCACGGTGAGATCACGATCCAGGGTCATCACGCCCGATGACAGGCGCCCCAACACGGCGCGCAGATAGGCGCGCTCGCGGTCAGCCTGACGCTGGCTGCGCATCACCTGATCCTGGGCCTCGGCGATACGCTGGGTCATTTCGCTGAATGACTGCACCAGCGAGCCCAGCTCGTCGCTGCTGGTGACAGGCAGTTTCTTGTGATAGTTACCGGCGGCCACAGCGCGTGTGCCGATGGCCAGAATGCGAATCGGCGAGACCAGCCGCTGGGCGAAGAAAAATGCCGCCCACACCGCCGACAGCAGGGTGACCAGTAGGATCAGAAACAGGGTGAAGGCAAAGGTCTGCTTGAGGGGTTCGCGCAGATACACCAGTTCCTTGTATTTGGTGTAGGCCGATTGCACGCTCTCCGCCATTTGGCTGATGCGTTCGCTGACCGGATACAGGGCGATGAGGATTCTTGCCTTGCGGGCGGTGGCGGTCTGTTCAAGGGCGATGGCGACGCGGGTGTGCAGGCCTTGATCGCGGATCTGCGCAAGGCCAATGTAGAACCTGTTATCCCTGACTTGTTGCAGCACGGCCTCATCGGGCAGGCTGGGGATAATGGTACCGGGATCCGTGCTGGAGGACGCGACCACCCGGCCATTGGATTGGGCGATCAGCAGTTCGCTGGCGGCGGATTTTTCACGCAATTCATTGAGTCGGAAAAGCAGCGCACCGTCGTTGGTCTGCCGCAACTGCCGGGCAAGGCCACGGGTTTCCTTGAGCTTCTCACGCATACGCATGTCGAGTGCGGATTTGCTCAATTCCAGTGCCTCGGTCATGGCGCGGTCGATGCGCACATCAAACCAGCTATCAATACCCTGCTGCATGAAGCCTAACGAGAAATAGAAAACGATGGAGACGGGCGTAACGGCCATCACGACAAAGATCAGCACCAGTCGGGCGGTGAGGCGTGAGCCGGTCGCCGATCGGCGGTACTGGTGGATCAGGCGCAGCAGGCTGACGCCGATCAGGCCGGTGAGCACGATCAGGCCGAGGATGTTGATCACCACCAACACAATATGCAGGCGGCCGAACTGGGCGGAATTTTCCGTGGCGGCGGATAGCAGCCACAATGAGCCCAGCATGAAGATGCCCATCAGCGCGACCGGGATGAAGCTGGTCGATATGCGCCGCAGCCAGGTGATGAAGGCATTCATCAGTACATCCCCAGGTCCCAGCTGTACCAGCCGCTGGTCAACCACCAGTTACGGGAGATATAGGCGCGCATACGCAGGGGGACCGGCAGGCTTTCAAAGTCCAGATAGGAGCGGATGCTGACCATATAGTGCTCATCGGGATCGAGGAGCTTGGCATCGATGATGGGCAGGCCGCGGATGTCACCGAGGGCGCGCAGTGCACTGGCTAACGTGGAGTAGCTGGCTTCATGTCCGCTGTTGAGATTGCGCAGCAGGTATTGATCGGTGAGCGCAAAATACTGGATGGTGGTGCGTTGTTCGAGGCTAGCGATGCTGTTATCCCACAGGTATCGCCGCGGCTGGCGGACGTCGATATCCAGGGCGAAGGTCAGGAGAACGCCGTTGTCCAGGGCCTCCAGCACCTTTTTCGGCAACGCGAAGGTGAGGAGGGCATCGAGGCGGTAGACGCCGTCTTTCAGGGTGGTCTTCGCACCCTGCACACTGAACGGCTGCGCCGCCGACAGCGGGCCGGCGCAGATCAGCAGCGCGCACAGCCAGCCCAGCAGATAGCGGTCGCGCCACCGGGGCTGGCGCATCAGCTGCGGGCTGTGGCGCGTTTGCGTATGCATGCGTAGTAAAAACCGTCCATTTGGGCCGTATCACCGGGCAGGATCTGGCGGCCGATGCCCGTGGCACGGCCCCAGTCTGCGTCGATGGTCCGGCTCTCGGCATCGGGCCGTTCGGCGATGAAGGCGCTGACGCGCCGTTCATTTTCCTGCGGCAGCACGGAGCAGGTAGCGTACAGCAGGATACCGCCAGTGCGCAGCAGAGGCCAGATGGCGTGCAGGATTTCCCCCTGCAACTCTAGCAGAGTTTCGATATCTCCCGGGCGGCGCAGCAGCTTGATGTCGGGGTGACGACGGATAACGCCAGTGGCGGAACAGGGGGCATCAAGCAGAATACGGTCAAAGGGGCGGCCATCCCACCAGTCTTGCGGCCGGCGCGCGTCGCCGCTGCAGGTGTTCGCGGTCAGGCCGAGGCGCTGCAGGTTGTCCATCACCCGTTGCAGGCGCTGGGCCTCGATGTCCACGGCCAGCAGCTCGATGTCATCGTTGCGTTCGAGAATGTGCGCGGTCTTACCACCGGGGGCGGCACAGACATCCAGCACACGCTCGCCGGGCTGGGCATCCAGCAGCACAGCGGCCAGCTGCGCTGCTTCGTCCTGTACCGAGACCGTACCCTCGGCAAAACCCGGCAACTGCCTGACATCAATGGCCTGTTGCAGGCGGATGCCGCAGTCACTGGCGATGGTTGCTTCGGCGTTGATGCCGGCCTGTTCGAGTGCAGACAGATAGTCGGCGCGTGACTGTTTGCGTGTGTTGACACGCAGGGTCATGGGCGCATGTTCGTTATTGGCGGCGAGGATCTGCTGCCAGTCGTTGGGCCAGGCCTGGCGCAGGGCGTCGATGAGCCACTGGGGATGGGCCCAGCGTCCGGGTTCGCTGTCGTCAGCCTTGGCCAGCAGCACTTCGCTCTGGCGCTGGAAGTTACGCAGCACGGCATTGAGCAGACCGCGTGCCCAGCCCTTGCCCAGCGCGTTGACGGCGCCAACGGTCTCGGCCACGGCGGCATGGGCGGGGATGCGCATGGCGGTGAGCTGGTGCAGACCGAGCAGGATCAGGGCCTGCACGTCGCCATCCTTCTTGCTCAGCGGCTTGCGCAGTAGGGCGGCCGCGATGCGCTCGAGGCGCGGCCAGGCGCGCAGGGTGCCGTAACAGAGCTCCTGTATCAGGGCACGGTCGTTGTCACGGGCGCGTGGCAGGCTGTCGTCGAGGGCGGCAGTGAGAGATGCACCGGCGGCGACACGGGCGAGGATCCGGGCGGCGAGGGCGCGGGGATTCCGGTCCTTCACCGTGCGCCCAGCCGCTTGCCCAGCAGGCTATGGGCATTGAGATAGTCGCCGGCATCGATGGGTCGTCCGCCGGGCAGTTGCAGGCGGGTAATGCGCAGCAGACCTTCGCCGCAGGCGACGTCGATGCCGTCGTGGCTTTCGGCCACCACGCTGCCGGGGGGGCCGGCGTCACTGTCGCCATCGATGGGCTCAGCCAGCCAGATACGCAGGTTCTGGCCGCAATAGGGGGTGTGGGCCACGGGCCAGGGATTGAAGGCACGCACACCGCGGGCAATGACCGGCGCGGGCTGTTGCCAGTCGATCTGCGCCTCGGCCTTGTCCAGCTTGGCGGCATAGGTGGACCGAGCATCGTCCTGCGGCTCGGGCTGGATGCTGCCGGCCTGCAGGCCGCGCAGGGTATCCAGCAGGGCCTGCGCACCGAGGGCGGCGAGTCGGTCGTGCAGGGTCTGTGCGGTGTCGCTGTCGTCAATGGACGTGTGCACTTTCAGTAGCATGTCGCCGGTGTCCAGGCCTTCATCCATCTGCATGAT
>VAPM010112715.1_pt1 | contig 10819 bp, 11 predicted proteins | sample 3395091 | NCBI WGS metagenome assembly VAPM01 (sample SAMN08290445, study PRJNA428436) | hydrothermal vent metagenome | isolation source: Deep-sea hydrothermal vent chimney 3 | place: Pacific Ocean: Juan De Fuca Ridge | reverse complement strand
CTCTCCGCTGGCGATCACCAGGAACGGACGGATTCGCTTGCCGCCACCCAGAGTGGAATAGCGCATCGCCTCGATCAGCCGGGCTTCCGGATCGTCGTAGTTTTGCAGCAACCGTTCCAGCGTGTCGTTGACGTCTCCGGCAGTTGTCGAAAGGGCGTTATTGAAATCGTTCATTTGCCCATGTCGGCCGGTTCCAGGGCGGGCTCGCCATCCGGGTCAAGGACCACCCGTTCGACCCGCTGGCGAGCCTCCTTCAGCTTCGCTTCGCAGTGCCGTTTCAAGTACGCCCCCCGTTCGTATGCCTTGATAGAGGCATCCAGCTCGCCCGCCCCTTCCTCAAGTTCGCGGACTATCTCCTCAAGCTGATCCAGGGCCGCCTCGAAGCTGAGCCTGGCGATATCATCGGGTATGCCGGTTTTGGTCATTATCCGTTATCTTCTAATAGTCCCGGACGGTCGGGGCAACCATTAACGCCTCGACATGAACCGCGACGCCGGCCGCCAGGGCGGTCAGGTCATAGCCGCCTTCCAGGACCGATACCACCCGACCGCCGCAGCAGTCGTCGGCAACCGCCAACAATTGCCGGGTGACCCAGGCAAAATCATCCCGATGCAGGTTTAGTTGGGCCAGCGGATCACGGGCGTGACCATCGAAGCCCGCCGATATCAACAGAAGATCCGGTCGCCACGCCCGCAGCGCCGGCAGTATGCGCTGGTCATAGGCGACCCGGAACGATTCCGAACCCGAACCGGGCGGCAGCGGCACGTTGACGATGTTGTCGTATCGGCCGGTTTCCGATTCCAGGCCGGTGCCGGGATAACACGGCGACTGGTGCGACGAGGCGTAAAACAGCTCTTGCCGGTCCTGAAACGCGGCCTGGGTGCCGTTGCCGTGATGAACATCGAAATCGACCACCGCGACCCGCCGCGCACCGCCCGATACCTGCGCGTGTCTGGCCCCGATGGCGATGTTGTTGAACAGGCAGAAGCCCATCGCCCGGTCGGGTTCGGCATGATGACCGGGCGGTCGTATGGCGCAAAAGGCATTGTCGGCCCGACCGTTCAGCACCGCATCAACGGCGGCTGTAACGGCGCCGGCCGCCCGCAATGCCGCCTCGCCGCTTTTTGGCGACATTGCGGTATCGGCATCGACGCGGGCATGGCCGCTGTCGGGCACTCTGGAAAAAATATCCTCAACATGCGTGGCCGAATGGACCAGTTCCAGGTCGGATATCCCGGCCTTCGGCGCCTGGCGCCGGACCAATCCCCCGAATGAATCAGCAGACAGCGATTTTATTACCGCCCGCAGACGATCCGGACGCTCCGGGTGCGAAGCCCCGGCATCGTGGTCAATACAGACCGGATGACTGTAAAGTTCGGTCGTCATAACCCATAGTGGGCGATAGCATGCGTGCTTGCCAAGGCTTTGCTTTTAAGACCCGTGATAAATCTCTATATGTTGTCGGGGAACAATTTTGGTCTGGTATAATCTGGTGCGATTTCACTTTCTGTTCCCGATCCTGGTCCTGACGGTTTCGGCTTTCCCGCTGGCCGCCCAGGAAGCGGCCCGGGTCGGCGTCGATACGGTAATAAACCAGCCGATGATCCAGACGGCGCCGGTAATCGGGCGACTGGTCGCCGCCCAGGCCGGTGTGGTAGCGGCGCGCATCGCCGGACCGATCGCCGAAATGCGGGTCCGGGTCGGTGACCGCGTTAGCAAGGGCGATATCGTATCGGTGCTTGTCAAGGATACCCTGTACTGGCGGCACCAGTTGAACCTGGCCCGGGTCGGCGAGGCCGAGGCCGCCCTGGAAACCGCGAAATCGGTGGTCGATTTGCGCCGCCAGGAAATGTCCAGAATGGATCAACTCAAGAAATCCGCAGCCTTCAGCCAGGCCCGTCTGGCGGACAAGAAGCTGGAGGTGGCCAGCGCCCGAAGCGCCGCGGCGCAAGCTCAGGCGGCCCTGTTGAGCGCCCGGGCCAATTTACGGCTTGCAAAAATCAACCTTGATAACGCCGATATCAGGGCGCCGTTCGGCGGCGTCGTCTCGGAACGGCTGATTGATGTCGGGGCCTATGTCGGCGTCGGCGGCCCGGTTATCGGCCTGATTGACGATGACCACCTAGAAATCGAGGCCCGTGTCCCGGCGGCCCGCATCGACGGCCTGCGCGGCGGCGATAAAGTCGGCTTTAGCCTGGAACAGGGCGGCGACGGCAAGCGGCAAAAATATACCGCGACGGTACGCGCCGTGGTTCCCGACGAAGACCCCCTGACCCGTACCCGCGTGGTCCGCTTCGTTTCTGATTTCGGCCCGGACGCCCAGGGACTGGCATCCGGTCAAAGCGTCGTGCTGGCCCTGCCGGCGGCTAAATCCGAACGAGTCACCACCGTTCACAAAGACGCGGTGCTGAATAAAAGGGGCAAGAATGTGGTTTTCATCGTCGAAAGCGGCAAGGCCAACATTCGCCAGCTCCGGCTGGGTCGGGCAGTGGGTAACCGTTTCGTCGTGCTGTCGGGATTGACCGCCGGCGATGTGGTCATCGTGCGCGGCAATGAACGGCTGCGGACGGGTCAGAAAGTCAGCCCGCAATGAACCTGATCCGGCTGTCCATCGACCGCCCGATCGCCGTCATCGCCGCGGTTTTGATGATTATCCTGTTCGGCCTGGTCGCCCTGCGGACAATCCCCATCCAGTTGACCCCCGATGTTCGCAAACCGGTAATTTCCATCCGCACCAACTGGACCGGCGCGGCGCCGGCGGAAATCGAACGCGAGATCGTCAACCGTCAGGAAGAGGTGCTGCGCGGCCTGGAGGGGCTGGAGAAAATATCCAGCCGCTCGCGGGATGGCCGGGCCTCCATATCACTGGAATTTTCCATCGAACGGGATATGGACAAGGCCATGCTGCTGGTCTCCAACAGGCTCGACCGGGTCGGCGGTTACCCCGCCGAAGCCGATGAACCGACCCTGGATACCGCCGGCAGCGAAGACGCCCCCATCGCCTGGCTGACGCTGACCCGCACCGGCGGCAACAACCGCGATATTGGCACCTATGGCGACTATGTCGAAGACGTTATCCAGGACCGCCTGGAGCGGGTCCCGGGCGTGTCTTTGGTCAATGTTTACGGGGGCACCAAAAGGCAGATGGAAGTGGTCGTCGATCCATCGAAAATGGCCCGCTACGGTTTGACCGTTCCGCGGGTCGTGAACGCCCTGGCGGCGGCCAATTCATCGGTTTCGGCCGGTCAGGTCGATGAAGGCAAGCGCCGCTACGTAGTCCGCACCGAAGGCGATTTGACAAGCATCGGGCAAATCCGTTCGGTGGTTCTAAGAAGCAATATGGATGCCCGCACCGGCAGCATCGCCAGGGTCACGGTCGGCGATATCGCCCGGGTCGGCTTCGGTTACAGGAAAGCGACGGCGACCATCCGCAGGCTTGGCAAACCGGCCATAGTCATCAATGCGGTGCGCGCCACCGGGGCCAACGTCATCGACACCATGAAAGGCATCCGCCGGGCCGTTGTCGAACTGAACCGGGATTTTTTACCGGCCGAGCAACTGGTTCTCGATCAGGTTTATGACGAGACCGTCTATATTAATTCAGCCATCGATCTGGTGCAGCAGAACATATATGTCGGCGGCGCCATGGCCGCGCTGATCCTGCTGCTGTTCTTACGCTCGGGCGCGACTACCCTGATTATTTCGCTGGCCATCCCGGTTTCGGTTATCGGTTCTTTCGTTGCCATGGCCGCCATGGGCCGGTCGATCAATGTCATATCGCTGGCCGGTATCGCCTTCGCCGTCGGCATGGTTGTCGATGCCGCCATCGTCGTATTGGAAAATATCTACCGGCGCCGCCAACAGGGGATGGCTGCGGACAAGGCGGCCTATACCGGCACCCGGCAGGTCTGGGGGGCGGTCCTGGTATCGGCCCTGACCACGGTGCTGGTATTTGCTCCGATACTGATCATGAAGCAGGAAATCGGGCAGTTGTTTCGCGATATCGCGGTCGCTATTTCGGTCGCCGTGACCTTGTCGCTGATCGTTTCGCTGACCCTGATACCGGCATTGTCCAACCGCTTGTTAAGGAAAATGCCGGCCAGTACCCGGACCCGGCGGTTGCCGTTGATTGATGATTTTGCGGCCTGGTTCACCCGCATGGTTGTCGGCTTTAGCCGTATTTGCGTCAACAGCAGGATGGTGTCTATTATCGTCATCCTGGTCATTTGCGGCAGCGCCGCCGTCGCCACGGCGCTTTTTCTGCCGAAGCTTGAATATTTGCCCGAAGGCAACCGCAATCTGGTAATCGGCGCCCTGATGCCGCCGCCGGGCTATAACCTGAAGACCGCCACGGAGATCGCAAAAGAAGTCGAAGACGCCGTCAGGCCATTGTGGGCCAGTGAAACCGGCCCGGAATCGAAACCCGGCGAACCGCCTAAAATCGAAAATTTCTTCTTCGTAGCCAGGCCTTCCTCGACCTTTGTCGGGGCCAGCAGCGTCGATCCCGAACGGGTTTCTGAACTAATTCCGGTAATCCGCAAACCGGTGTTCAAGGAACCCGGCACCTTTGGCTTTATCACCCAGCCGTCACTGTTCGGCCGTTCCATCGGCAGTGGCCGTTCCATCGATTTCGATATTTCCGGACCCGATCTGGAAGAAGTCCTGGGATTCGCCCTGCAAGCCACCGCCGATATCAACAGGCTACTGCCCCGCGAGGAAGGCAATCAGCTTCGTCCGCGACCGGGGCTGGAACTGGGTGCGCCGGAAGTCAGGATTTATCCGGACCCGGTCCGGCTTGCCGACAACGGCCTGACGGCCAGGGAATTCAGCCAGACCGTCGATGCTTTCAACGATGACCTGCGAATCGCCGAAATTACCATTGATGGCAAGCGCATCGATCTTGCGTTAAGGGGCCTTAAGGGCGAAATTACCGAAACTCAGGGGATCGGCAACCTGCCGGTGGTCACCCGGTCGGGCGATATAGTGGCGGTGGATTCACTGGCCGACATCAAGATAACGTCCGGGCCGACGGAAATCCTGCATAAGGGACGGCAACGCACGGTAAGTCTGGAAGTTCGCCCTTCGGCGCAAATGCCGCTTGAAACGGCCATGGAAATCCTGACCGACCAGGTCATCGCTCCACTGCGTGAAAAAGGGCTGCCGCCGGGGTTGTCGATAGAACTTTCCGGGACTGCCGACAAGCTGACCGAAGCCTGGAAAAGCATGGTATTCAATTTGCTGATCGCGGTAATTATCGTCTATTTGGTGATGGCGGTGCTGTTCGAAAGCTTTATCTACCCGCTTATCATCGTGCTGTCGGTGCCCCTGGCCACCGCCGGCGGCGTCGGCGGGCTGGCCGTGCTGAATCTGTTCGTCCGCCATCAACTCGATATGCTGACCCTGCTGGGTTTCGTGATTCTGGTCGGCATAGTCGTCAACAACGCCATCCTGCTGGTCCACCAGACCCTGTATCATCATCGCCAGGAAGGACTGGGGTTCGAAGATTCGTTGGTCGAGGCGACCCGCAACCGGATCAGACCGATCTTCATGTCTACCCTGACCAGTATTTTCGGCATGCTGCCGCTGGTCGTTTTCCCCGGCGCCGGCTCGGAACTCTATCGGGGCCTGGGCTCCGTCGTGGTCGGCGGCCTGGCCCTGTCGGCGGTGATGACGCTGGCCATCATTCCGCCGCTGATGTCGCTGGTTTCGGGATTCGCCGAAAAAAGACAATAATTAACTGGTGACCTCGATACGGATGACAAAGACGCCATCCCGTTCGCCGCTGCTAAGCAGTTTATGCCTGGTGGTCTCGCAGAATATTTCGAAATCGTCCGGCGCTCCGGAATCCGTCGCCAGAACTTCCAGAATATCGCCCGGGATCAGTTCCTTGATCGCCCGGTTGGCCCGCAATACCGGCACCGGGCAGCCCAGCCCCTTGACATCCAGCGTCGTCGTTTCGGTCATTCCATGGCCCGCCACTGTTGAAACATCTGAGATTATTTTACAGGAAACACGACCGGTTGTACCAGCGGAGAGAAACCGGCATTTTCACAAAAAATTTGTTGCGGTGCAGCATTTTTTCATCAAATTTTCATGTTATGTTACGACCAATATGCCTGGTGGCGGCGGTGTAATCCAGACTGGAAATTCCCGGATAAAAATAATCATTACCTATACCGTTCTAACACATTGTTATATTTGATGTATTATTATATTAAATTATTGAACACCAGCGAAACCGGGGTATATTTCGGAAAATTATCCATACCGCACTGCACAATTTTTTCATGAAATAATTCTGGCCCAAGCCGTTTATATTATGTAGTGTTAATTTAAGGGTTAGATTATTACCGAGGGTTCCTGGGGGGAACCCGTGGTGCAACGGTTTTTTTAATCGAAAGGTTTTGGGAAAATGCTTAACGATAACCAGCAAATTATTGATCTGGAGCGCATCCAGGACAACGCGCGCCGGGCCAGTACGCTGCTAAAGGCCATGAGTAACCAGCACCGCCTGATGATTTTGTGCCAACTGGTGCCGGGCGAGAAGTGTGTCGGTGAACTGGAAAAAGTTGTCGGATTAAGCCAATCGGCCCTGTCCCAGCATCTTGCCCGGCTGCGCCGTGATGATCTGGTTAGCACGCGCCGCGAAGCCCAGACGATTTATTATAATCTGGCCGGCGACGAGGCCAGCGCGGTAATCGAAACCTTGTACGGATTGTATTGCGCCGCCGAAGCGACCCTGACCTTTGACGGCATGGAAAACGCGACGGCGCAAAGGGCGGTTATATGATTTATGGCGGGAAGCGCTAATTCCAGCGCTTTTTGGCGTATGGCGTCTCTTCTTCTTTTTCCCTGGCCAATATCCAGCGTATTTCTTCCTTGATGATATCCATGTGATGCCCCGGTTCTGCCTTTAGCACGGCGACGATGATGGCCCGCCGCACGGCCGCCGGAAACCGGGACAGATTTTCCAGAAACAGGAACTTGATGGCCGGTCGGATATTTGCCGATAGCAACAGGCTGATGACCAGTTTCCGGCGGATATCGTTGCGCATATTACCGGCTTCGGTAAGTTCGAAAAACTGCCGGACAAACAGCCGGGGGGCGATGCCGCCATCGAGCAGGGATTTGAGATTGGCCCGCAAGGCGCCGGTATAATTGCGGCGTGACCGGGCTATAAATTTTGCGGCGTGGCCCCTGATCGACGTTATCGCGTCGGGGTCGAATGCCTGATCGGTTATCATGGCGATACATTTTTTTACCACCGGATGCCGCGAGGTTTCGCCGACCACGCCGTAAACACCGGCCAGCAGCTTGGTTTTACGCCCCAGCGGGCTCATCCGCGCCGCCGCCGCCAGGGCCATCGGCGCTTCCGGATCCCTGGTCGCCATCATCGCCAGGGCTATCGGGTCTTCGATGGTTTGCAGGTCCAGGTTATGGTTCATCAGATATTCCGGCACCAGAATATTGTATTCTTCTCCGGGAACACAGATCGGCTCGCCGGTCTTGTAATTTTCCTTAATTTCCAGCGCCGCTTTCAGGCCGGCATGGGTGAAACCAGCCAGATTACTCATGGCCGCCACCCAGGCGTTCTGGATCCGTGCCGCATACCATTTTATCGCCGGTATCGCGCCACCACTGGCGGAACAGACGCGTCCCCTTGGTCACCGCGCCGGGGCTCAATGTGCCGTTAATCGTTTCCTGGCGCCGCAAATATTGAATAATGGATTTCAAGGTGGCCTTCAGACGCAATCCTTTTGGACCTTCCCGGCGGCATTGGTCCTGAAGTTCTTCGATCCTGTTAGCCAGCATGAGAGTCAGAAAGACCAGTGTCGGCGCCGGTATTTTCAATTTGCCGTTACGCCATTTGCTGTATGTCGGCGCCGCAACGCCGACGATACCAGCCATTTGCTTGCCTGGAATCCTGGCGATAGCCAAACCGCGAAATACCGGGAACAACTGGCCCGTCGCCACGTCGACGACCTGCCCGCCGTTTTCCACATTTTCCCCCGAATAAAACATTTAGCGCTTTTTTTTAATAACCGAATTCGTTTCTTTTTTCGGACAAGAGTTTGCCTGGAGACAAGTTATGTGCCTGAATTCTTAACAAATACTATATTTTGGGGTCATATATTGATTTTAGCGCAAATACCGCGCTTGAACGGGCGCAAACGGTAAATTTGCAATTAATGCCAATCCCGGAACGGATATTTACTGACCTGTCTTTTGCGGAATATTCGCCCGGAAACAACACAACATGATGTATGTCTGGTGTTGACAATACCCATCATATATCATAATCGGGTCATTGCTTGTTATTTAAAAAGAATCCATTGATTCCAAGGGGTCACATGGGAAGAAAAACAAATAATGGTTCAATCGGACCGGACGAACGGACCGGCGACGCGGCGGACCGGCCTTTTTGCGTATTTTATGTCGATCCGGTAACGCCGAAGGCCATTAACGCCGAAACCGTTATGGCGCCGTGCGATGACGAGGCCCGGCGCCTGGCCCGTGAAAAACACAAGCATTGCACGATCCTGTATGTGCGTGGCGTCGGCGCCGAAAATGACGATGCCGCTCCGGCCCCTATGGAACGGGCCTGCAATCGCCATCTGCCGCCTTTGCAAGGCCTGCCCGGGGCCCGTTTCATCGACGGCGAATTCCGCGCCACCCGGAACGGCGACGAGACTGAACTGGATGCAATAAGCGATTAATGCGCATCGGCATTGACCTGGGCGGCAGCAAAATTGAAGGCATCCTGCTTGGCGATGATGGCCGTGAGTTGGCCCGGGGCCGTGTCGCCACGCCCGCCGGCAATTACCGCGCCACCGTCGATGCCGTCGCCAACCTGATATCCGAACTGGAAAAATCAGCCGGCGCGGGGCCATCGAAAGCGACTGTCGGCATCGGTATTCCCGGCACCCTGTCTCCGGCCACTTCCCTTATAAAAAATGCCAATTCCACCTGTTTGATCGGCCACCCGCTGGATACCGACCTGACCGAACAGATCGGTCGCCCGGTACGACTGGCAAACGACGCCAACTGTTTCGCCATTTCCGAAGCGACGGATGGCGCCGCCGCCGGCGCCGCAGTGGTTTTCGGGGTTATTCTCGGCACCGGCGTGGGCGGCGGTATCGTCATAAACGGCCAGGCACTGACCGGCAGCAACGCCATCGCCGGGGAATGGGGCCATAACCCCCTGCCCTGGAGCGGCGACGGGGAAACTCCCGGTCGGCAATGCTATTGCGGCAAACAGGGCTGCATCGAAACCTTTCTGTCCGGCCCGGCCCTGGCCGATGACTACCGGCAGGCCGGCGGGCGGACGTATTCCGCCATGGAAATCGCCACAATCGCGCCGGGAGTCGATCCGGACCTGGCCGAAACCGTGCTGACGCACTATGAACACCGCCTGGCCAGGGCGCTGGCCGGTGTTATCAACATACTGGACCCCGATATCATCGTCCTCGGCGGCGGCCTGTCCAATATGGCGCGGCTTTATGACAACGTGCCGCACCTGTGGCGGCAATGGGTATTTTCAGACCAGGTATCGACCCCCCTGGTGATAAATCATCATGGCGATTCCAGCGGCGTTCGCGGCGCCGCCTGGCTGTGGCCGCTGTAGAAAATATTCCGCACCCGGCAAATTTTTCCCGTTACCCCGCTGTTTTAGCCCTCAAGCGGCATATTTTGCCTCCTGCGAAATACAATAACCGATTGTTTTAATTGATATTTAATTCTGGCACAGGCCTTGCTCCCGAATACTGGAAACCGGTGAATGTTTTGTTAACATTTATTCGCAACAACCAGTTTATAAGGAAAAAAAAGCCGTGGATTTTTCCAGGATCGAGACCAGTCTGAAACGTCCCGGCATGGACGATCAAAGTGAATTGCTGCGGAATGTTCACCTGCTCGTAGATTGCTTTGTGCAATCCGGCGGCGGCCTTCAGGGCGGCGGCGATGCTACTGATACATCCATCGCGGGCGACGCGCTGGTCGCCGCAACCCTGGCCGAACGACGGATCAACGAACTTTCGAAGCGGGTCAATGAGCTGGAAAAACTGGCGATGACCGATGAACTGACCGGCCTGATGAACCGCCGTGGCTTCGATGCAGAACTGAACCGGGCGCTTTCGTCAGCGGCGCGATACGGCGAACGCGGCGTACTGATTTATATAGATCTGGATGATTTCAAGCCGATCAACGATCATTACGGCCACTCGGCCGGGGACGAGGTGTTGCGCCATGTCGGTCGCTTGCTGGCCGACAATATCCGCGACACCGATTACATCAGTCGCCTGGGCGGCGACGAATTTGCCGTACTGATGCCCCGGACCCTCTGGAAAAATGGCCTGGCGCGGGCCGGCCTCATCGAAAACCGCCTGAACAAGGCCCGGATTATTTGGCAGGGACAGCCCATCGCCATACAGGCCAGCCTGGGACTGCAAAGCTACGCTTCCGGTGATAACCCGTCCGATCTACTGAAAAGAGCCGACGAGGCCATGTACAAGACAAAAAGGTGCCGGGCCAGTCTGCTCGGCGGAGAAATTGGCCAAAAGAAGAAAAGAAATACCCCCGCCGAACGACCGTTGCGGCGATTTCTGTACGCCGCATCCTGATTGTGGGCGCGGCGGACAAGGCAGCCCCGCCCTACCCCTGGCCGGGGAATAGCCCTGCCCCGCCGCGAAACAATCGCCCCGCCTCCAGAACGGGGGCGGGGCGAAAACCGGGATCATCGGTAGCGCAATGAAGATTACCCAATTTACCTTGCCGCCAATGCAATCGGACCGTGCCGTTATTGACGCCGCCACCGGGCGCG
>VAPM010149411.1_pt1 | contig 10820 bp, 11 predicted proteins | sample 3395091 | NCBI WGS metagenome assembly VAPM01 (sample SAMN08290445, study PRJNA428436) | hydrothermal vent metagenome | isolation source: Deep-sea hydrothermal vent chimney 3 | place: Pacific Ocean: Juan De Fuca Ridge | reverse complement strand
GATTATCTTTACCCGGCCGGAGTCAGAACGATCGGCACCACCGGACAAGCTCCGCAAACTCCTGCCGCCGGAGCTGGCGGAACAGTCCGTCTGCGCGGCCACGGTGGACGAAGCCCTTGAACGGGCCGAAAAAAAGGCGGCAAACCGGGACCTGATCTGCGTGGCCGGTTCACTCTACCTGGTAGGCCGGGCACGACAAATGCTCTGCGGGGAGCTTGTAGACGGCTCATGAAAAACGATTTCTTCGGCTTTGACGGGATGGACGAGGCCTTCATCCGGGCGGAACGCGACAAGGCCCGCAACCTGCGGAAGACCCGCTGGTGGCAGCAGAAAACAGCCTCGGGCACCTGTTATTACTGCGGCCGGCCGGTCGGCTTTAAAAACCTGACCATGGACCATATCATTCCCCTTTCCCGGGGCGGCCGCTCAACCAAGGACAACCTGGCCCCCTGCTGCAAGGCATGCAATATCAGGAAAAAAAATTCCCTGCCGGTGGAATGGCAGGAGTACCTCGACTCGCTGGCAGACTCGGGATAGCGCGGCGGAAAAGAGCCGGTTGAAAATGAATGGTATAGTCCGCAATATTGTGGTATAGAAAGTCTCTTTACAAAATCTGCTCTCTGCACATCATACTGCACAGGCAAACCACACAAAGTGCAAACCCCGTGTGGGCGAGTAGCTCAGCTGGATAGAGTGTCGGCCTCCGAAGCCGAAGGTCGCGGGTTCGAATCCCGCCTCGCCCACCATCAAGGTGATTCAGGGCTGTTTCGGTCCGCTTGAGGAGTCGCGCCGCGCGACGAAAATCCTCTGCTGTTTTTCCCGTCCGTCCGAAACCCTTACGGAATATCTCTCATGTCCCCTTCCTCATCCCCCCAGGCTGAACTCCGATCCGCCCGCCGGCGGGCCGCGGTCTCCATCGGCCTGAACCTGTGCCTGGCCGTGGGCAAGGGAGTGGCGGGCGTTGCCGGTAACAGCACCGCCCTGCTCGGGGACGCCATCCATTCCGCCGCCGACGTGTTTGCCTCGACCGCCACCTATGTCGGCCTATGGGTTGCGGGCCGGGAGCATCCCTCTTTCCCCTATGGCCTCTACAAGGCCGAGACCGTCGCCACCCTGGTAACCTCGGTGGCGGTCCTGGTGGCAGCCTGCGAGATCGGCCGTCAAGCCCTGTTCGGACCGGAGCGGCTGCCGATTGTCGGTATTGCCTTGCCGGTGGCCCTGCTTTCCCTTGTCGTAACCCTGGGTTTCGGAATCATGCAGCTCAGTGCCGGACGCCGGCTCAACTCCACGGCCCTGCAGGCCGATGCCCGTGATTACCTTGCCGACAGCCTTTCCACTGCCGTGGTCCTGCTGGGACTGGTGGCCGGCTATTTCGGCTTTGCCGTGGACCGCTGGGCCGCCGGAGCGGTTTCCCTGTTCGTCTTCCGGGCCGGCGGCCATCTCATGGTGACCGCGATCAAGGACCTGCTCGACGGGGCCATGGACCGGGATACGGAACGGGAGATCATCCGGATGGTCGAGGAATATCCCCGGGTGACCAGGGTAAAACGCTGCCTGAGCCGGACCGCGGGCGGCCGGTTTATCATTGACATGGACGTGGTGTTGAAGACCCGGTCCCATCAGGTCGCCGACCAGGTGGCGGACCGCCTGGAGGTAGAGATTCCGGAACAGTTCCCGCGGGTGGTCATGGCCCGGATCCGGCCTCATTACGGCCGGGAGGATATCATCAGGCGTCTGACTCCGGTGGCAAGGCCGGAGGGCGGGGTGGTGGAACACCTGGCCCGGGCACCCTGGTTTCTGCTCGAGCTGGTCGACGAGACCGCCGGCAACAAGGTGGTAAGAAGAGAATATGTGGAAAACCCCCACTGGCGGGAGGAACGGAAGAAAGGTTTCCTGACCGGCCGCTGGCTCCTGAGTCTCAAGCCCGACCAGGTATTCGCCCCCGGCCCCCACGAGGGGACCGCCGAGGCCCTGCTGCGGGAGGCCGGAGTCGAGGTGAAGAAGAGCAGGCCCGGCGCAGCCTGACCTGGCGAAACAAGGTTGATCTTGCCGGGCAGGAAGCGTTCGAGAACGGTGCATCTACTGCATAAAAAAAATGTAAAAGGTCTTGACACGGGGATTTTTTACCTGCATTATGAACATAGTTTCATAATAATACGAGAGAGACATGCCCCGACCAAAAAGGAAACGCTTTGTTCAATCCATGCCGACGGCAGTTTTTTTCAAGCCCCGGGGGGTTCCTTTGCGTGAACTCAAGGGGGTTGTTTTGCCGCTGGAAGGTTTTGAGGCCTTTCGCCTTGTGGATGGGGAAGGTCTGTCCCGAGAGGAAGCAGCCGTCCTCATGGAAGTTTCCAGGCCGACCTTGTGTCGTATCCTGATGGAAGCGCGCAGAACCGTGGCAAGAGCTTTGACCGGCGGCATGGCCATCCGTATTGACGGTGGTTCATACCGCCTAGGAGAGGATGCACGACAAGGTACCGGCAGCAGGAGGTGACATTGCGGCGGCCAGCGTAACCGACGTGCAGGAGTATAATTTTCCGCCCGAGGGGATTTTCGTGTTTCCCGGGATTTGTCTCTCAACGGATATAACCTTTTTCAGGAGGATTACACCATGGCACTTGTAGGTATTCCATCCACCAACCCCGGCGGACTTGACGCCCCTTTCGGAACCCATTTCGGTCACTGCGACCTGTACACTGTTATTAATGTGGAAGATGGAGATATCAAGGACATTCGGACACTGCCCAATATCTCCCACCAAGAGGGCGGATGTTTGGCGCCGGTCCAGCATCTTGCAGATAACGGCGTAAAAATCTTAATTGCAGGCGGCATGGGCATGCGGCCGTTAATGGGGTTTAACCAGATGGGAATCGATGTATATTATTCCGGCGGGGTGCCGACTGTGGGCGAAGCCGTCCAAGCGTTCCTTGACGGAAAACTACAGACATTCAGTACGAATCAGACCTGTGGCGATTGCGAAAACTGACGGGATCCCTGTGTTGCTGCGGGAAGACATAGCCGGGAAGATGGGTATGCCGGTTAACCATTATCGTGCAGTCTACTCATGAAAAAACAAAGCACACCCTCATGCACCAAATAAAACCAATAGGAATAATACATTCTCCTTATTGCACAATTGGAGATATGCCCATTCAACCCAGAGGAGCACCCAGGGTCGAGGGGTACGTACTGGTGGATGAAAAATACATAGGTGGGCTGCGGGACCTTGAAGGTTTCAGCCATATTTATCTTTTGTATAGTTTTCATGAGGCGACACGAACAGAGTTGCTTGTAACACCTTTCATGGACAAACAAACAAGGGGTGTATTTGCTACACGCTCTCCTCTACGGCCAAATCATATCGGGATATCCATTGTTCAATTGAAAAGCGTCGAACGGAACAAAATTGCCGTACAAGGTATTGATATACTTGACGGAACACCATTGTTGGATATCAAGCCATACGTGGAAAAATTTGATGCCGTGCACGAAAGTATTTCCGGTTGGCTACAGGCCAGTGATGAAGAAATCAGTAAAAAACGTTCAGATAATAGATTCTGGTAATAAATAAGGAGACTTCTTATCATGTTCAGCATCATCCTTGTCAGTTCCAGGCAGGAGATTCTTGCTCCCTTTCGGGGCACAGAGGTCCCGTGATGTTCAGCTGCTTGCTACCGGTTCAGAGATGGTGGAACGTGTTCGTCAACAGCCGCCCCATCTTGTTATCATTGACGAGCAGTTTGCAGGTGTCTCTCCCCTTGACCTGGTCAAGGAACTTCTTAAGATCAACGCCATGGTGTACGTGGCCCTGGTGAGCGCTATGGATGAGGAGGTGTTCCATGATGCCACGGAAGGACTTGGCATACTTGCCAGGCTACCGTCGCCGCCCGGCCCCGGGGATGCTGATACGCTTGTGGAAAAATTAAAAAAGGTTCCCTGTCAAGTCTCTCCGGAGAAGCCTTGTTTGTTCCCCGACCCGGACTCAACTATGCCTTCCCCATATGGGGCATTTGCATCCTGCAGGCCAGCGAAGCAGATCAAATCCCCCTGAACTCCGGGGAACAGGGATCTCTCAGCCTTCATCCTCCCGGGATTTTTGCCCCTGATACCGTGTTGCGGCCCGGATCAGGCCCGGGGCCCACTCCCCGGTTCCCGTGGCCAGAACGTGGGTATAGAGGGCCATGACATTATTTTTCACCAGGCCGTCGCGGCCGCCCATAAATCCGGTACCCCGCTCGATGCTCAAGACAAGATCATCCGGCTTGCCGTCCCATTCGAGGACCGTGGAATAGCGGAACTCATGGCCCCGGACCCGGGTGTGTTGCGGATAAAATGGATTGGCCAGATCGGCGCTGAAGATGGAATAGCCGTGCGCCTGGGGTTTCCGGGAGATGCCGAAGGTGACGGGAAAAACCCCGGCCAGGGGATATTCGGTCCCGTCGATGACAATGGCGCGGCCGAGAAAAATCAGGCCGCCGCATTCGGCGTATATGGGCAGTCCCCTTTCCGCCTCCCGGCGGACCGAGGCCCTGAAGCCGGTATTGTCAGCCAGCCGCCGGGCGCTGGTTTCCGGAAAACCGCCGCCGATGTAGAGACCGTCAAGACCGGCAGGCAACGCCGGCGCGCTCAGGGCGTCGATCATGACCAGCCTGGCGCCCGCACCCCGCAGGGCCTCGAGATTTTCTTCGTAATAAAACTGAAAGGCCCGGTCACGAAGAACGCCGATGGTCACGGCCGGTTCACACGCGGGAGCCTGCCGCGCGGCCGCAGCCGTTGGCACCGAAGCTACAGGGCGCATCAGGTTGCGAATGGCCTCAAAGTCGAAATACTTGCCGGCGATTTCCGCCAGCTCCGACACTGCAACATCCGCAGTCCCGTACTCCTGGGGCGGGGTGACGCCGAGACGACGCATGGGGAAAATATCCTTTTTCAGCCGCGGCACAATCCCCATGACCGGAATGGCGGTAATGCGCTCGACCGACTGCCTGATGATCGATTCATGCCTGGGGGTGGCGATCTGGTTCAGGATCACGCCGCCGATCCGCAGACGGTGGTCCAGTTCCCGGCAGCCCAGGACCATGGCCGCCACCGTTCTCGTGGTCTTGCTGCAGTTGACCACCAGCAGGACCGGCAGATCAAGCTGAATGGCCAGCTCGGCCGTGGAAAAGCCGCCCTCGGCGTTCACCCCGTCGTAGAGCCCCCGGTTCCCCTCGATGATTGCAAAATCGGCGCCCGCGCAATGCCGCTGAAACGAGTCCGCAATAGCCTCCGGGCTCATGAGATAAGGATCAAGGTTATAACAGGGCCGGCCGGCGGCTCTGGTCAGCCAGCCCGCGTCGATATAATCGGGTCCCTTCTTGAACGGTACCACCTGCCGGTCCGGGCCGCGCAGGGCGGCCACCAGGCCCACCGCCACCACCGACTTGCCGGAGCCGCCGCTCAGGCCGGCAACCACGAGGCTTTTCACACCATCACTCATCTGTCCTCCTTTGCTTCTCGTTCCTTATCGTGGCGTATCCTGCCGAATTCGGCCCACACCTGGTGATAGAGATCATTCATCCGCCGTTCAAGCCGGAGCCGGAACTCCTCAATGCCTTCGGCCTGCAGTTGCGGCGGTACATTCATCGGCTCACCGTAGCGCATGATAATCCGGCAGAAGGGCATGGGCAGAACCGTCCGGTCCCAACTGCGGAAGGCCTTGTAGCGATCGGCAGCCCAGACCATGGGCATGATGGGCGCTCCGGTTTTCGAGGCCAGGAAAATGGCACCCGGCTGGACCCGGCGGGCCGGACCCTGGGAACCGTCGGCCACAATGCCGACATTACGACCGTCACGGATGAACCGGAGCAACCTTTTCAAGGCCGGGACGCCCCGGCGGTTGGATGAACCGCGAACAGTTTCAACAGCAAGAAGGCCGGCGATACGGGCGATATACTCGCCGTCCCGGCTGGCGCTCACCAGGACCACCGCCGGATAGCGCCGTACACGCACATGGTGAAAAATGTAGAGAATCGAATAATGCCAGAACGGCACGATTACCGCCCCCTGTTTCCGGGCAGCTTCGAAATGCCGCTCGCCGCGCAGGGTACAGCGGCAGGTGGCGAACCACAGCCGGGTCACCCCCACGTAGAGGCGCGGCAGGATTACCAGGGAGAGCCGGTAAAAAAAATTCCCCACGGCTGAATCTCAGATCGGCGGGGCGATGGTCACGACGATCCGCATATCGGTTACGGCCTTGACCCCGTGCGGTTCGCGGATATCGGAGACCAGCATGTCGCCGGTCCGGGCCGGGATCGAGGCGTCGTTATCACCGAGAAAAAAACCCTCGCCTTCGATAACCAGGATGCTCAGTTGGCCTTCAATGTCATGGGAATGAACAGGGAACAGCACGCCGGCCTGCAGGTTGAAGTTAATGATCTTGAAAAATTCCGACTCATGAACAACAAAACTTTTCATGCCCAGGGGATTGAACTCCCTCGTCTTGTCTAATTCAATTTTTTTCATATCCGATCTCCCTTGTTCTTGTTTTGTGCCGTGACAAAAGACGGCTTCATTCCCCCGCCTGCTCGCGGAGCGCCGCCCGGGCCTCGTTATTCGAGCCGAGCAGCAGGGCCAGCCGGCGGGTGTTCTCGTTGCCGGCCAGAATAATTTTGAGAGTCATGGTCAGCGGTACGGATAAAAGCATGCCGACCGGCCCCAGGACCCACCCCCAGAAGGCCATGGAAACAAAAATGACCAGGGGGGACAGGCCGATCCCGGAGCCCATGATTTTCGGTTCCACAACATTGCCGATGATCATGTTGATCACCAGGTAGCAGGCCGCGGTTGCGGCTGCCGCGCCGGTCCCGATCTGGACGAGAGCGAGCAGCACTGCCGGTACGGCCGCGATAATGGAGCCGATGGTGGGGATGAAATTAAGGAGGAAGGCCACCAGGCCCCACATCACGGCAAAGTCAACGCCGATAACCTTCAGGGCCACGGTGACCAGCACCCCGGTCATCAGGCTGGTCATGGTTTTAAGGACCATGTAGCGGTTGACGCCTTTGGTGATTTCGGCATACTCTTCCAGGTCCGCATCGCGCTTGCCGGCCATGGCCCGCAGTTTGTCCGGAAAACCGGCCGCTTCAAACAGGATGAAGACAAAGGTCAGGGTAATCATAAAGGTATTGGTCAACAAACCGCCCATGGTATTGAGGGTGTTGGCGACCATGTTCATGATCTTTCCCGGGTCGAACTGGTCAATGAGGGTCTGATCGGTCACCTTGATCCCATGAGTTCCCAGCCAGGCAATGACTCCGGCCAGCATGGTTTGCAGGCGTGACTGATACAGCGGCAGGCTTTTTGAAAAATCGGTGATCGAGGAGCCGACCAGGGTGGCCACTCCGGTTTCGATAACGATCAGGCCCGCGACCAGGATGATGATTGAGAGAAACGGCGGGATCCCTTTCGTCCGCAGCCAGTACAGCGGCGGCGCGCAGATAACGGCCAGGAAGACGGCCAGGAGCAAGGGAATAATGAGCGATTTTGCCGACATGATCCCGGCAACAATCACCACCAGCGCGGCAAGATTGATGAGCATGGCTTGGATCCGTTCCTCTAGGTTGCGCCCATCCGGCAATAGTCTTTTTGCCCGATCCCGGCATTATACTCAAAAAACAATCTTCGGAATATCACTTATATACCTGCGGTTATTTTTTCGCCGGCCTCGGAGTCTCCCGCCGGCCTGCGGGGCGGCCGATAACGGATTCAGAATGTATCGGTCGGCTATCGTTTTATCATGCCGCCGACCGGCGGTCAAATCCATCCCGATCCGGTCGGCCCGGAACTCCTTATGCGCCTCTCGTAACGGGTGTCCGGGGACGGTCGGCTGCTGATTTTCCCCTTGCATTCTTTTTGTTGTCCTGTTTTTGTACTCTTTGCCGGAGACTATTCGTAGGAACCGACGGCTTTGTTTTCCTACCGCACTGTCACTCTTGAGGTTCAGGTCTTTTTATATACCTGTTCCTGACTGACAATGCTGTCAAAAAAACCGATAATCGGGAGACTGATATTATGCGGAATCATGGACGAACCCTCGCCTTGCTGTTGCCGGCTTGTTTTCTGCTGGCCGCCTGCGGCAGTCACGATCAAATGATGTATAAAGGTGCGACCTATCCGCCCACCAACCAGGTGCAGGCGGCCTTTCAGGCAAACCAGGTCCCGTCTTCATGCCGGGTCTTTGCCCAGGCGCTCATGATTACTCCCGCCGGATTATCGGGCGAGGATATCGACCAGGCCGTTTCCAAGGAGGCGGAGGCCCGGGGCGCGAATATGGTGCTGATCGGCCGGAGCCGCCGGAGTAAAGAAGGCGACACCCTGACGTTCCACTATTACGGGCCGAAACAGGCCTATCCGATCAGCAGCTGGCTGGGCTGGCAGTATGGTTTTGAGGAGTGGGAACAGCAGGGCGAATGGGTCGATTTTGGTTACAATCAATGGAACAATAATACCGTGCGGTACGATTATCCCATTGTCATGCATGTGGCCTTTCTTCGCTGTAAATAACCCGACCTGTCGGACCGCCCCGGCGCCGGACAAAACAACCGCCGGGCTCAAATATCCGTGTAACCAAAGCGAAAAACTGCCACAACCTCGGTAACTATCCAGATGTGCGCCATATTCGGGCAAGCAAGCCGACGAATCTATAGTATGACTATGTGAGGCGGCCTGATCGCCCGAAGATGGTGTGCAGCTGAATAGTTACCTTACCAGACCGCGCGCAGCCCCTTGACCTTGCGGATCCGGTCGATTTTCCGTTCCAGTTCCACCCGCCACCGGGCGTGAATCCGGGCGGCGGAAGGCGCAATCAGTTCGGGCAGTCCGTAAACCAGGCGGTCGGCGGCCCGGCTGGCCTCGATGACCGCCTCGATGGAACGGGCGCCGAACTTGTACTTTGCCAGGAGAAGCCGGAGCAGCAGGCCTGATGTCTTGCGGGCCGCCGACTTCCAGTGGGTCTGCATCTGGTGGGCAATGATAAAGGCCCGCTTGAGCAGGATGCGGCGCAGTTCTTCAAGCTCAACCGGCGACACCGCATCCCGCAGCAGGGCATCGTCGATCTCGATCCCGTCAATATCCAGCACCACCCGGAGCCGGCTCATGAAGTCGGGAATCTTGAGCGTTTGGATCATCCGCGCTTCCCGGGGGTCGTCATAGCGCAACAAATCCTCCATACCTTCATAGCTGGCCTTGACTCCGCCGGCAAAGACAAAAATGGCCCGGCCGATATGGTACGGAATGCCGTGAACATAGGTAACGCCGTCCTGCATGGCCGGAAGGAAATAACGCAGATAGCCGAATTCATGCTGATCATAGCGGCAGTCGAACTCGTCCCAGAAGGCGATGGGTATCTTGCCCTGGGCCACCGACGCCCGGATCGGATCGATGGCCGAGTTGATCTCGTCCGGTTCGGCAAACTGGGTCAGGTTGAATTCAAAAAAGCTAAAGGGATTGCCCTCGAATTTCCGGGAAATGACATTGGCCACCTGCTTGACCGCAAAGGACTTCCCGGAACCAGGCGGGCCGAACACCCCGATACACAGGGGCCTGAGGACGTTTTTCCGGGAAACGTACGAGTCCATGACGTTATGCAGGGTAATGACCGGATCGATCTCCGCCGGGTCCGTGGAGCGCAGGTGGCCGATCTGGAAGACGGGCAAGGGGTCAAAACCCTTGCCCCGGTTGACTTCTTCCTTCAGATAGTGCAGCACCGAGACGACGATATCCGCGCAGCCGTGGTTGCCGGAGTCCGCTCTTTCCTTTTGTCCGGAACAGAAAAAGGTGCGCAGGGCCTTTTTCTTTTCACTGTTCCACACCTGGCTGGCCACCAGGGCCAGGGTCGCGTCAAAATCCGAAGACCAGGCGGGCAGCTCGATAAAAGTGGGGTCCGGCACGTTGTCGATAAAGGAGCAGGGCGAACCGTCGGGATAGGTGGGGGAAAAATCAAGGCGGGGGAATTCCAGGCCGTCGTTGAAGTAATATCCGTGCTCGTAGAGTACCTGCCAGTTCAGGAGTACCCGTTTCGAAAAATCAAAAAAGAAATTGCGGCAGAACTTGAACCCTCCCAGGCGCATGGTATTCATGGCCAGCATGGAGGTGACCAGGGTGTCGTAACAGGGCACCGATCCCTTGTGCCGGGCTGAACTTTTTTCCGGGAGACAGCCCTTGCGGTAGCGGAAAAAAGTGCCGCCCGGGCCGACGTAGAGCAGGCCGTGGGGAAACATCTCCACGATGACATGGCAGCGGAACCGGCCGCCGCGTTCGTCCCAGAGCCCGACCTCCTCTGTGCGCAGAGCCCGGAGGCACATGGCCACAATGGTTTCCCAGCTGACCGATGCATCCATCTCCATGCGGGTGGTTTCCAGGTCGGCGAGGCGGCAGAACAGGGTGAAGTTTTCACCCAGCTTGTCGGCCCATTGCTGCCAGTGCGCCACGGAGATGCCCATGGCAATACACCAGAGGCCCGGATTCAGTTTGACAATGTCGTCACAGACCTGCGGCGGCACCCCGGAGTCGTCGATCAACAGCATGCCGTTGTTATTGCTGATGGTCCGGGGATCGTTGTCGGAAATGACAAAGGGCGCCGCCGTGCTGCCCCGGCCCTCGGCCGGCAGGATCTGTTTGACCATGAACCAGCCGTGCTTGTTTTTTTGTCTTGCCGACCCCTTGTGCTTGCGGAAAATTTGATAGACCTGCTTTTCCTGGCCATAGGTCAGGGTGTGCAGCCGGGGCGTGAGTTCGGAGTCGGCAAGGTAGGAGGCCAGCCAGGTCAGGCACTGTTCCAG
>VAPM010275261.1_pt1 | contig 10822 bp, 7 predicted proteins | sample 3395091 | NCBI WGS metagenome assembly VAPM01 (sample SAMN08290445, study PRJNA428436) | hydrothermal vent metagenome | isolation source: Deep-sea hydrothermal vent chimney 3 | place: Pacific Ocean: Juan De Fuca Ridge | reverse complement strand
GCAACATGCTGATACCCCCATTCAGCGCTCAACCGAGGATTCCTGATTCATGAAAGCCTTATGTCTGGAAGAACAGTTTCAATTCCTGGATGCACTTCCCGAAACCCTGTTTGACCGGGTAGTGACACTGGCATATGGCAACCTGCAAGAGCGGGTTCGTGGTATTCTCTTCTGGCGGGAAAACTTGTTACAAGGTTTTCTACCCCCGGTTAATGACATTTTCTGGCCGGAACCGGACATTGTAAAAATCATCCATCAACGTTTTCACTCAATTGATTTGTTACCCCTCTGTCGTGACGAAGAAAGTCTGGTTGACCAGATACTGCAAGACATCTGCACGGCCATTGAAAGTGTTTTACAACGACAGGTACACAACATCGAAGGTTTGTTTGACGACATCCTCGCACAACACCCTCCAAAAAATGACCGACACCCCCTCCGGTCGGAGCAAAACTCACCTGACGACAACCCGTCTATAAACACAGAAAATACACCGCCTGAAAACCCGACAGCCACCATTGAATTTAACGATCTGAATGATATTGGCGAGAACCTCGAACAACAATGGATAAAACTACTGTTCCAATGGAAAGAAACCAGCGAAATTTTTAACAGCATGGGAACTCGCCCAGGACGAGGCTGGGATCTATCCAAAGGCATCCTGACCACAGCAGGCTGGCGTGATTTTGTCGCTTACCGAAAACTGATTCGTGACCACCCACAACTCAAAAAAGTCATCAGTATCCTTGGACAAAAACAGCAAACAACCTCTACGTACAAACAATCCCGTATAACATCAGACAATATGTTAATAACCGAAGAAAAACCGGTAAAAACTGAATCACCCTTATCAACACAAGGCGTGACCCGGAGTGGCGACATTGCCCGCATGCTGCCACAAGAAGCCGCATTCCTCGGCCATCCAAAACTGCACATGCTATGGCACGTACGCCGCGCAGAAAATGCATTATTAAGCTATCAGGTAGAAGGTGTATTGTCAGATCACCAGCCAGACATACCAACACCAGAAAAAAATCACCGGTATTCATCACCTTCCAGGGCAAAGAAAAAAGGCCCCATCATCCTTTGCATCGACACCTCGGGCTCCATGCACGGAGAACCCGAACAGCTCGCCAAAGCGATTTGCCTGGAAGTCATCCGTCAGGCCGCGCGTTTGGGGCAACCCTGTTTATTATTTGCATTCAGCGGCCCCGGACAACTGCTGGAACAGCCCTTATCATTTGACCGCGATGGTCTGAAGTCGATTATTCGTTTTCTGCAGCAAACATTCCACGGCGGAACAGATATTCGCGAACCCTTCGCCCGTGCTCTGGAAAAAATCACAGAACGTCATTGGCAGCATGCAGATATTTTATTGGTCAGCGATGGCCGGTTTCCCGTACCGGAACATCTGACAAAAAAACTGGCTGATGCCCAGAAACAGGAAGGCCTGCGTATTTTCGGGATAACCGTTGGTCATTGGTCATCCTCCTCGATGGAAGCCGTTTGTCAAACGGTATATCGTGTTAACACAAAGGTTTCGATCTGACGATCGGTTTGCTTTTATGGTAATCGGGTTTGTTAGCAAGGATATTTTGTTGGGAAATCAGAAGTTAGGTTCATTATATTTTTATAAAAATAACGATTTATCCATAATGCAATGAACCTGATCTCTTAACACTGCCGGGTATCGAAGATGGTAAAAGCAAATACTGATTGTAATTTTACATGGCCATCTCCTGACCCCATAGCCGTCAGGTTAAGTCCTACCCGGGTGGATGATAGACAGAAGTGTTCATCGTTTTTGTTTCGTTCTATTCAACACAGAGTAAAACCGTAGGGTGGAACAAGCGCAGCGGTTCCACCATGACTTTGCACACACCCAACAAACCCAATTACCTGAAGCAGGAAATCCTGTACCGTACGAAAAAAATCAATGAAGAAAATCAATGGGGTCAGACTCGATTGATTTTAGAAAGTTTGCTATGCTGCCTCCAGTTAATTATTTGAGAGGGGTTTGCCGATGGCACGGTTACCCGGTTTTTTTATTTCGGCTCAACCCCCATTTTTTGACCCCTTTTTCCTTTAATACGGCGTTATATGTAAAACCGGGAGAGTCATGAAATTATCGAAAGTAGTGCCTTGGGGAAGGACATTCAAAGAATATAAGAAAATGTTCTCGTTATCTGAGAGTGATCTGAAAAAAACAATACTTGGCTGTGGTGATGGGCCTGCTTGCTTCAATGCAGAGCTGACAAAAATTGGTGGTAGCGTTATATCTGTAGACCCCATTTACCAGTTCAATTCTGAGCTAATAGGGGAAAGAATTGAGGAGGTTTATCCAAAAATAATGGAGCAGGTAACAAAAAATAAGAATGATTATGTCTGGGACACCATTGGCAGTGTTGAAAATTTGGGAAAAACTAGAATGGAGGCTATGTGTAAATTTCTGGATGACTATGAAGATGGAAAAAAGTCTGGGAGATATGTAAACGAATCACTGCCAGCATTAACATTTGAGAATGAGGCATTTGAATTGGCCTTATGCTCGCATTATTTGTTTTTATACAGTAACCATGTCAATCAGGCGCAACATATTTCAGCAATGAAAGAGTTATGCCGTGTGGCCAAAGAGGTTAGGGTTTATCCATTGTTGTCACTTGATGGAAAAAAATCAATGCATCTAAGTCCTGTGATGTCCGCATTAACAGATATTGGTATTGATGTTTCATTTCACCCTGTGAAATATGAGTTCCAAAAAGGTGCCGTTGAAATGTTAGTGGCAAAAAACGTATGAACAAATAATAGGATATAGGGGGATACTTAATTTTGTCATATTTCGCCCATGGACAGAGGGCTATGGGTAAAAGTTAAGAGCAAGGCAGGGTAACCGCCACTGACAAAAACGGCGTTGCCAAGGTATTGGGAATGCTAAAGTTTTCCCCTTCTTTACCGCCTTAATCAGTTGTCAATCTCTTTGTCTGCCAGTGCGTGGCTTATATTGCAGTGGCTGAATAAAAAGCATACAAATCAAACAGTTATATATATTTCGGTGTTCGGTGGAAAGAAATTTTCAGGCTGGAAATAACTGGTTGAGGTATTTTTAAGTAGAAAAACAGATAAAAAACACGGGAAAATTTAATGAGCACACATAAATCCATGAGCTTTGCTGGCCAGTATTCATTACGAACCAAAGTTAATTTGACAATTGCTCTGGTTTTTTTGGCAATGCTGGTTCTGGTGACAACTGCCGCGGTGACCCATGAGCGAAAAAGACTGATGGAAATGGCAGAAAGTCAGGTGAAAGAAATGACGACACTGTATTTCGATAGTCTGAATACGATGATGCTCACGGGCACGATGGATCAGCGTAGTATCTTGCGTGACAAAATGTTGGCCAGGACACAAATACTGGAAGCTCGTGTCATTCGCGGACAGCCCGTCATTACACAATTTGGCCCTGGTTATGCGGATGAGGTACCGCTGGATGAACTGGATAAGCGGGCACTGTCGGGTGAGGAAATTATCCGCATTGAAAAGCGTTTTGGTGAGCGCATGATGATCGTGATTACTCCATTTAAAGCAACGGAAAATACGCGTGGGGTGAATTGTCTAAATTGCCATAATGTATCCAGTGGCGCAATAAATGGTGCCATTCGTATTGGTTATTCGCTGTCAGATATTGACGAAGCTGTGGCGCGTGAATTCTGGGTAACTGTTTTATTTAATGTCGGGTTTTTCTTTGTTGGTCTTTTGGTGATTAATGCGTTATTGAAAATATGGATAGTGAAGCCACTGGCTAGTTTGAATAATGTATTGGTTAAACGGGCGCAGGGAGATACGGACATTCGTGCAACGGTTGATCGTGACGATGAAATTGGCCAAATGAAAAAAGCCTTTAATACCATGGCCGATAATGTGAATGCAGCAGTAGACAGAGAAAGTCAGGTTGCTGAAGACCTTCGCAAGAAGGTTGACCAATTATTGTCGGCGGTTAATCAGGTGGCAGAGGGAGATTTTAATGTAAAAATTGACCTGCATGGTGAAGGTGCGATAGGTGAGCTTGCCGAAAGTTTGCAGATAATGACCAATTTTATTGCCCGGTCAACAGAACAGAAACAGGAAGAAGTTGAAGTTTTAGAGAAAAAAGTGGATGCCATTCTGCATGTGGTCACCATGGCTGCGCAAGGTAATTTAACCGGTGTAGTTGATGTGCGTGGTGATGATGCCATCGGTAAGTTGGCAGAGGGTGTGCAAGTTATGTTGACAAGCTTGAATACATTGGTAGCACAAGTGCAACGTTCAGGTATTCAAGTAACGTCATCCGCAACAGAAATTGCGGCAACGGCAAAGCAGCAAGAAGCGACTATTGCGGAACAGGCGGCGACAACCAATGAAATCGTGACAACAGCAACTGAGATATCGGCTACCACAAAAGAATTGACCAATACCATGGACGAGGTTGCTAAAGTGGCAGATCGCACGCGCTCGTCAGCAGCCAGTGGTCATGAAGACCTTGGGCGTATGGAATCAACCATGCAGCAAATTGTTGAGGCTGCAAAATCGATTGCTTCCCGGTTTGAGGTGCTGAATGACAAAGCGAAAAATATTAACAGTGTGGTGACTACCATTACCAAGGTTGCTGATCAGACAAACCTTTTATCATTAAATGCGGCAATAGAAGCCGAAAAAGCGGGTGAATATGGTCTGGGTTTCTCTGTGGTGGCGACAGAGGTTCGTCGTCTGGCGGATCAAACCGCAGTAGCAACATTGGATATCGAGCAAATGGTAAAAGAAATGCAGATGGCAGTATCATCGGGTGTGTTGAGTATGGAGAAATTTACAGATCAAGTGCGTAGCAGCGCTGAAGATGTGAACCAGGTGTCTTCACAACTTGCAGAAATTATTGAGCAAGTGCAGGAGTTTACCCCGCGATTTGAAAATGTACAGCAAGGTATGCATTTTCAGGCACAGGGCGCACAGCAGATTACCGAGGCTATGGTGCAATTGAATGAGTCGGCACAGCAGTCGGTAGAATCAATTCACCATTCCACATCAGCAATTGATTTATTGAATGAAGCTGCACAATTGTTACAAAGCGGTGTTTCAAAATTTCGTGTCAGTTAACCACGTAATAAGGTAAATAACGTGCTATATGCCCAATTTTTTGTTGATGAGGACCGTTATGTCATCTCGGTAAAAGATATTGTTGAAATTGTTCCTGTTGTGCAGCTAAAAATAGTGCCAATGTTACCAAATTATGCAGCAGGGCTGATGAATTACCATGGTAGCCAGGTACCAGTGATTGATATTTGTTATTTGTTATTGAATCGAGCGTGTCGGAAAAAACTAAGTACAAGGATAATTTTGGTGAACAGAGGGGAAGGTTCAGGGAAATCAATGACGATGGGTTTCATGGTTGAAAAAGCGACTGAAATGATCACTGTTGATGAAAGTTTATATAACCCTCCGGCAATGAGGAATCCTGATGGACCTACGAATGGGCCAATTATAGAATATCAGGGAGAATTGGTAACAAAAATTTCAATCGAGGATATATTTGATAAACTGGATAAAAGGTTTTTTCAGCAAGCTGAAACGTTCGCCAGTGAGACAATACCGTAATGGCATTTGTTCATATCAAAAACTTGTTGCATAAAGTTATTGGTTTACATGTTGATACTGTAGGAGAATCAAGTGTTGATAGAGCAATAAGTCACCGAATGCATGCAACAACTTGTGGTAATGCTAGCGAATATTACAAATTAGTAAAAAAAGACAAGCTGGAGTTGGATGAATTAATTGAAGAAATTGTTGTTCCTGAAACATGGTTTTTTCGGAATATTACACCATTTGAAATGCTGCGTGATAATGCACTAAAAAGCCATGTAAATTTCGAAAAATCAAAAAAATATAATAACCAATACCCCAGCCCTCTTAGAATATTAAGTATCCCATGCTCGAGTGGTGAAGAGCCATATTCCATTGCGATGATGCTTAGTGAGGCGGGTTTGAAAGGTGATGATTTTTTGATTGATGCCATTGATATTAGCAAACAAGCTCTGAAAAAATCCCAACGTGCTATTTATGGAAAGCATTCTTTTAGAGAGAAAGGAATGGATTTCCAGAATAAATATTTTAATCCGGTGAAGACAGGATTTCAATTGGTGAAAAATATTCGTGATTGTGTGTCTTTCCAGAGAGGCAATATAATCACTGACTCAATAAGCCCTATGGATGAGTATTACGATATAATATTTTGCCGTAATTTATTAATTTATTTTGATCGTGAAACACAACAAAAAGTATTGAATAAATTGTCAACAATGCTGAAGTGTGGAGGGTTATTGTTTGTTGGTCATGCAGAGTCAGGACAGATCGATAAAAATAACTTTTCTAAAATTCGTGTGGCCAAGGCATTTTCTTTCCGTAAAAAAATAGCAAGGAATTTTGTGAAATCTTCTGCTCAATTGAGTGAGCATCCGGTGAATAAACTTAAGGATATTTATGATCAGTTGGTTGAGGTTACCAAAAAAGATATTGAATTATCAAAGAAGATTAATGATCCAAAAAATAGATTGATGGAAAGTTATAATAATAATGAAACAAAAAATGATAACGTATTTTATAAAATAAACTCGTTAATAGATGGAAATAACTTGGTTGAGGCATCCCAGTTGTGCAAAAAATCCTTGAAAAAACAGCCTGAAAATTCAGAAGCATATTATTATTTGGGGGTGATTAGCGCTTTACATGGCAATAATGATGAAGCTGAAGAGCTTCTTAGAAAGGCAATTTATTTATCACCTGATCATCACAAGGCATTGGAATTATCTGCTGTTTTGGCAGAAAAACGGGGTGATAATGATGGTGCAAAATCATTGCGTCGGCGTGAACAAAAAGCACGGAACCGTAATTCATAATCATGGCTAAAAAAAATAAAACATCGCCATATATTACTAATTGCTGGAATACTATTGGTGTATGGAGCCGTTCGCGAAGAAAATGTGAGAAATTAGAAGAATACGTTCACTGTAGAAATTGCCCGGTTTTTTTAAAAGGTGGACACTCTGTGTTTGAACGAGTAGCACCTCCTGGGTATTTGTCCCAGTGGCGAAAAGAAATTTCAGCAAAGGAAGTTTTTGACAGCTCCAGGAATAATAGTGTGCTGATATTTCGTGTTGACCATGAGTGGTTTGCGTTACCTGCGGCTGTCCTTGATGAAATAGCAACTGAGCGAACTGTTCACCGCATTCCCAGAAATATGAATTATTTTATATCCGGTATTGTAAATATCAATGGTGAAATAAAAGTATGTTATTCATTAAGTGAATTGTTGGGGTTAAGTAATGTGGTCAATGCTACTAATAAAGAAGATAAGCATAAACCTAAAAGGTTGGTAGTGATTGAACTGGATGAAAAAGATTATGTTTTTTTAGTTGATGAAGTGAAAGGATTATATTTATATGGTGATTCTGATTTGCTTCCCGTTCCTTCCACGCTAAATGATATTAATGCATCTTTATTATTGGGGACACTAAATAAGTTTAATCATCAAATTGCTATCTTCAATATCAGTAAATTTCAGGATAAACTTGAAGAGGCCGTGTTATGAGTCCATCAAGTGGCGGCATGGGTGATTTGTCAATGTTTGACCTTTTTCGGATGGAAATCGAAGGGCAAACAACATTGTTAAGTAAAGATTTATTGGCGCTTGAAAAGGATGTCACCTCAGCCACACTTTTGGAATCTGTAATGCGTGCATCTCATTCCATTAAAGGTGCCGCGAGAATGGTGTCTGTTGATCCCGTCGTGAAAATATCACATGTAATGGAAGATTGTTTTGTTTCGGCGCAAAAAAATAAATTAAATTTACAAAGTAATGACATTGATCTTTTGCTGAAGGCTGTGGATACCATTATTTCTATTTCACTTATTAATGAAGAAAATATTGACAAATGGGTGGGTGAGAACAATTCTATTGTTGATCATATTGTCACTTCTCTCGAACACGTTCTGGCTGGAAAAAATATACAAATGGAAGGGGAGGTTGCCAGCACGCCGCAAATATCAATTGCTGATGATGTTACAACAGACATAAAATCTCTCGCTACAGAAACTGATCGATTTTTGCGAATTAGTGCTGAAAGGATGTCGAAAATCCTCGGTATGACCAGCGAGCTTCTGGTGGAGTCACGGGAGGTAAAAAGTTTTTCTGATTCTTTGTTTCAGATTAAGCGGCGTCAGGATGAGTTATTTACGGTTTTGGAAACCTGGCGGGAATTATCAGTGCAACACAATATTTCAAATAGTGATGAAATACAAAAAGCGGCCTTGCTTCGTCTGGATGAGTGTCGGCGTGACGTATCGGATCAATTGCTTTTATTGGATGAATATGACCGGAAAAATGGTTATCTTTGCAAGAAACTCTATAGTGAAGTTGCTGGTAGCAGAATGCGGCCGTTTGAGGATGGTGTTGTTGGGTTTCAGCGTATGGTGCGGGATCTTGCACGTTCGCTGAATAAAGAAGTTGTATTGAAAATTGATGGTCTGCAATGTGCGGTAGATAGAGATGTGTTGGAAAAAATCAAAGCCCCATTAAATCATTTATTACGAAATTCCATTGACCATGGTATTGAGTCTGTTGAGGATCGCGCTGCATCAGGAAAAGAAAAAGTAGCCACAATAAAACTATCGGCCACCCATGCTGGTGGAATGTTGCGTATATCAGTGACAGATGATGGGGCTGGAATAAATCTGGTTATGCTGGGTGAAAAACTGGTTAACAAAAAGCTGGTTACCCGGAAAATTTTGCCAAACCTTTCCAATGATGAATTATTAGAGTTTTTATTTCTTCCTGATTTTTCTACGCGGGATGAAGTCACAGAAGTTTCTGGCCGGGGTGTTGGTCTGGATGTAGTAAGGGACATGGTTAAAGAGCTTGGTGGCTCGGTGGTTATTAATAATTCACCCGGCAAGGGTGTTAAATTTATTTTGAAATTGCCGCTGACTTTGTCAGTAATATCGGCATTGTTAGTGGAAATATCAAACGAGCCGTACGCCTTTCCTTTGGCTAAAGTGGATAGAATATTAAAAATAAATACAAAAGATATTACAGAAATGGAAGGCCGACAGTTTATTGCACTGGATGGCGAAAATATTGGACTTATTTCTGCTGCCGAAGTGCTGGGATTTGAGCAAACTGATTCGACAAACGATACATTAACGGTGTTGTTGTTAAGTGATCGAATGGATACATATGGTGTTGTTGTAGATCGTTATATTGATCAGAAACAGCTTTCTGTTTCTGCGCTCGATGAAAGATTAGGAAAGGTACCTAATGTAAGTTCTGTGGCTTTGATGGAAAATGGTGAGCCATTATTTATTTTAGATGTTGATGATTTGGTGAGAAGTATCAATTATATGGTAAATGACGGTGTTTTAGCTGATGTTTATCGTGCCGCTGAAAACTACTTGAAGACAAGCCGTAAACGTATATTGGTTGTTGATGACTCTTTAACTGTACGAGAAGTAGAAAAAGATCTTTTATTGTCGAAAGGATATTTTGTTGACTTGGCAGTGGATGGTATGGATGGCTGGAATGCGGTGCGTCGTGTTTCTTACGACCTGGTGATTACGGATGTGGATATGCCACGTATGGATGGTATTGATTTGGTGAAGTCTATCAAGCAGGATTTACATTTAAAAACATTACCCGTCATGATTGTTTCTTATAAAGATCGTTCGGAAGATCGTCGGCGTGGTCTGGATGCGGGGGCTGATTATTATTTGACCAAAGGTAGCTTTCATGATGATACGCTTATTGATGCGGTTGAAGATTTAATCGGTGTGGCGGAAAAATGAGGATTGCTATTGTCAATGATATGCCAATGGCTATTGAGGGGCTGCGACGCGTTATTGAAAGTGCTGGGATTCATCAGGTTGCCTGGACGGCATTTAATGGACATGAAGCCATTGAAGCTTGTCGTGAAGACGTCCCTGATTTGGTATTAATGGATATTATTATGCCGGGAATGAACGGGGTTGATACCACCCGTGAAATTATGCGGATGTCGCCTTGCCCAATATTATTGGTCACTTCATCGGTGAATACAAATTCGGCATTGGTGTTTGAGGCGATGGGCTGTGGGGCGCTTGATGCCATTAATACTCCCGTACTTACCGGCAATAATGCGTATGGTTCGCAGGCACCATTGCTGAAAAAAATTGCGATGTTAAGTATCCTGACTCAACCGGGTCCACTGGGTTCTCAATCACATTTCAATATTACACAGCCCAGAAAAGTATCTTTAGTCAATGGTTCACTGGTTGCTATTGGGTCTTCATCAGGGGGGCCGCAAGCATTGGCGACTATTCTTCAATCTATCCCTGATGATTTTGATTCTCCTATCGTTATTGTTCAGCATGTGGATGTACAATTTGCCCATGGTTTGGCTGAATGGTTGAGCACGTTGTCGAATATTCCTGTGCGTATTGCCTGTGATGGTGACCGGCCTGTAGCTGGGACTGTTTTTCTTGCGGGCTCAGATAATCATTTGATATTGGCTGAAAATGGTACATTTCATTATTCGCCGATACCACGTGATACACCATATCGACCTTCAGTTGATGTTTTTTGGCAGTCTCTTGAGCAGCATTGGAAGGGGAGGATAACTGCGATTTTGTTGACTGGAATGGGGAGGGATGGTGCCAAGTCCATGTTGAGTCTTCGGCAGAGCGGGGCGTATACCATTGCACAGAATGAAGAAACCTGTGCCGTTTATGGCATGCCAAAAGCGGCAGTTGATCTGGATGCGGCAAT
>VAPM010302478.1_pt1 | contig 10827 bp, 9 predicted proteins | sample 3395091 | NCBI WGS metagenome assembly VAPM01 (sample SAMN08290445, study PRJNA428436) | hydrothermal vent metagenome | isolation source: Deep-sea hydrothermal vent chimney 3 | place: Pacific Ocean: Juan De Fuca Ridge | reverse complement strand
TGCCGCCACGAGCGACCTCGTTGAGGGTCGCCCACACCCGCCGCTCGCTGCGCATCGATCCCCGCTCGATGAACATCGTCGGCTCTGTACCACTCCGGCCTACAGCGATCAATGAAGCGGCAATGTCGGCTCGGTTGCCCACACCCATCAAGATGACCAGTGTGTCGATGCATGCGTAGCGTGACCAATCTGTATCACCGGTGGCTCTTCGCCCTGTCACAACGGCAAAGCCCGCGGCGACGCCACGACTCGTCACGGCTACACCAGCGCTCGTGAGCAGCCCCAACGCCGAGGTGATCCCCGGGACGATCTCCACAGCGATACCGCGAGCACGAAGATGATCCGCTTCTTCGGCACCGCGTCCGAAGATCAACGGATCCCCACCTTTGAGACGTACCACCACATCGTGTCGTTTTGCCGCTTCGACGAGCAACGCGTTGATCGTGTCCTGACAGGTTGCCGCGCCCCCCGGACGCTTCCCTACATCAACGACTTCGGTTCCGCTTCGGGCGAGTCGGAGTACGTCGTCAGAGACGAGGTGATCGTGGAACACCGCGTCTGCTCCTACCAGAAGGCGTTGTGCCTTGACCGTCAAGAGCTCAGGATCACCCGGACCAGCTCCAACGAGATAGACGGTTCCAGTCATTTCTGATCCATCCCCTTGATGTGCAGGCCACACTCCATCTTGACGCCTTCCCACCGACCTCCCCGATCGTCGAGGGTGGCGAACGTCGGGACGGTGCAAGGGGCACAGCCGATACTCGTGTACCCCTCGCCGTACAGAGGGTGACGCGGGAGTCCATGTATGTCTGCATATCGGTCCACCATTTCCCAGGACCACGCGATGAGGGGACTCACCTTGGCTATAGGGAGGTCGCCCTCGAGCTCTGCGCCGATCACCGACTGAAAGGCTGATCGTGAAGGTGACTGGTCACGACGCAACGCGGTGAACCACGTGTCGTACCCAGCAAGTGCACGATCGGTAGGTGCCACCTTGCGCAGGGCGCAGCAGGTGTCGGGATCGGTCTCGTGGAGGGAACCGTGTACCTCTTCGTGTCGCTGGACACTGTGTCGCGATGCCACGACGACCAGGTTGAGACCCCACGCCGACGCAAGCTCATCGATGAACTCGAGCGTTTCGGGAAAGTGATACCCGGTGTCAACGAACAGGACCGGTATCGACGGCGCGACCTGTCTCACCATATGGAGAAGGACCACGCCACCGAGCTGCCCCGACACGGTGATCACCGGGTAGTCGGACAGCGTGAGGGCCAGATCGATCAGGTTGCGGGCTTGCGCGATCGGATCACCCCATGCCAGAGGCAGAACATCCTCGAGATCGGTACGACGCGCCGAGTACAACGCCTCCTCGACGAGAACCTGCGACACGTCGGGAACCTCCGGGATCGATGCGATACCTACCGGTGTCATCGCACGAAGCGTCCTGGACAGAGCATCGCCGGTCGCTCCCCAGGCATGCCCCGTCGCCCCGGTGCAGTACGTCTCGAGGAACGCCAGTCCCACCGCATCCTCGTACGTCTGTAGCTCCTGGTCCGATAGCGGTCGGTCCCTGCCGATGCGGTGTGCTCTCGCTGCGAGTAGCAACGGTTCGGACGGATGGATGGCCAGGCGACGAACCCATCGCGCAGCAGATCTTCCCTCAACCAACGCCGATGGCTCCTCGATACCACCGATCACGACCCGGTTGGGGTCTCTCGAGTTGACCGCATCTATCGCCGCAACGGCTTCGCGATACCCGGTGATGGTCATAGGCATTCTGCTTCTCCCAGCTCTACCTCGAACGCACGGGTTTCACCGAAGTCGACGTAGTACTCCGGGTTCTCTTGGGGGGTCGGAAGGATCAGGAGGTCAGAGAGGTCCTGAGCGATTGCCGACACGCCACCGATACGAGACAGCCAGTAGCGGAACGCCTCACCGGCGTCGCGCTCGTGGATGAACCGATGAACGATCCGCGTCACTGCATCGGGGACCGATCTCGCCGGAAGCCGGACCGCTCTCGTGCCGAAGGACACGCCCTGTTCACCGATGTGCCCACCGAGAAGCATCTGGTAGCCCGGGGCTGCTCGTCCGTGTGCTCTGCGCTCGATTCCGAAGAAGCCGATATCGGCAACATGGTGTTGACCGCACGAGTTCGGGCAACCCGAGATGTTGATGCGCACACCGGATGCTTCGCTGAGGCCTTCGGCTTCGAGTGCCTCGTCGATGGCTCGGGCGAGACCTCTCGACTGGGTCACGCCCAGATTGCATGTGTCTGCGCCGGGGCAGGCGACGACGTCGCGAAGCAGCTCCGCTCCGGGACGGGCCATATCGAGTGCGACAAGATGCTCGTAGATGAGTGGCAGGTCGCCCTCGTTCACGTCTCGTAGCACCAGGTTCTGACGGTTCGTGACCCGCACACCGGCGTCGAGGAGACGCTGAAGGTCGGCAATGCCTCTGAACTGGGCGCCGGTGACGTCACCAAGCACGGCGTGCGCGTACACCGACACACTGCCATCGGCTGCACCGCGAATCACGTTGACCGAGGACCATCGAGTGTATGGATCGCTCGCGACCACACGGACCGGCACGCCATGACCGACCGGTGTCGCGACCTGCGCTCCGTCTCGGCCCGCGGGTGCGTCCCCGCCGGCGAGCACTTCCCTGGGGATACCTTCAGGGAAACCAGCTGAGGCCGGCAAGAAGTGTCGGATGTCGAGGATCCGACGTCTGATCTCGTCGATGCCCAGCGTGTCGACCAGCCACTTCATCCGCGCCCGGGACTTGTTCTCCCGACTCCCGGTCTGCTCGAAGAACCGCAGTGCCGCCTCGAGTGTCGGCAGAACTGCCTCGCGGCTGGTGAACTCCTCCAGCACGAGGGCTGGATGTGGGTTCGCTCCGAGTCCGCCCGCCACGAAGAGCCTGAACCCGGATTCGGTGCTGCCATCGGGCCGCTGGCGGGTCACAGCGATCACTCCAACATCGTTGAACATCGCTTGACCACAGTCCGTTGCGCACCCTGAGAAGTTGATCTTGAACTTGCGTGGGAGCCGCTGGGACAACGGGTTACGGATGAAGTGTCGGGTGGCCGCCTCCGCCCATGGTGAGACGTCGAGTACCTCGAAGGGGCACGCACCTGCGAGATGGCAGCCTTGGATCGTACGGACGACATCGCCGCACGCCTCACGGGTCGTCAACCCCGCGCTCCCCAACACCCGCATCGCGTGGGATACCCGATCGAGTGCAACGTAGTGGAACTGAACGTTCTGGCGGGTGGTGATGTGCCCCCATCCGCGCGAGAACTCGTCGGCTATGTACCCCAGGGTCTCGAGCTGGTCCGGCGACACTGCTCCATAGGGGATCTTGACCCGCAGCATCTGGTTGTGCCCACCCTGGCGCTGCCCGTACACGCCGTTGGTCAGACGGAACGTCTTGAATACATCTTCGTCGACTCCCCCGGCGAGATAACGTTCGAGCATCGACTCCCACCGCTCGATGTCGGCGGCGATCGCGGGATCCGCGATCTTCATCTCTGGTTGTCTTGCTGTCATCGGTGGCCCTCCAGGTGTCGGACGATCGCCGGTTCGAGAAGAGACGTGAGGGCGTCATGCAGCACGGCGTGCCCGACATCGGGTTCACCAGATGCGATGGCGGCGAAGGCTTCGTCGAGTGCTGCTCCCCAGCCCGGCAGTTCCGATGTCCCGTATTGGAGGCGGACCTGCTCGCGCACCATGGAGGCAGCATCGAGCAGCTCTCTGTACCGCCAGTCGAGTTCCGACTCGAGACGCTTCCGCAGCCACGTCGCGACCGCGGGGCTTCGACTTCCGGTCGACACCGACACCGTGAGACCGCCGGTGTGAACAACCGCCGGCAGGATGAAGTCACAGTTCTGTGGATCGTCTGCTGCGTTGACGAGAACGCCCGCCGCTCGGGCATCGGCGGCCACTCGTGCATCGATGTCGGGAACGCCCGTTGCGGTTATGACCAGGCGGTGACCGGAGATATCCGACCGTTGGTAGGTTCGGGCTCTCCATGTGATCGTTTCATCTGCGGAGAGTCCCGGGGTCACCCGGGGTGCGACGACGGTGACGTGGGCCTGTGCCTGCTGCAGGCCACGAACCTTGCGCTCCCCGACCCGGCCACCGCCTACCACGAGGCAAGGATGGTCGCGAAGAATCACGTTGATGGGGTATGTGTGTGAGATGGGTGCCGGAGACCGGCGTTCGTCGAGAAAGGTCATCCTCAGAGCTCCTGGGAGGCCGCATAGCGGCGGTGTACGGGAGGGGGGTCCCAGCGACGAGAACGAGAACGTTCAGTGTGCCGCTGGCTCCATACACATACAGGAACACATGCAGAACGCCGTCCACATGCAAGTCGAGCGCGCGGAACGAGAGACAGTCAAACCAGCCTGGTGCCAGTTCGTCGTCATCATCGTTCCTTGTACTCGTCGATATCTGCCGTCTCATCGGAAGCAGGGAGAAAGGCCTCGACAGCCCCACACCGACCGGGTATGGACACCCGGCCTCGAACAAGAAGCCACAACCTGTGTGGACATGCCCGTCCATCGCTCTCGATGAGTGACGGGGAACTGTACTACCCCGTCGCACGTTGGCAAATCGGGTTGCGGTACGGGAATCCAACAGAGGGGTCAGGCAAGGCTCGACGGTGGCACTGGTTACTGTAGAGGTGTTCACGAAGGCTGGGAGATCGCGATGTTGCTGGCGGATCTGAGAGTCCGGGTGCAACCCATGGCTGCTGCGCCCGGTGGAGAGCATCCTTGCCTCCATCACTCGTTCACCCCAGGTTCACTCTGATCGTGTCGCTGCTTGCATCTTTCCTCGATCTGCGGGGAGCGATCGAGGTATCTCGGGTTGGTGATGGGGGTCTCGATACGTGTGCGGTACTCAGCGCAAGTCTCGACGCAGCGATCGGCGAACTGGCGAGCAACGTCGGCTCGGGTATCGCGATCGTGGCTCTCGGTGGCTACGGGCGTCGGGAGCAGTGTCTCTGGTCCGATATCGACATCATGGTGCTTCACGATGGCACCGATCCCGAACCGGCAGTCAGGGCCGTTCTGTACCCCCTCTGGGATGCCCATCTGAAGGTGGGACATGCAGTACGTACTGTGGCCGAGAGCAGCCAGGCGGGGCACGAGAGCTTCGAGACACTCACGTCGTTGTTGTCCGGTCGCCTGATCGCAGGCGACTCGGACCTGTTCGAACGGCTCATGGTTACGGTCACCGACCTGGTTCGCGGCAACCCTCTCACCCTCCGGCTCATCGCCCAGGAGCGGGAACGTCGTGCCACAGATCCCTTCCCAGTCATGGCAGCGAACCTCAAGGAAGGACGCGGAGCACTGCGGACACATCAGGGATTCTGGTGGGAACGGCGTCGCGCCGCGATCCTCGGCTTGCCCGTCGATGAACCACAGCCCGAGGAGGTGGAAGCCAGGGCGGTACTGCTCTCGGTACGGAACGCGTTGCACGCCGCCGCTGGACGACAGGTCGATCGATTCGCCCTGGATCTTCGTGAGCATGCAGCGAGATGGCTTGGCACCGATGTGCGTACGCTGGCTGAGATGCTCACAGCCGCCCTCGCTGAGGGTGACCGGCTTGCTGATCGCCGTTGGTCGGGCCTTCATGCCGAGACAGATCCGATGATCAAGTTCGGACGAAGGATCTTCAGAGCTCTCCAGGGTCGTCTCTCCGCTGTGGACCGGCGTGAGGATGACGGCGATAGTGTTCTCCTCCTCGCGGTTCGTGCGGCCGGCCGCATCGATGGTGCATGGTTCACTGATGCGGAGGAGTCGAGGATTCGAGATGCTCCGGACACCGAGTGGACGGCTTCAGACCGGACCGCGTTCGTGATGTTGCTGTCGGCAGGGGCAAGAGGACATACCATCCTCGGCCGTCTTGAAGCTCTCGGATGGTTGGCCAAAGAGTTCCCCGAGTGGGGACCGGTGGCAACGGCACCGCAGTTGGCACCGTTCCACGATCATCCGGTCGGGGCTCATCTGTTACGGACCGTCTCTGAGATGCTCGCCCTCATCGAAGGTGGCGGTGAGCACGGTGCAATCGCCGATGAGGTGGGGTCATCCGAGGAGCTCCTTCTCACTGCGTTCCTTCACGACATCGGCAAGGCTCGTGGTGGAGACCACGCCCACGTCGGAGCCGAACTCGCTACGAGGTTCCTTCGTCGTGTCGGGTTCGGCCCCGCAACCGTGGAATCCGTCACCCAATCCGTCCGACTCCACCTGCTCCTCTCTGAGACGGCCACGCGGCGCGACATTGCGAGCCTCGAGGTGATCGATGAAGTTGCCACTGTGGTCGGTGACCGTCGCCAACTCCAGATCCTCTACCTCCTGACGATCGCCGACCTCCGTGCGACCGGAACAACGATGTGGAACACGTGGCGGGCATCACTGCTTGGCACCCTCTACAGGCGTGTTCTCGAGGCCATCGAGATCGGCAGTGCTCCTCCGGCTACGCCCGACGTCGAAGCAGTCCTCGTCGCCGACGTTGGAAGCGTCGATCGTCACGTACTCGAAGAGCACATCGCGGCCATGCCACCGAGCTACCTGGAGACGACTTCGCCACGAGAGGTTCTCTGGCACATGAAGGCCGCCGAGGGCTTGGATGGATCGGCTCGTCTCTGCCCCGACCCAGACGACCCGGGCCACGTGCTTGCGGTCGGCGACGACCGTTCAGGATTTCTCCTTGCAGTGAGCCGTGCCTTTGCCGCCAACGGTATCGCTGTCCTCGATGCTCGCGTCCGCACACGATCCGATGGAATAGCTCTCGACACGTTCCACGTGTGCGACGACCGCACCGGCGAGCCGATTGCTCGGGATCGTTGGAATCGAGTCGCTCGGGACTTGGTCGACTCCCTTGCCGGCGACCGCGATCTGCGTCCTGTGATTCGTCAACGAGTGTTGGCCTACCACAGACCCGACCGAGAGTCGACACGCGTAAAGGTGCGTACTGCAACGGCAGGCCGCTATCTCCGCATCGACGTGCGCATACCCGACGGGGTCGGTGTGTTCACGACGATCGTCAAGGCGCTGTACGGCGAGGGACTCGACATCCATCTCGCGAGGATCGATACGATGGGTGGTGAGACCCGTGATGTCTTCTACGTGCGTCGGGTCGGTGATGCTGGGATCGTGTCGGACTCTGAGATGACGGCACTTCGGAGGCGTCTGGCAGATCGCCTGAAGGGTTGAGTACCAGATAGCACTCAACCCTTCAGCTCTGCCGGTGTCGATCAGATCGCGTCTCTGCCCTGCTCACCGGTCCGGATCCGGGTCACACCCTCAACCGGCGTCACCCAGATCTTGCCATCTCCGATCTGGCCGGAACAGGCCGTCGACTGGATCGCTTCGGTCACCCTGGGCACGTCGTCGGTGTCGACAACAATCTCTAGCTTGATTTTCGGTGTGAACTCGATGGTGTACTCGGCACCGCGATACGTCTCGGTGTGCCCTCCCTGGCGTCCGAAGCCCTTCACTTCGGTGATGGTGATGCCTTTGATCCCGACGTCGCGAAGGGCATCCTTGACTTCGTCGACCTTGTGGGGCTTGATGACGGCCGTTACCAGTTTCATGTGTGATGTTCCTCTCAGCCCGCGACCGGAGCCGTTGCGGATATGTCGGGACCGTATCCGGGGGCACCGTGCTCGACGACGTCGAGCCCAGCGATCTCCTCTTCGGGTGGTACCCGGAGCCCTATCGTCGTCTTGAGACCGTAGAACAACAGACCGGTCGTGACAACGACGAAGACGAACACCGATATCACCCCGATGAACTGCGAGATGAGCTGGTCGAACCCTCCGCCGTATAACAGGCCGGTCTCGGTGGCGAGCAGACCGACCATGAGTGTGCCGAACGCACCACAGACACCGTGTACGGCGACTGCACCCACAGGGTCGTCAACTCCTCGACGGTCGATGAAGAACACCCCGAACACCACCAGTACGCCTCCAAGTGCACCGATCACGAACGCTCCCCCGTTCGAGACGCTCGCCGTTCCGGCTGTTATGGCGACGAGACCGGCAAGCACACCGTTACCTGCCATCGCCACGTCGGGGAACCCCGTCTTGAGCCACACGGTCAACGTTGCAGACACACCGCCTGCAGCACCAGCGAGGAGTGTCGTCAGGGCGATTGCGCTTACTGCCGAGTTTGCAGCGAGCTCGGACCCGGGGTTGAAGCCGAACCACCCTATGAACAGGATGAACACGCCGATGATGGCGAACGGGATGGAGTGACCCGGGATCGCTTTGGGCCTGCCATCCTTGTCGTACTTGCCGATGCGTGGCCCCAAGATGAGTGCACCCGTGAGAGCTGCCCATCCCCCGACACCGTGCACGACGGTGGATCCAGCGAAGTCGATCATCGGAGTAGAAAGCTTCGAGAGCCATCCACCGCCCCACACCCAGTGCACGACAACCGGATAGATCAGGGCCGTAATGATGAAGCTGTATACAAAGTAGCTCTTGAACTTCGTACGTTCGGCCATTGCACCCGACACGATCGTCGCCGCAGTCGCTGCGAACGCAACCTGGAAGATGAAGAACGTTGGCAGCGTGAGCGTACCGAAGTATCCCTCTGTGAAGTAGTTGGCGTTGAGGAACCATCCCTGGGTTCCGAAGAAGTCGTTACCTGCACCGAACGCTATGGCGAAACCGGTGAAAGCGAAAGCGAGTACACCCGCTGAGAAGTCCATCAGGTTCTTCATCATGATGTTCGAGACGTTCTTCGCTCGTGTAAGGCCCGCCTCCACGAACGCAAACCCTGTCTGCATGAAGATCACCAGCACCGCGGCGATCAGGATCCAGATGTTGTCCAACGTTGCCTGAACAGCCTCGACGGCAGTCCCATCCTGTGCCATTGCCGGTGCTGCCAGCCCGAAGGTCGCCAGGACTGCCCCAACGCCCAGGAACAGCAGTCTTCGCCTCATCATGTCGTATTGGCTCCTCGGTAACATGCCCTCTTCACTTTGGGGACATTCGAACTACGGCAAGGCTACGACCCCAGTATTTCGGGCCTGTAGCCGCGAGGTTGCAGACTGATTAAGCGACTGTGAATGCCATGTTTCCGGTATCTGCCCCGTGAAGTGGCGGGAGTTGCGGGTGGATCCTTTCCTCGAGAGCGTCACCGTGTGACTCTCCGCGATGGTGCCTCAACGTCTGCCGATGTACATGCACGTCATGGGGCAGGCCGAAAGTAGCCCTGAAAATGGCGAGATGTACGAGCACTGTCAGATGCTGCGGATCCGCCAGGTGAGATCGAAAGGTGCAACGGAGTTGAACCAGCAACTGCACGCCCCTCGAGTGTGAAACGATCGCGTGGGGTGATCGTGGCTTTCCGACGGAGTCGTCCCGGCTCGAGCCGATCACACACACCGCTGTGTCGGCAACTCGACCTGAGTTTGGACCTTCTGTTGTCAGGCGATGACGATCGCTGTCCCGTAGGCCACGATCTCGGCCATCCCCTGCTGCTCCCCCCATGTGTCGGTCGAGTCGAAACGGAGGCCGACCACGGCGTTGCCGCCGAGTGCCTATGCGTGTTCGACCATCCGGTCTACCGCCACGCGACGAGCCTCCTCGAGTATCTCGGTGAACTGCTGGACCTCATCCCTGCGCAGCGCCTTGATGGACCCGGAGGACCCCTTCGAGAACCCGGTAGAGCGTGCAATGAGTCCGTAGCACGAGGCGACGTAATGCTCGGTCTGGCGACCGGGGATGTGGTCGATGGTCGATACCGGGATCGCGAGCAGCTCGTTGAGCTTTGGCATCGGATACTCCTTGTGTGTCATGGAGCGCCGGCACGGTGCGATGACACCGCCGGTGATACAGAGAGCCTGCCTTCGAGCTTCCCTGAGCTTCGTCCAGCTGGGATGATGGAGTACCGGAGGCATCACCCGGTGAAGGCTCAAGGCAAGGAGTCGACCGATCAGGCACCAGATCACGCTCAGGTTCTATGCGGAGCTGAAGGACTTCCTATCCAGGGATCTGCGCTCGGGGACGGTCATCTGGACCTTCGACGTTCCCGGAAGTGTGAAGGATGCGATCGAGGCCTGCGGAATCCCACACACCGAGGTCGACCTGATCATCGCGAATGGAAGCTCTGTCGACTTCTCCTACGTTGTCAGCCCGGGAGACCGCATAGGCGTCTTCCCTGTGTTCGAAGCCTTCGACATCGCCCCGATCGCCAAGGTGCGCCCGGAACCCCTCCGCACGACACGCTTCGTCGCCGACAACCACCTGGGTCGGCTGGCCAGGTTCCTCAGGCTCCTGGGTTTCGACACGCTCTATGACCGCGACTGGGACGATCCCGACCTCGTGCGAATCTCGACGTCCCAAACACGGATCCTCCTCACCCGTGACATCGGCCTCCTCAAGCACGGTTCGGTGACCCACGGGTACTTCGTGCGCGCTACCGACCCGAGAGGGCAAGTGAACGAAGTCGTCCATCGATTCCACCTCGGCCGACACCTTGCTCCCTTCACGCTCTGTATGGCGTGCAACGGGGAACTGACGCCGGTCGACAAGGAGGAGATCGCCGACCGCCTGCCACACGAGACACGTGCACATATCGACGAGTTCCAGGTCTGCGCATCCTGTGACAAGATCTACTGGCACGGAGGGCACGATCGAGAACTCGCCGCGATAGTTGCGGCAGCACGCCGCGCCGACCGGGAGTCCCGGTAGCCGAACGGGGTATCTACCGCCGAAAGCTGGGCCCACAGGCCCGTGCTGGACGCGTACTGTCGGAGGTGTCAGCCCGCGGCCCAAGGAGGAAGCCGTGACCTTCACGACGATCGCACACGA